>VTLG01009595.1_pt1 | contig 25685 bp, 37 predicted proteins | sample 4694571 | NCBI WGS metagenome assembly VTLG01 (sample SAMN12604809, study PRJNA352737) | marine metagenome | biome: ENVO:00000447; feature: ENVO:00000209|ENVO:00000569|ENVO:01000036; material: ENVO:00002151; isolation source: viral sequences binned using virsorter ...
AGGATTAAATAAATTATCAGTCATAGAAGATGGTAATATGTATAGTGTAAATCCTCAGACTAATATACAGGCTAGTATAGATGCTATAAAGGATCAGCTAACTTTGCTATCTACTAATCATCATCTCTCATTTGATTGGGGTGTAAATGGTAATCAGTCAGGTGTAGCTATTAAATTAAATAATTTAGAGCTAATGGAATCTAGAGAGGATGCAGTTGAAAAGTTTAGACAGCTTGAAAAACAAATATATCAAATTGAAAGACAGATTATTACTACAGAGACTGGTATCAATATGCCTGATAATATCTTTATTAATTTTACAGAGATTGAGTTTCCTGATCCTGAAAATGAGAGAAATAAATGGGACTGGTTATTTAGTAACAACCTTGCTAGTCCAGTAGACTACTTAATGTCTAAAGATGCAGAATTAACTAGAGAAGATGCAGAGCTAATAATAGAAAATAATAACAATATAAATAATCCTCAAACTGCTCAAGGTAATGGATTATTACAAGCATTAGAGAGACCTGTTGAGTAAGGCTATTATAGATAGTGCCTCTGATAAGTTTGGATCTGCTATAGAGAGGATACAGAGAGATCTGTCTAATCAGGTAGTAGATTTAAAAAATAAGGGATATAATAAAGAACAAATATTAAGGATTTTAGGTGCTATAGATTTTGAGGATTATGTGTTAAATACTTTAAACCTACAGGGTGATATAGAGGTATTATTAAATAGCTATACTAGTATATTAGAAAAAATGCAGGGTTTCGGATCAGTATCAGAGGCAGGATTACAGTCATTAGTAGATATAGATAGGACATTTTATGTAGGTGAGTGTAAGAATTTTGCTAATACGATTAAAAAAGAGCTGTCTAGGGGTATTATAGCAGGACTATCAGAAAATGAGCTTAGAGATAGCATATTTCAAGGATTTGGAGGTATACTGACAAAAGAACAAGCTAAGACTATAGCTAATACATCATTAAATAGTTATTCTAGATCTGTAACTGAGTTAATGTCTGAAAATATGCCTGAGGACACTGAGTATTATTATCAGGGAGCTCTAGATGATAGGACTAGGGATGTATGTTTATCTATGATTAGTGCAGGATTTTTAACTAAAAAAGAAATAGAGTCTAAATATCCATCAGCATTTATAGATGGAGGTGGTTATAATTGTAGGCATAGATGGACTATGGTAACCTCTACAGTTAGAGATAGTGTAAAAAAAGCTAATAGTATTATAGATAGTAAAAAATCATTTAAACCAGTTACAGCTAGAGGTGTAGAAATATGAAGAAAAAACCTATTAACTTAACTAAAGCAGAATGGACTAAGCTAGGTGAGGAAGTAGCTAAAAGAATAGTAACAAGATCAGAAATAGGTAAGGGAGTAGATGGTGATTTTCATGAATATACAGCAAGTTATAGAAAAAATAAGCAGAAGGGTGGTAACAAGACTAGGGGTAAGAATAAAGGTAAACCTAAATATCCTAGACAGAAATCATTTTCAGCTACTCCTGATATGACACTAAGTGGAGATATGTTAAGAGATCTACAGGTTAGAGATGTTACTAAAAATAGTGTATCTATAGGATGGGAAGGAGCATTTGCTGAGAGAGTTAAGCATAATGAAAGTCAGGGCAGGGTTATTACTAGTAAATCTAAACCAGTAGCAGAGATAATAAGAAAATTTATTAATAGACAGGTAGAGAAATTGACATTTAAAAAAGCTAAAAAGAATTATAAAAGAAGGCAGGTAGTAAAAGTCACTCTATGAAAGTATTATTATGGATATATTTTACAGGTTATGTAGGATGCTTATTTACATGGATTTTTTCAAGTGAGCAGAGGAATATCCTTAGGACAGGTCAGACTGATATAGTGGGGATTTTAATGGGATCATTATTGTATCCCCTCAGTCTGATTCATATTATAAAAGATATTTTAAAACAAACAAAATAGGAGACAGTATGTCTGAAGATAAAACGATCCAAGAAACAGGACAAGAGGTTACACCTAATAATAGTAAGGAAAATGAAACCACATACACAGCTCAGGAGATGGCTTCATTTATTGCAGAAAGCAAGAAGTATAGACAAAGAGCTCAGGCAAGTGAGACAAAATTAGCAAAACTAGAAAAAAATAATGAGATCCAAAAATTAAAGGATATGGAGACTCAGGAAAAATATCAGGAGTTAGCTAATGAATATAAGTCTAAATATGAGAAGGCTCAAGCATTTGAGACTAAATATAATGATATGGAGTCTATGATGAGATCTGATTATTTAAAAAAATTGCCTGAAAATATGAGAGAGAATTATGGATCAACAGATCTAAAAACATTACAAAATATCGTAAATGACTTTAATGTTAGTAAACCTGCTCCAGTTAATAATTCTAATGCAGGTAGGTTTGGGGGTTATGATAATGCTGATGATTTAGCAGTTAATAATCCTGAAGGTTATAAGGAATTTAAAAAGAAAAATAGTATTTTTAATGTGTTTACTCCTAGTGATAAGTAGATGGATAAAGTAAAAAAGATAAAATCAGGTTTTAAACCGTTTGGGACTGATCTAAATAAAGATAAAACTTTAGAGCAGGGACTTACTCCTGAAGGTGAGGCAGTAGGTTTTTATAAAGGTCAGCAGGTAGATTATGATGTTATCATAGATGAAATGGAAGAACGATCCACAGCAAACCAATTAGGAAAAACTATTAAATCTAGAAAATTAATGTTTACAGGTGTTGATTTTAAACAATTAAAAAAAGAAAGTGAGAAATAATGTCTTTTACAGATGCAACAAGTATAAGTAAGGCTATGGGAGCAGTCAAGGGAGAGGCTGTTTTTAAATTTCAGAATGTTAATGTAACATTACCATTAATAACATCAGCTCAAGCTCCTCAGGGATCTGCTGTAGTTAATTTCCCTATTTATAATCAAGTAACAGGAGCTCAGGTAGATGGGACTGAGTCTGCATCTTCTACACCTAGACAGATAACAGCTCAAACAGTAGCAGTAGAAATAGATCAGCCATCTACACACACTACTGTAGCTGATGTAGCATATTTTGGAGGATCTAATGTAGGATCAGATATGGGACAGATTATGGGTAATGCAGTTGCTCAAAAATTTGATTCTGATGTTTGCACTCTATTCGGTGATTTTACTAATACATCAGCAGGAGCAGGGCAAACAATAACTCTAGCTCATTTATTTGATGCTATGAGACAGATTAAGGCTAGTGGTGGTGTAGCTCCATTTAGTTTTGTATCTAATGCTAAGGGTATATATGGTGCTAAAGGTTTAAGACCATTATTGTTAGATACTGCTAATCATACTGGATTTAGTGGGACTACACCTGCTGAGGAGTTTGCATCTACAGGTTTTGTAACACAGATAGGGATGACAGGTGTGTATCATTCTGAGGGTGTTGGTGAAACTACAGGAGATGATGCTAAGTCAGGTATGTTTGCTAAGGGTGGTATAGTATGTGGTATAGGTAGCATGGGACTTATTAACATTGAAACTGAAAGAGATGCTGTTAAAGGTGGTTACAATGTTGTAGGTAGAGGTTACTATGGTGTAGCACAGGGACAGGATACACATGGAGTAAGTATTTTACATGATGTATCTTAAGTAGTTTGAATGTGTGTTAATTTGGGGGAGGTTTTGTGCCTCCCCTTAATTATAAGGAGATTTAATGTCTATAAATGACAAGCTAAAAACAGGTTTCGATCATGACACATCTAATGAGAATGATGTTAATGGTCAGGTAAAAGACTATTTAAACACAAAATTACCATTAAATAGAGGTTCTTTAAATGATGCTTTATTTAATGAGGCAGGATCAGCAGGAACTAATCAAGGTGACACCGTTTTATCTTTAAATGATAGATTAAAGAGATATTTTGCAGGATCTACTATTAATGATGGTATTAAAAACTGGGTAGGTGTTAATTATGATCCTACTGATGATACTACTCCTCCTGTGTTATTAGGAGATATATCTATAGAGGAAATAGGAGAGACACATTTATTATATTCATTTAGTATGAATGAGGGTGGTAATGCTTATGCAGTTTTATTAGCTGATGATGCTACTGCTCCTACAGTTAGTCAAGTTATAGCAGGGACAGATAGTAGTGATTCTGTTTTAGGTGATGACTTTGTTAATATAATTAATGCACAGGCATTAGACACCTGTGTTATGACTTTTGAAAATTTAACAGCAGGGACTAGTTATGATTTTTACCTAGCTATAGAGGATAATCAGGGTAATATATCTACTATTTTATATAGTGAATTGACAGCTACTACTTTAACTGGTGATGATGCAGATAATGATGATAATACAGATAATGATGATACTGCTCCTCCTACTTTTATTCCTGATAACTATGGTAATTCTATATGGCTACATGATAACCCTACAGAAAATATGATTAGAGTTAGCTCTCAAATATCAGAGGCAGGGAGTATCTATGGATTAGCAGTCCCTAATGGATCTACTCCTCCTACTAGTGATCAAGTTAAAGCAGGTGTAAATTATGGATCTGTAACTATAGCAGATGATGCTAATCAGTTAAATGTAAGTAGTCAATATGTAATAACTTTAAATTTTTTAGGATTATCTGCTAATACTAGTTATGATATTTATATAACTGCTGAGGATTTAGAGGGTAATTTGATGACTACATCAGCATCATTAACTAATATTACTACAGCAGAGTCAGCAGGTGGATTATTTACTAATGATTATAGTTTTAGTAATGAATTAGGAGGAATGGGGTTTTTACCTTATATTACTAGTAATAGTGATCATTTAACTAATAATCAGCATACTTGTAGTGTATGGATTAAATCAATAGGAGGATTTTTTAGACCTTACTCATACGGTGTTAAGGATAGCTCAGCATCAGAATCATTTAGAAAGGGTTTTAATGGATCTATCTTAGATCAAAATGCTAATTATTTTCATTTAATTATATTTGATGCAGGATCATCTCTGTATGTAGGTTTAACTAAGGCAGGAACTAGTGCAGGTGAAAATAATTCTTTAATAACTTATGATGATTTAGATACTAATCATAATATGCCTAATATTGTATATGATTGGTTTAATTTAATAGTTACTTATGATGAGTCAGAATTTAAAATATATTTAAATGGTGTTTTAGCTCTAACTCATACCATTCAAGAAGTTTACAGACCTAATCCTACTGTAGCAGTTAATAGGCAGGTATATACAGGATTAGCAGGTAATAGTTTATTTAGTAGTGGTCAGAGTAATGTAGTATTAAATAATACAGATTCAGGTGCTCCTACTAGATTTGATGAGTTTTGTGTATGGAATGGAGTTCTAAATCAATCTAATATAACAGCTATATATAACTCAGGGACACCATTTGACTTAACATCTAACTCAGGTAATTATAACCAGTCTAGTGCTATTCATAAATATGGAGGGATGCAGTCATGGACTCCATTAGTATTAGGTGGGGTAATGCACATGAAACACGAAACATCAGCTAATTATGGTGTAGGAACTTTTTATTATAAGCATAATGGGCAGAATACTAATCCTACTGTAAATGATACTCCTAATAATCCTATAAATAGATATAATAGGTCTAATAACACTGGAGCTAAGGCTATAGATCCTACAGCTAGGCAGTCCAATACATTTCAATCAGGGGGAACTCCATAAATGGATAAATTATTAGAAGATATTAAAAAACATGAAGGATTTAGATCTAGATCATATTTTTGCACTGCTAAAGTTTTGACTATAGGCTACGGTTTTGCAGTTAAAGATTTGGAATTAGATCAGGATATAGCTGATATAATATTAGAGAGAAAATTAGCTAAGTTAATGAATCATGTGGATGATAAATTTAAATGGATGAAATATATGCCTGAGCCTGTGCAGGATGTTATTTATAATATGTGTTATCAGTTAGGTGTAAATGGATTTAGTAAATTTAAAAAAGCTATAGCACATTTAGAGGCTAAAAGATGGGATAAGGCATCTGCTGAAATGTTAGATAGTAAATGGGCAAAGCAGACACCTAATAGAGCTATAGAGCTATCTAATATAGTAAAGGCACAAAATTGGTAGACACTTTAAGAACAGCAGGAATAGGGATAGCTACTAGTGCACTGCACTGGACTGAGTATGTGCCTCCTATATTTAGTGCATTAGCATCACTGGCTACCTTAATCTATATAGCTATTAAAATAAATAAGGAACTAGATTGATAAAAAGAGCTATAGTTACTCCTGATAAGCATATACCTTTACATGATAAAAAAGCATTTTCTATAGTATGTCAGGCTATAAATATAGTAAAACCTGATATATATATAGATTTAGGTGACACTGGAGAGTGGGAATTATTTAGCAAACATTACTGGAGAGATAGGGAGAGACCTCCTTTAGAGATTTTAATACCTATGCTAGATAAAGAGGTTAAGCAGGTTAATGATGGTATGGATATAATAGATAGAGAGTTAAATAGGGTAGGATGTAAGGAAAGGCATTTTATACAGGGAAATCATGAATTATGGTTAGATAATTGGGTAATAAAACATCCCTATTTACCACAATATAAAACAGAGACAGCATTACAGTTAGAAATGAGAGGTTATAAATACTGGAAATATGTTAGCACTAAAAAATTAAAAATAGGAAAATTAAACTTTACTCATGGAGATTATGTGCCTATACATCATGCTAAAAAACATTTAGCATCATATAAAGAAAACATAATTTATGGTCATACCCATGATTTACAAAGATTTACAGAGACTGGATTAGGTGGGACACAGTCAGCATGGAGCTTAGGGTGTTTAAAAGATATGAGTAGTGAGAAGAATAAATGGTTAAAAGGTAATTTACATAACTGGAATCATGCTTTTGCTATAGTGGATTTTTTTAAAAATGGTAATTTTAAGGTAGAAGTAGTAGAGATTATAAATGGTAAGACTACATTATGGGGGAATGAATTAAATGGATAAAAAATTAACTCCTCAAGAAATAGAAATTAAAAAAGCAGAGAGATTATTACAGCAAAGGCTATTAAAAGATAGAGCTATGTATGCAGTATCATTAGGAGCATTACCTGTGATATTGTTATGTATATTGAGTCTAATTTATTCAGCACAAACATTATCAGCAGAGTCATTAGCTGTTATCTCAGGTGTAGTGAGTTCTGTTGTTATTTCATTAATTACTATTTTATCATCTTTATCAGGTGCAGATAAACCTGATCCTATGGTAGAAATTACTAAAAGTTTAATAGATAATATGATGGAGGATAGCTCTAAAGAAATAATTTTAGATGATAAATCTGTTAGGATACAAAATAAGCACTCTAAAATGGTATCAGGGAATGGAGATTTAGTTTGGGGTAAAAAAGGAAAACCTAAAAAATGATATATATACAAAATTTTTTAATGATATTAGGAATAGCACTGCCTATATGGATTGTATATTTAATAATTAAAATTTATATTTTACATTTAATAGATAAATACAGGAGATAAAAATGCCTACTATATTAGGGATAGTATTAAAAAAAATATTTACAGAAAAAATGATCAAAACTATGGCTATAATTTTGATGGATTATTTAGTAGCCTCATCTAAAAATAAATTAGATGATAAATTATGGGCACAGGTAAAGAAAAAACTTGGATAAGTCTAGTAAAATATTACAGGTAGGGGGTGAGTTTAAATTATATATAGATAATAAGTTAATAGCTATATTTCCTACAGAAGAAGATGCTATAAAAAATAAAGAATTTTTGACTAAGGAGGGAAATAATGGCTAAAACATCATTTAAATATGCTACTCAAAGAGATTTAAAAGATATAATCCCTAATATAGATGCTTATGATACTAAAGAAATAATCAGAGATTTTAGTAATGTTACTGGATCAGTTTGGATAGCTCATGATACTGGATTAATAACTAATCTGTATAAAAATTCAGAGAAATTAGAGGCAGTTAGTGTCCCTCAAACTGTAAATCCTGCTAATACTACTACATCAGACATATTAGATAATCAACCTGATACAGATGGAAGTAATTATAATACTATAGATGTAGTAGATGCTACTAGTTTAGCTATAGGTGATATAGTAAAAATTAGCTTTACTGTTGATGCTGTTACTGTGTCTGAATTTGTGCAAATTGAAGGAATAGCTACCAATACATTAACAATTAAAAGAGGTATGCTAGGATCTACACCATCTACCTTAATTAGTGGATCTAATGTAGCATTATATGTAAGAGTTACAGAACATAACCAGTGGTATTATGATGAGTATTCTGATCAATTAATTTTATTTTCTCCTCCATCTAGAGATCCTAATGATGATGATACTATAGAGGCAGGTGAGGATTATAAGACATATATAGATAGAATGTTAGTAAATGGTGCTCAGGAGTTAGGATCTTTATTAGATGCTAAATTTCCTAGACCTATACCTCCTGCATTTTTAGATGGATCTACTACATCAGAGTATGATTATTGTATAATTAGAGCTAATGCTTTATTAACTGCTTCATATATGATACAGACTAAAGATTTAGAATATTCAGAGCAATTATATTCACAGGTTACTAATCCTGAGGGAACTGGTATAGTAGATAGAATTAATGCAGGATTATTAAAATTAGCTTTTGAGATAGATAAAACTGATTCCTCAGGTGATATAGTAGAAATAGTAAACACTGGATCTATGAAATTAGTAGAAACATGGGGATCATGGAATGGGGAGAAATTTGACAGAGTAAAATTAACCTGCTTAACTCAGGGAGCTTATGGTAGTGCTATTTGTTCTGTTAAAAAGTTTGGAAGTGATCAGCTTTATGGAGACACTGTAGGTAATTTAACTATATCAGGTGGTATGGATGAGGTTTGTAATGGTATATATGCTAGATATAGTGGAGCTGAGATGAATGTAGGAGATGAGTGGGATATAGTAGTAAGAAATTCTAATATAGCTGAAACTAATACTAATGCTTATACAGTAGGATTATATAAATGACTTTAACATATAGTAAAATAACTCATAACAAGATAGAAGATAGACTTAGAGATGTTATAAATGACTATTTTAAAAAAGTATATATATCATCTAGGTATAGAGAGCAGAGTGGTAATGAATCTATAAGGATATCAGTTTTATCTGTAGATATAACAAACTCATCTACAAAATCAGAGGAGTTAGATTATACTATTTTAGTTAGATATTATTTACAGGAGGCATATAGTGAAAGTGGTGAAAAATATGCTAAAAACAGGATTGATAGACTTAAAAAACTTATTACAGATAATACTCAAAGTTATGGGAATATGTATGGTCTGTCTGTGGATTCTATTGATTACTTTGTATCAGCAGATGAGAATGAAGGTAATGACAAATTACAGATAATAGATTTAAATGTAAGTTGTAAATATTTATATATAAAATAAGGGGAATATAATAAAATGGCTATAAAAACTAATTTTCAGAATCAGGCTAATGTTACAGTCAATATAGGGACTGAGGTCACTATGGGGACTATCTGCCTGACTGATGATGGGACATGGAACTCATTAGACTGCACTAATATCTCATTTACTGAGAAAAAAGTAGCACCTTTAGAGATTGCACCACAAAAATCAGGATTATTAACACAGGGAACACATCAGGCTAAACATGCTAAAGATAAAAGACAGTGGGAGGTTACTTTAGAATTTTTAGGATCACCATTAGCTATTAATAGAATGTGTTTAGCTATGTATGGAGATGGAGATGGGACTAATGCTTTATTAGGAGCATATCCTACTGTAAAAAAGTATGAGCATGGTGTAACTAATGCTATACCTGTCACTATATATTTGCAACAAGGTGGATCAAGGCAGGACAGTAGCTCTACTGAAAAAAATAAAGACCTTTACTTTAAATCTTGTCTAATGAGTAATTTATCTTTTAATTATGGATTTTCAGATGGTGGAGCACTAAAATGCTCTGCTACTTTTGTAACTATGTATCCTCCAATAGAGCAGGATCATGTAGCTACTTTAGGGAGTGGGAGTGGATCATTAACATCTACAGCAGGGACTCCATTAAATTTCTTAGATGTAGATACTATGACTTTAGCTTCTAATGATTTATTATTACATGATTTTAGTTTAGATATATCTAGATCTATAAATAGTGCAGGTTATGATAAGGTCAATGAGCACTCAGTAGGTGCTGTAGTAGGTCAATATGAGGTAACTGGGACATTAACTTGTAAAAGAGATGATAATAGTGGATCTGTAGAGTATGGTAATAGTGCTAGTCAGGCTATAGTAGTAACACAGGGTGCAAGTGATTTAATAGGATTTGCTGTGCCTTATGCTATGATAGAAGGTGTTACAGTAGATACTGCTGATTCATGGAAACAAGCTATCTCTTATAGAGGATTTTATGATGGAGTAGATTTAGCATCATCAGTGTGTAGTATAAAGACAGCATAATATGAGTAAAATTAAATTAGAGTTAAAAGATGGTGACAAGTTAGTTAAATCTAAAGATATAAAGCTATTAGACTTAAATGTATGGGATGAATTAAAGTTTAATGATTTATTAATAGAACATTCTAAGAATTTAGATAAAGATTTATGCTTAAGAGCAGGTAAAGTAGTTCAGCTATGCACTGGTATGAGTGATAAGGATTTAACTGAATTAGGTGCTGAGGGAATATTAAAACTATTTCCTATGATAATAACTGAGAAAGCTAAAAAAAAACAGAAGAAATAGAGCTTAGGCTTAATACTTGGTATTTTTGTAAAGGACTTAAGGTAGTTAATAAATTTAATTTCCCTTATAGAGCTTTAAGTCCATCACTAAGAAAAGTAATAGAGTTTAATAATATTGATGATGTTTTAGATGAACTATATAGGCTATATGATGAGGCTATAACTAATGGATATAAAATAGGAAGGGCATTATATGAACAGCATTTATTTTTTTGTAATCCTGAATTATTTTATAACACTAGCTATCAGGTTTTAATAAAAGCTATACAATTTAGTAAGCAGACTAATATCCCTATGCACAATAACATGGATAACACTCCTGCTAAATTTGTAGATCAGTATTTTATCATAGAAGGAGAAATTAAAGAGGCATTAAATGAGCATAAATAAGGTCATAATAGATGTAGTAACTAAAGGAACAGAAAAAGCTACACAGAATTTAGGAGGTGTAGCTACTAAAATAGCAGGAATAGCAGGAGCATATTTATCAGCTCAGGGATTAGTCTCAGGTATTCAGGCTAGTCTAGATGCTTATGGAAAGCAGGAACTTGCAGAGAAAAAGTTATCTACTGCCTTAGGATTTACATCACAAAAATTATTAAATCAGGCATCAGCATTACAACAGGTGTCTATATTTGGTGATGAGGCTACTATAGCTCAGATGGCTTTTTTAGCATCTATAGGGATGACAGAAGATAGAATTAGAACGGTTATCCCTGTAGCTATGGATTTAGCAGAGGCTACTGGAATGAGTTTAGAGTCTGCTGTTAGAAATACTGCTAAAACTTATTCAGGATTAGCAGGAGAATTAGGTGAGTTAGTGCCTCAGTTAAGAGAATTAACAGCAGAGGAATTAAAAGCAGGTGGAGCTGTAGCTGTTATGTCTCAATTATTTGCAGGTAGTGCCTCAGCTTCTGCTGATACTTATTCAGGTAGAGTGACTCAGTTATGGAATGATTTAGGAGATTTATCAGAAGAAATAGGAGAGGCTTTAATGCCTATAATGGAGGATCTTATACCACTTATTAAAGATACTGCAAAATTTTGGAATGAGTTTTTAAATGGAGCTAAGGATACAGATCCTATTTTAGCTACTACTAAAAAAGCATTAGGAAAGGTATTTACAGCTATTAAAATATTAATACCTCCATTACAAATAGTGTCTCTAATATGGAATAAAGTTTTTAGTGATGATAGTGCTGAAAATATATCTAAATATGAAAAAAGATTAGATGATTTAAATAATACATTAGCACAACAAGAAATAAGATTAGAGGAGACTAAGAATAAGCATGGGATGTTTAGTTTAGAGGCTGAACAAGTGCAGACAGGTATAGACAGGACTACAGAATCTATAAATAATTTAAATGAGGCAGTGTATTTCCCTGATGCTAATATGGATATAGATCCTAATTTTATATCACCTTTATTAGATCCTAATAAACAGCCTGAGATACAGGCAGGAGCTAAAGCTACTGCTAAAGTAGTAGAAGATGCAGAAACATCTAAAAGAAGATCTATGGAGCAGACTGCTATATCTATAGGTCAATCATCTGATAATATAGCTAATGCTATTAGAGATACTATTAAAATGTATGTTCAGAGTGCTATAGCAGGTATGTTAGCTAAGGAAATACAAGATAAGGGATTATTAGGGTTAATTTCAGGAGCTATAGGAGCATCAGCAGTGAATTTAGCTTTTGATACATTGATCCCTAGATTTGCTGAGGATGGTATGAATGAGGTGGTAACTGAGCCTACAATGATTATAGCAGGAGAAAATGGTGCTGAGTCGGTCAATATAACTCCATTAGGGAATACTGGAACTGAGCAAGGTGGTGGAATTAATTTGCATTTTCATGCTCCAGTAACTAATGCAGATTTTATTAGAGATGTAGTTATACCTGAGATTAATAATGCTAAAAGATTAGGACTTGCATAATGGCTCTTACATTACCTGCTAATTATGAAAATACTACTAAATTAAAAAATATACAGGAAAACTGGTTATTTCAGTTATATTATAATGATGAAACTAATTTTAAATCATTATCATTTTATGATACTACTGTAGATAGTGTAAAATATTTAGGAGTAGTCTCTAATATACCTACTATAAAAAATAGTATAGATGTATTTAAGTCTAGAGCTAAAAGTGGGAATATTAATGTAAATATAAATAACATAGACATTAAAGATAATGCTAATACTAATAAACTATCAGAGCTATTACACTCTAATTCTGACACTAATTATCATTATATAGGTAGAAGGCTAAAGGTATACAGTCAATTAAATAACAGTAATACTCTTAGTGACTGTCTTTTATTATTTGATGGTAAAATCCATGCTATATCACATAATGATGTAAGTATAACCTTAGTAGGAATAAATGAGAATGTATATGATAATGTAGAATTATTAAACACTAATTCTGAGACAGAGACAGTCCCTTTAGCATTTGGTCAGTTTAGGCAGGGTAATGCTGTAAACTGGGAGCAGTCTATTTATGATCCTGAAATATGTGAAATAGCTCCTAATAGTGATTTTTTACCTGCTTATACTAAATTTATAACAGATGATGATGAGTTCACAGGTAGAGTAGCTTTTAGACCTGCAATATTAACAGCTAAAAACTTTACATCTGATGAGTTTGATGAGGTTATAGATGATAATCCTAATGATGATAATTCTGATAATATTAATGTTAATAAAGATAGAATATCTTATTTAGTTTCAGATCATCAGTTAGATTATTCTGCAAGTGCTAATCCACAGACAGGACAGTCTAGGAGTCCTACATTATTTTATTATGATAATAATTATAATAGATTTTTACCATTATTTACTAAATTTAAATTAGATACATATCCTGCTTACAGGCATTGTGAGACTAGTTTTGATACAGGTGATGGTAATCATGCCTTATGGACTGATGCAGGTATTAGGAGAGGATTTGCTGTCAGACCACATACTCAGGAAACTTTAGGAACTAATGATGGATATTCTGATTATGTTTTAGCTGATCAAAATTTTATAACTATAAATAATATAAATCTAGATAATATAGTAGATGCTAATCTGTCTAATTTTGGTAGATTAGTATTTCATGTAGAGCAAAATCAGTCCAATACAGATCAGGTAGGATATTACAAGATTAATTTAAGAAGTAAAGAGCCACAGGGAATGGTTAGCTGTGTATCTGATCTAGGTTATCAGGCACAGATAGTAGTAGTGTATGAGTTTACAGATGTAGATAATACTAAGGTAACTGGTGGATATAATAATGGATGTAGATTGTTTATTAATGGAACTTTTTTAGCAGAGCATTTTTTTGCTAATGATACTAATAATCAATCAGTATCTAAAAGGTATGCCTCTATAAATGTAGATTATGGAGTAAAAGATATAGAGTTAGAGTTAAAAATATATTCTTATGATAATTTTTCTATAAATGGAGAATTAAAGATATATGATGTTTACTGGATGGGTGAATATTCTAGAGATCATAGAGAATCTACAGAGGGAGGAGATGGTAGGACATATAGTGGAGAAATAGAACCTGTATTATATACTGTGGCTGATGGTGTTAGTAAGTTAAATGATTTAACTATAAGACATAATCAGGTCTCAAATATATTAGATGCTCATAGAGAGTTATTATTTAGAAAAACAGATTTAGGATCTAGTCCTCCTGAAAATTATATTGAATTATTACAGCACAGAGAATACTGGTTTATTAGAGATAGTATCCATGAAAATACTAGTTTATCACAAAAATTAGAGCAGTATCAGTATGAAGGAGGTTTCATATATACTGAGGAAAATAATAACCCTAAATATATATTTATAAAGAATTATTATGGAGATGATGATGTAGTATTTTATTTATCAGATAATGATTATACTAATTTAGATATAACTATGACAGATAATGTCATTACTAAATGGGTATTAGAAAGGAATAAGCATCCAGTAAAAAATAATTATGCAATCAAAACAGAGCATAATACATCTAATAGAGATACATGGGGATATGGAAATGTTAAAGAAAATTCATTAAATGTAAAATTAGATGCTTTAGTTCCCTTGCCTGACTGGTTTGATCCTGCTAATGCTGAAGATAATTATATAGAAAGTTTTGGAGATACTATGCAATTAGGTATAGGATTATGGAATACATCTAATAATGAGATAAGTCCCCAAGATCAATCTAATAATAATATAGGATTTTTAAATTATTATAGTTTTCTGAATTATAGACCTAGATTAATAGTTAATTTAAAATTAGTTAATCCTATATTTTATAAGTTACAGTGTGGAGATATAGTATCATTTTCTACTAATAATTATACTAATATGAAAGGTTTTAAGGAGACTTTAATAGATGAGGTATTTATGGTAACTAAAATAACTAAAAAGCCTAATGATTTAAATGTAACTTTATTGGAGCTAGGTAGTTAATGTCATTAGGATTAAATATAGAAATAGCTAAACCACTAGCATCAGAAGTATTTGACATAGGTGAAACTATCACTATTAAATGGAGGACAGCAGGAAATATAGGTAATGTGACTATATCTTACTCTACTGATGGAGTTACTTATACACAAATAGTAGCATCTACTGCTAATGATGGATCTTATGACTGGGATACTACAGGATTAACTGCTAGTGATCAATACAGGATAAGAATACAAAGTTTTACAGTGATAGGAAATTCTTTTAAATTTGAATTACAAGATAAATCTATATATAATTTAGAACCTAGTGAGTCAGGCATATCATTAGTAGCAGGTGGATTATATTGCATTAAATTTAGATCTACTCAATCTATAACTAATTATAAAATAGAATTATTTAAAAATTCTACCTCTAGCTATACTACATTAGAGGCTAATATAAAATCTCCTCAGTATCTATGGAATATACCTGCTAATCAAACTATAGCCTCTGATTATAAAATTAAAATAACTGAGGTAGGAGGATCTACATCTGTAGAGTCTGCTAATTTTTTTGCTATTGAGGCACAGCCATCTATAACTGTAGATAATACTGTAGATGCTGAGACTGGAGCAGTTATATCAGAATATGTAGAGAAATATCAAGCTAAGTCTATAGCATGGACTACAGTAGGGACTATCCCTAATGTAGATATATTGTTAATTAGAAATAATGTAGTTATAGAAACTATAGCAAGTAATTTAACTAATACATCACCTTACTCATGGACTCCTGATGAAAGTTTAGATTTAGGTAAATACATTATTAGAGTTTTAGCTTATGAAGTTCCATCATCTTTTAGAATAGGAAAGCATCACAGAATCTATGGTGATAAACCTATAATATTAGGTGTAGCTAAAACATTAACAGCAGATCTAGCTACTAAAGCTAATTTATCAGGAGCAGATTTTACTGGTGATTTAACTACTGAGCAAGATTTAAAAATTAATGCACCAGTAGGAGAGTCAGCTAGTTTTTATATGGAGGCTGATGGAGGTGGAGATGATGGTGAATTATGGTGGATATATGTTAAGGGTAATAATGATATATTTAATATAGCTAACAATAAAGCAGGAACACAGGGAATACAGTTACAGATACAGCCTGATGCTAGTAATAGAGCACAAAGTGTAGTAATGATATCAGGAATTTTACAAATAGAAGGAGAGCAAGGATCTACACCATCAGCACCTACTAATGGAAAAGGTGGATATTTATATACTAAGGCAGATGGTAAACCTTATTGGATTTCTGCTGATGTAGGTGAGACTGATTTAACTGCTACAGGTGGAGGTGGAGGTGGATCTGCTTACTGGACTCCACAATGGTCTCAGAGATATTATACTAGATATGATAACTGGTTTAGTCCATCTACTACCTATGGAGCTTCATATTATAACTGGAATAAGGATAATGGTGATGGTGTTTTAGTTAATTGGTTAGATACTTATAATCCTATAATAGTAGTCCCTAAAGATTGCACATTAAATAAGTATGCTTTACAGGGTAGACCTACATCCTCTCAAACTTATGAATTTAAATTATTAAAGGCATCTCCTAACTGGGGAACTAATGGAAATCACTCATTAACACAGGTAGGATCTACACAATCAGGAGCTAAAACTGCCTCAGTATATGAAAAATTAGAAGAAACTGGATTAAGTGTATCACTATCAGCAGGAGATATATTAATACCTATGCTAAGAAGGACTACCACTAATACATCTAGTTATTATTTTTGGTATAGTGTTTTTACATTGGAGGCTACATTTGGATAAGTTAGATATAAATAATGATTTATTAGGTAATGATGAAAATAGTTTAATAATATCAGAGTTAATAGATAAAATAAATGAAATTATAGACAAATTAAATGAGGAGTAATTAGATGCCTTATGGTAGAATAAAAACACCTAGAATATATGTAGACTGGATAAATTGGTTATTAGTTAATGGTAAAATGTCTACTAGTGACATAACTAAAGCAGGAGGGAATGATTTTGCTACTGGATCTAATTTGCATGAATTATTTGACTTAGATCCTGCTAATATTCAAACTATAGACAGTAATGGGACAAGTGGTGTAACTGAAATTATTTTAGATACTAATATAGCTAATAATAGCCATCAGGGATCTAACTATATAGCTTTTTTAGGTCATAACTTTGCACAGGCAGGAGCTAAAATAAGTATATCAGCAGATGATCAGGCAGGTGATGGATATACTGGAGTCCCATTAACTGCTATAGCTAATGCTAGTAGTGCTAATGGATCTAATAATTTTTTTCAGGCTCAGTATAATGGATGGAGCATAGTAAGTCTAGGAGCTTATGGAGATGGTGGAGAAAATGAAAAAATTAGAATATATATAGATGATATAAGTAATGCTACTTATAATGCTGATGTTAAAATAGGATCTATTATGATAGGTAAATATTATGACTTTCCATTTAATCCTGATTTAAAATTTAATAGAAAAGATGATTTTAATAATACTATAATGAGAGCTCAAGGTGGTAAAACTTACTCTAATTTTAAAACTAGTCCTAAATCTAACTGGTTTTTAGATAAATGGGCTATTTCTACTGATACAGCTCCTCAGAATATATATAGCTCATCTAAAAAAATTATGACTTTAAGTTTTAGCTATATGACTGATGATAGTGTATATCCTGCTAATAATCATATAGATAATATATCTGCATCTACTGACTTTTATTCTGCTGTAATTAATAAAACTTATGGATCACATTTACCTGTAATTATACATTTTGATAAGGATGAGACCTTTACTACTGGAGCTAATCCATCTAATATAATGTTAGCTAGATTACATAATATTAATATTAATCAGACTGCTGTAAATCATTATTCAGTATCCTTAACATTAGAAGAACAATAAAAATCCTCCTCTAAGACTTTCAAAATTATAGCTAAATGCTAAAATTATTAATTTCTAGTATAAATATTTAATAATGATAGTAGCTTTAAAAATAGGCATAAAATTGCTCTAAATTGAAAAAGTCAAGTAAAATCTTTTTTCTTGTTTTATTAGATTATATTTAGTATGAGTCAAATAAATTAATCATATAATAAAAAAAGTTTGAATAATTGTAAATATCTATGTATTTTATATAAGCAACAAACTTTTTAATATAACTAATAAGGAGCAAACATGAAAAAAATAGACAAAACTATTCAAAGGATAGAGGCTGAATTAAAATTAGCTAAAATCAAATTATCTGAACTATTAGAAAATGAGCGATTAAATGAGACCACTAGGTATGAGACTAATCTTATTTATGTTCAGGATGGAATAATAGAAGGATTACGAACATCATTAAGTGTTTTAAAAGCTGATAAACATACTAAGGAAACTAAGGATATTACTAAATCAGAAATTGAAAGCATGATGATTAATCAGGGATTAACCATAACTAATATGATAGATGTAGTAGTAGATCTAAATGCTTTAATAGGTGTGGGATTAATTAGATTAGGTGATGATCTTAAACAGTATTGCTATGATAAAATAGATGGAGGTAAATAATGAGACATATTTTAGCTATTATATGGTGTTTTGGACTATTACTATTTTTAAATGAAAATCCCTCTATATACAGTGTATTAGGGGGGTTATTTTGTTGGTGTATTACCTGTAGACTGGATGATGAAGGTTTTATATGGTTTAAGGGGAGGGACTATTAATGCAGAATGATAATAATAATCAGATGTGTTCAGGATGTGGTAGTGATAGTGGTTATGATATTAGACCTATTACATATCATACATGGTCTAGGAGTGATGCTTATGGTATATATACTGGGATTTATTGTGATGACTGTTATAACTCAGGTGATCATAATTTATATCCCTATGTTAAGGATAGTTATAATCATAGGAGGGATTATTAATGGATAGAGGATCATGTGTTAGATGTGAGGAGCAGGAGGGTTATATACAGGATTCTACTCCTGATAATAATATATCTACTCCTGACTATTATTGCTCTACCTGTTGGGTATTTCTACATAGATTGTGTGATTCATGTCATGATAATGTAGGGATGTATAATCTTACACCTATGAAAAAAAATAATTATTCAGATGAAACTGGTTTTTATTGTGAGAGGTGTATAGCATGAGATTGAATGGTAAAGGTAGTGAGCAGAGAGTAAAATGGTCTAAGCATTTTGCTAAGGAATATGATAGAATTTTTAAACAAAAGAAGGAGCAAAGAAGTGGAAAATAAAACAGATAATAATGTGTCAATGATAGCATATAATTTAGGATTAGCTCAAAAGGAGTTAATTAAAGGTGTCAAGAAAAATGCTAAAAATCCTCATTTTAATAGTGATTATGCTGATCTCTCAGCAGTTTTAGAGACTGCATTAGGTATACTGCCTAAATATAATCTAGCTATTACTCAGGGATCTAAGTTTATAGATGGGGTATTTTTTGTAACTACTCAGCTTATACATAGCTCAGGTGAGACTATAAATAGTGAGATAATGATGCCTATTAAGGATAGACAGGGTAATGTGACACCTCACTCAGTAGGTCAGGCTATGACTTATGGTAGGAGATACTTATTAACTGCTATGCTAGGATTAGGGCAGAAGGATGATGATGGTAATGAATTATCACTAGATACACAGACTAGAGCTAAGTCTAAAGTAATTAAACATAAACCAAAAATAATAAATATGGAGGATTTTTAAATGAGTTATGAGCATAAATTAGATACAGGCACTTTATTTCCTGCTGAGAAGGCTAAGGAGAAATCTCCTGATCTTACTGGTAAGGCTAATATAGATGGTGCTCAGTATTATATTAGTGCATGGAAAAATGAGGCTAGTAGTGGTAAAAAATACTTAAGCCTTAAATTTAAGCCAGTTATAAATGTAGCAGATTTAGCACCTGATTTAGTAGGTGCACATCCTGAGCCTAAGGATAAAAATGCTACTACATTAACTGAGGCAGTTATGGGGGATGCAATAACTAAAAATGAGGAGATCCCTTTTTAAAATGTCAGTCACTGGGACATGGGTTACCCTGTTTGTTGCTCCTCATGGGGTGTTATATAACCTGTGTCCCAACCTCCTAAGGAGTATATATGAATAACGGTTTTATAAAACTTTATAGATCTATTCAGGATAATCCCTTATGGGATATTAAGCCTTATGATAAGGCTAGAGCTTGGATAGATCTTTTATTATTAGCTAATCATAAAGACAGTGAGGTATTAATTAAAGGATCTGTCTATATATGTAAAAGAGGTGAGGTTTTAAGGTCAATTAAGTTTTTAGAAAATAGATGGGGGTGGTCTAGGCAAAGAGTCAGAACTTATATCAATTTACTTGAAAAACTAAAAATGATTAACAAAAATCTAACCACTAATCTAACACACTTAACTATCTGTAATTACAGTAACTTTCAGGATACTGTAACCAATAAAAAACCACAGAGCAACCAGTCACCAACCATATACAATAAAGGTAATAAGGTAATAAATAATAAAGATATCCCCAATTTTGATCTATTTTGGATGAAATATCCTAATAAAAAATCTAAGAAAAAAGCTAGACAGATATGGATTAATAAAAAATTAGAAAACAGTTATAATGATATTATGAATGGTTTAAATAGATATATATTATCTGATAACTGGAAATCTGATGGAGGTGCATATATACCTCATCCTACTACTTTTTTAAATCAGGAAAGATGGTTAGATGAGTTAAATGATAATATAGTCAAATCTGATGAGGATATTAGAGAAATCAATGAAAAGAAACAAAATAGGAGATTTCAGGAAGAATGGAAAAAATCATCACAAAACATAGCAAACAGTCAGGACATAAAAAGCATACTAGGAAACTGGAAAAAACAGAGGATCTAGCTAATGGATGGTGGTATCCTAAAGAATATAGAGAAAATAGTAATATAGATGTATTACATAAGCAGGTGACAGATTCTAAATCTCCTAATTATTGTAATAACTGTGAAATGACATGGATGAGAAAACCTGCTAACTATAGTAATGCTAAAACTATAAATAATAGTTATGATTTTTGGGATAAAGGATCTTTACCTACTTATAGATTAGATAGAGTGATATGTCCTAAATGCACATCAAATGAGGAGATATAATGACACATAAAGGGTATATAAAAAAAATACATCCATTACAACCTACTAAAACAGGATCTAATTTTTATACTAGGATAGAGTTTGTTTTAGATAATGGTAAATGGTGTAAGACTGATATAGTTAAAGGTTTTAGAAATGCTAAAAGATGGGCACAGGGAATAGATAGAGGTGTAGGGACTAGAGTAACAGGTTTACATTTAGTGTCAGATGATACTGTAAATGCTGATAGTTTTGTAAGATTTTATAAATAATAATAAGGAGTAAATATGATAATGTTAAGAGTTTTAGAGGTATTTTTAGATTATGCAGGTTTAGGGTTATATTATAAAAATGATCCATTAACTAAGTTAAATAGTGCAGATGGAAAACATTTATATAGTGTAAACTCTCCTACTCATAACCAATTAAATGCCTGTGTAGAGTCTTTTAATGATCATTATAATCAGGGTGGTGTTAGATATGAATAGTAGCAAGGTTAAGGGTAATGGATTTGAGAGAGAATGTGTTAATAAGGCTAAAATAAAGGGTATACCTAGTAAGAGAGCTTATGCTAGTGATGGGAGGTCATTAGGTAAATGCTCTGAGGTAGATATAGTAGTAGGTGACTGGGATATACAATGTAAGAGGAGAAAAAAAATAGCATCTTATTTACAGATCCCTGATGGTGTAGATGCAGTATGTTTTAGAGAAGATAATGGGAGAGCTTTAATGTTAATAGATTATGATGACTTTATAGATTGCCTTGCCCTCAATAGACTGGAGTAAAAAAGTAACATTAATAGACTTTCAGAAGGCTGAGAGTCAGAAACCTGTAAGAGATTATAAATTTAAAGATAGACTTTTACAGGCTATAGGTGTCTCTGATGATAATTGGGATCTAGAATGGAGTTACCTAAAATCCTACCTAAATAAAAATCAAATTAAAATAATAGAATTAACTATTAAAGGATATACTTTAGATGATATTAGTGTATTTCTTAAAAAGTCTCATAGTATAAGTCAGATAAGTAGATTAAGAAAACAGGCTATAATATCTATAAAAAATATATATAAATAAAATAATATGCAAAAAACATCCTTAACCTAGCCTTATATATATAGGAATAGTCTAAGCCTTAAAACTGTGAGAAAGTAATAATAATGGTGCAGATACTAAAAATAGACTTTTTATGGTTAGCTAACCACAATAAAAGAGGTAATATGGATAAACCGTTAAAAAACGGTGAAAACGGTGCAGACCGTAACTCTAAAGGTCAATTTATAGCAGGTAATAAAGCAGGTAAAGGTAGACCTAAAGGATCTATATCTATAGCTGATATATTAAAGCATATAGGTGAAGAACATGAGGATAATGGTGATAGGAAGATAGATACTGTTATGCAAAATGTGTATAAATATGCTATTCAAGGTAAAGCATGGGCAGTCCAGTTCATAGCTGATAGAACAGAAGGGAAAGCTATTGAAAGAGTCCAAACTCAAGAAATTGAGCCTATTAAAATTATTGATATTGAAAGTCTTAAAGATAATTGAAAATAGTTACCACAGAGAACATCAGGAAGATACTAACTCATCAGAGCAGATGGAAGTGTATAGTAGCAGGGAGGAGATTTGGGAAAACAACTCTGAGCCTCCTATTTATATTGAATGGGTTATTAAAGATGGGGGAGAGGAGGTGGATTATTATGCCTACATACAGACAGGGGAGGATGGTGATATTTCCACTCTTAAAGAGCTTACTTGGTGGGAGACCTCATCTAAAAATTAATGAATCAGATTTATCTATAAAGTTTAATAATGGTGGAGAGATTGCAATTAAGGGAGCTGATAATGAGGACTCTCTTAGGGGGGTATCACTGTCTAAGGTAGTATTAGATGAGTATGCTTTTATGAAACCTAATGTATGGGAGGAAATAATATATCCATCATTAGTAGATACTCCTGATTCTAGTGCATTATTTATAGGGACTCCTGATGGTCATAATCATTTTTATGATACATTTTTAAAGGGACAGGGATCTGATAAAGACTGGAAATCATGGAGCTTTAAGACAGTAGATGGAGGTTTTGTGCCTAAGTCTGAAATAGAAAAAGCTAGAAGGTCTATGGATGAGAGGACATTTAGGCAGGAGTTTGAGGCTACATTTGAATCATCAGGAAATAGAGTAGCTTATAATTTTGATAGAGATACACATATTAAAAAAGCTAAACAGTTAGGACATTATAAGTGGATAGGTATGGATTTTAATTGTGACTATATGAGTAGTGTTTTATGTAGTGAGTTTAGTGATGGGACATTACATTATTATGATGAGATTAGATTAACTAATAGTAATACTGATGAAATGGCTAGAGAAATGAAGGCTAAATGGGTAGGAGTAAAGGATGTATATCCTGATCCATCAGGATCAGCTAGATCCACTACATCTGTTAGTGGTAGTGATTTTGATATATTGAGAGCCTATGGATTTAATGTTATATCAGCTAAAAAAGCTCCTACACATAGAGATAGGATCAGTGCTTTAAATTATAAACTAAAGGATGCTACAGGTTCTATAAAGCTAACAGTAGATCCTAAATGTGTAGAATTAATAAAAGATTTTGAGTTATGTGGTAGAGATAAAAATGGAGGGATAGATAAGTCAGATATAAGGAGGACTCATGCTTTAGATTCTGCTACTTATGGTCTACATTATAGGCATCCAGTAAGACCTCCAATGACAAGGACTTTTAATTTATGATAATATTTAGTAATGCAGGACAAGTGATACAGGACTCCCTAAAAAAGTATAAGGGAGATATAATAGATAGATTCTTTAAAGAGAGAAATATGGCTATAGATTACTATACCTATGATAATACTGGAAAGTATATAGAGGATAAGTTTAAGGGATCTATAAATAATGAGATAGATTTATATACATCTAAAATAACTAAAAGACTAATAGATAGAATAAGTCTAGTGTATAAAAACAGTCCTAATAGGACATTGGAGTCTGATAAGTATAATGATTTAATAGGATTAAAAGATTTAAAATTAAAAAAAATAGAGAGAATACATAACCTATTAGGGACTATAGCTGTTAGGATAGTATGGACTGGGACTGGTTTTACTTATGAGCCTGTGTTAGAGTTTGAGCCTATATTTAGTGATGATAATTTTGTAGATCCTATAGGTATAGTATACTGTCTAGGGCATCCTACTGGATCTAGAGGAGATGCTAGGGATTTAACTTATGTCTATTGGTCAGATACTGAGCATTTTATGTTTGATTATAATGGTAAAATAAAAACTCCTCAAGGTAATGAGGATGGGATTAATCCTTATGGGATCTTACCATTTGTATTTATTCATAATGATACTATAGATAGTTTCTGGACTACTGGTGAGGGTTTTGATATTGCTCAAACTAATAAACAGATAGATCAACAATTAACACAATTAGCATTTAAATTAAGGATGTCAGATGGGATCTTAGCCTGTAATGGTAGGGTAGATGCTCAAAATATACAAATAGGATTAAATAAATTATCAGTCATAGAAGATGGTAATATGTATAGTGTAAATCCTCAGACTAATATACAGGCTAGTATAGATGCTATAAAGGATCAGCTAACTTTGTTATCTACTAATCATCATCTCTCATTTGATTGGGGTGTTAATGGTAATCAGTCAGGTGTAGCTATTAAATTAAATAATTTAGAGCTAATGGAGTCTAGAGAGGATGCAGTAGAAAAGTTTAGACAGCTTGAAAAACAAATATATCAAATAGAGAGACAGATTGTTACTACAGAGACTGGTATCAATTTACCTGATAATATTTTTATTAATTTTACAGAAATTGAGTTTCCTGATCCTGAAAATGAGAGAAATAAATGGGACTGGTTATTTAGCAATAACCTTGCTAGTCCAGTAGACTATCTAATGTCTAAAGATGCAGAATTAACTAGAGAAGATGCAGAGCAAATAATAGAAAATAATAATAATATAAATAATCCTCAAACTGTTCAAGGTAATGGATTATTACAAGCATTAGAGAGACCTGTTGAGTAAGGCTATTATAGATAGTGCTTCTGATAAGTTTGGATCTGCTATAGAGAGAATACAGAGAGATCTGTCTAATCAGGTAGTAGATTTAAAAAATAAGGGATATAATAAAGAACAAATATTAAGGATTTTAGGTGCTATAGATTTTGAGGATTATGTGTTAAATACTTTAAACCTACAGG
>VTLG01014803.1_pt1 | contig 25684 bp, 34 predicted proteins | sample 4694571 | NCBI WGS metagenome assembly VTLG01 (sample SAMN12604809, study PRJNA352737) | marine metagenome | biome: ENVO:00000447; feature: ENVO:00000209|ENVO:00000569|ENVO:01000036; material: ENVO:00002151; isolation source: viral sequences binned using virsorter ...
GGAGAAGACCAATGGCAGTTGAGTTCGGACAAGACTCCATTCTAGACTGGCTTTTAGATACCCAGGAGAGAAGCACCATTAAAGATACGGCGGAGCATGGATGCTCAGGTGGCACCATTGGTGAGTTGATTTACTACGCAGACACATCTGCATTCTACGATAAATACCAGGACGAGATCTGGAGAAGATTGAACGACATGGCCCAGGACATGGACTGTGAATCCATTCTCCATCTCATCGCTACATTTAACGGGGTTAGTAATGTGGGGTCACCAGCGCAGCTCAAGAACCTGTTGGCCTGGTGGGCAGCAGAAGAAGTGTGCAGGGGGATCTGCATGGACTGGGACGATGAAGATCGTGCAGTAGAATAGTTGCCAGGTTTTTTAGTTAGTTTCGGCCTTGCCGTTTTGGCAGTGGCCGTCTTCTGCATTTCCATTACACGAATGCCCTTAGGCATAGGTTGGACTATGTCGGGCATTCTGGGAGCCGGCATCTGGGTCGTGCTGCTGGAAGGTCTGTGGTTTGTCGCTACGCTGGCGATTGAATCTCCATTCTCCATTTCTTCTTAAGCCTTGAGCTATGGTCCTACTACTACCAGTTTCCGCCGCCACGCTGGTCTGGTAAATCACAGCAGAAGTTGTGTATGGTGTGTCAAAAGTTATCCACAACTTTTTTAAATAACTACTTGCAATTAGTTGGGAGATGTGTTATATTAAATATATAAGGAGTTCAACATGAATAAAAAAAAGGAAATAGATAAGTTAGCAAGACTAACAGTACTAGCCAACTTTGTCAATTCGAAGTTGAAAGAACAAAAGACTTTAGTTAAGTCATTCGTGACAGAGGAGGACAAAGTCTTGAAGGGCGTTGAGCATAAACTCAATGTTATCATTAGGAGTTATAAGCGCTTTGATAGTGAGGCGTTTAGAAAAGATCAACCTGAAGTTTATAACGATTATAAAACAAAGGTTGTGTCATCAATGGAACTAAAACCGTTAATAGACGCAGAACAAGAGTCTGAACTATTGACGGAAAACTTTCCGTTAATGCAAATCCAATTGCAGTCAAGCACATAGGCATAATCTATATTCTTACATTCATTGGAACATAGACACGGGGGCGACTGCGCCCCGTGTCGCAAACCAATCTCCATTCTCCATTTTCTCTTACATCTTAGGTATGGGTATATAGGTAGGAAAAATGTTCGCCATGCTGTCCACGGGTTTCGTGCCGTTCAAGTCAAGAAAAAGTTATCCACAACTATTTATAATAATAACTTGTAATTAGTTAGGATATGGTCATAATAAAATCATGCCTAGTGATAACAACGATATCATCAATCGTCCTTTTGCTGATTTGCAAGAGCGCATGGCTGAAGTCGAAAGACTAGATAGAAATGATGATATCACAAATAGAAGAGAGGTAGATTATCGTGCTATTTGCAACTATCTTAATTCTGAAATTTTTCATCTTATTAGTTCTGTTGATGATCCTCAAGTAAAGGCTTGGGCGAGAAAGATCGTCACTAAATTACATAATATGGTGGGAAAAGATATCTTATAACCACGAACTGGGAGGCTAATGCCTCCCAGGCATCACCACCTGTAAATCCTGAACTAAAATCCATCAATAAAAAAACCACAACATATAGGGAGTCCCTTAACTTTTTGCCACAACATATTGTGCGTGGCGCTGGGGGGAGGGGGTTAAATCGCCCTCCATGTAACTATAGTAACGGCACATAGGTTGAGTTTTACACAAATAATTACTATGATATAAATCTGATATGCGAATAGACTTTGATGTCTCTCAAATGGACGCTAAAGAAGCGAAAGAGGCATTACTAAAACTAGAACTAAGAAAGACACAATTAGAACTTGCAAGTAAGGCAAGAGACTCCTTTTTAACGTTCGTTTCAACTGTCTGGCCAGGGTTCGTGGAGGGTGAACACCACCGCAGGATCGGCGAGAAGTTCGAAAAGGTGCTATCGGGTGAAATTAAAAGATTAATTGTTAACATGCCACCAAGGCATACAAAGTCGGAGTTTGCTTCGTTTCTCTTTCCTGCATGGCTCATGGGCCACAAACCACAGACCAAGATCATTCAAACAACACACACAGCAGAGTTATCGTACCGATTTGGTCGTAAAGTTAGAAACTTGATGGACTCGGAAGAATATCGTAGTGTATTTACAGATGTTAAACTTAGTCAAGACAGTAAAGCGGCGGGGCGTTGGGAAACTAATTATGGCGGTGAGTATTTCGGTGCTGGTGTCGGCGGTGCTATTACTGGTCGTGGTGCTGATCTACTTATTATCGATGATCCTCATTCCGAACAAGACGCAATGTCAACAACAGCAATGGATAATGCATGGGAGTGGTATACATCTGGTCCACGTCAACGATTGCAACCTGGCGGATCAATCGTCTGTGTTATGACCCGTTGGTCAGAGAAAGATCTGACCGGTAATCTAATCAGAGCAATGAGCGAGGTCAAAGCCGACCAATGGGACGTGATTGAGTTTCCTGCGATCATGCCTAACGAACAACCTGTCTGGCCTGAGTATTGGAAGTTAGAAGAATTAGAATCTGTCAAAGCATCCTTAAGTGAGCGTAAATGGCAAGCCCAGTGGCAACAGAACCCGACAGGTGAAGAGGGTGCAATTATTAAACGAGAGTGGTGGAACATGTGGGAAAAAGATGACATGCCTATGTTACGCCACGTCATACAATCTTACGACACAGCTTTTACTAAAAAAGAAACAGGCGACTATAGTGCTATATCTACATGGGGGGTGTTCTATCCTGATGAGATTACGCCTAATATTATATTGCTAGATGTCGTCAAAGACAGATTTGAGTTTCCGGAGCTTAAACGTGTAGCCATGGAGCAGTACAAATATTGGGAACCGGAGTCCGTGATTATAGAAGCAAAAGCCTCGGGCCTCCCGCTCATACAAGAATTACGTCAGGTCGGTATACCCGTTATCAACTTTACACCTAGCAAAGGCAATGATAAGTTGTCGAGAGTGCACGCTGTGGCTCCTGTGTTTGAGAGCGGCGCAGTATGGGCACCGGATAAACGCTGGGCTGAAGAGATGATAGAAGAATGCGCTATGTTCCCACACGCAGAACATGACGACCTTGTTGACTCTATGAGCCAAGCACTACTACGGTTTCGTAAGGGAAACTTCGTTGCGTTGCATGATGACTACGAAGATGAGCCCACGGACCACGGACCAGAGACGGAGTATTATTAATGGCCTATAATCCTTTTGATGATGTGATAGAACAAGACCCTGCTTACATGGCAAACGGAGGACAACCCTATCGTGCTGGTCAAGCCTACCAAGAAAGAATAACAAAACCCGCTGTACAAGAAGATATCGCTCGTGGCTCAGAGACCATGGCTAACATAGCAAGAGGCCCTATTAATTTTGTGGGTGATGTGTTTGCACAAACTCTTGGTCGACTCGCTGAGAACATGGTCAATCCTGAAGCTGCAGAAAGAGGCAGACAAAAATTTGCGATCAATAAAGAAATAGCAAAGTATTATAATACTGTGCCTGGTGCAGTCACTGATGCACAAAACGAAATGTATTTTAAAAGATTTGGAAAAGAAATGCAGCGTTTGACTTTTGAAGAGGGTATTAATCAAGGACTAGATTTTATTTTATCAGATGCTATAGCAGGATCTAAAGAAATACAGGCAGGAAAAAATTTTACAGACCTAGATGGAGCACAACAATTAGGTGTTGCCTTATTACCAATAGAGTTTTGGTTTGGTGGAGCGGGAGCTCGTAAGGGCGTTATGAAAGGTGCAGAAGAATTTAAAAAACAATACGCTGGTAAACCAATAGCAGAGGTTATCAACGATTCAAAGGTAGCTGCAGAATATCCTGAGATAATAGCCGAGATGAAAAATACCTATCCTATGTTGGTCATAGGTAAAGGTGTTGATGAGGGCAGAATAGCTCTAATGGCAGAAAAAGGCGAGGGACTACCAGCATCTACAAAAGCAAAACGTGATAAAATATTTCTAGAGAAGAGAGGGATAAGAGAACAAGAAATTGTTAATAGAGCACAGCAATTTGATACAAAGGCAGAGGCTATCGCTGACTCTGGTTTATCTAAGTCACAGTTCAATAAAGTTTTACGAAACAGAGGACTAACAGCATCTGATCTAGGACTTAAAGTTGGTAAAAGAGGCACACCTGACACAAGCGCAGAAAAGAAAAAGATTCTTGATGACTTTCTTGCAGCTAACCCAGATAAAAAATTTACGAGGTCAGAACTTGCAGAGGCTACTGGTCTTGCAAAGTCTTATGTAAAGGACCCAAGAATATATCAGACAGATGCACCAAACCTCGTAACATACGCTAGTAAACAAGCTGAAGATTTTGACAATAGAATAAAAGGCATGAACAAACTCATAGAAGATATACAAAGCGGTTTGATACAACCCAACAAAGGACCTGGGTATTATCGTAAAGAAGGGTATGACATACCAGAAAACATTACAAAAAACTATTTAGACTTTCCACAGAAAGGACAGTTTGAAGAATTATCTATAAGTAATAAAAATTTATCTGAATTAATCGGCAAAAAAAGTGCTGATCCAAATACAAATTTAGATGCATTACAAAATTATTTTAATGTCAGTGAATACAAAAATGCATCTACTTACTTAGCCACACAAAAAATAAAATTAAGAGATTTTATAAGAGATATAAAAGGCACACCGCAAGAAAAAGAATTTGTAGATATAATTAAAGATCCTGAAGTTTTTGGATTTCTACCTAAGAAAATTTTAGGTAAAGATGGATCATTAATACCTAATCCTGAATTGTTAACCGAGGCGGGAAAGGCACAGAATCAAAAAGCTTTAGATAACCTACGTGGTTTTGTTACATCTCTATCTAGCAAAGAGGACATGGCTAAACTTGCAGATATGCAAAGAATGAAAAAAGAATTAGATAAATTTGCAGATCAAGAATTTTTTAACTTACTAGATAATAACCAACAATTACAGCAACAGTTTATTAGTGAGGTTAATCGTGTAGATCCAGACAATGCTTACAATAATGATTGGAAGAAAGCATTTAATTTTTACAAAAATAGATTTCATGGTCAGTTGTCTCATGTTATGTCAAAAAAGTTTTTGGGCACACCTAAGCAGCCATTTAAAAAAGCACCTGGTCTAAGATTTAAAAAAGGCGAAACAGGATTAATGAGAATAAATTTTGACAATCATAATATCTCTCTGCAACCACGATTAGAAAACGTCACAATGAAAACTGTTAAACAGCTATCTAAAAAAGATTTAACGACTGGTGATTTGTCGTTAGGCATACAAGATTTAAATAGAGTCAACAACATGCTCAACGAACGAGGTATGATGATATACATGAGATTTACGGACAAAGAGATGTCAGACCAAGCTTTCGAATTATTAAGAAAACAATTCCCAGATCAAGTATTCAAAACTGATGAAAGTTATGGCAAAACACCAAAGGGCGTAAAAACAATAATGTTAGGTCAACCAGAAGAACCTGATCTGAATCAATTAAAAAGTTACTTAAAGGCAACATTTGCTACTTTTAATCAGGACCCATCTTCTTTTAAATTATCAGCAGGTGCACCTAAATCAGCAAGACCTGGTTTTGCAGATACAGATGATGTTATGATGGAGACTGGAGATAATCCATACATTTATCAAAAATTTTTAAATCCTAGTGCCTTCGGTAAAGGTGGACCTGTACGTATGGCTATTGGCGGTGATCCGTTGCAAAATATTAATCAACAACAGTTTACACCCGACCCAGCTATAGATGAAGACTTCTTTCAACAAGCAGTAGAGTCAGAAAATTTATTAGCGTTTAATCCTGTAAAGATTTTTCAAAAGTTTGGTGAAGTAAAAGCGGTTGATACACCCAAGAAAAAAATTGAAACAGATGCACCCGTAGGACCACCAGGTTCTAATTTACCTACAACACAAGATGTGCAACCTGATGACTTTGCGTTTAAATCTTTTACTTTAGAAAAAATTGTGTCACCTACTGCACCAAAGTCAGCGAGACCACAGGACTGGGTAAACTTTTTGCAAGGTGGTGACGCTGCACCTTTAGCAGAATTAAAAGACTCTGGTATAGAGCAATACCTTCGTGACTTTGAAAAGTATTTTCCAAACCAAAAAATTACACAAGAACAATTAGTTGATTACTATGAGACATCACCAATGGGTAATCTGGCTATCAAAGTTAAAGAGGCCGATCCTATACCCTTATCAGAGGGTGACTCGAAGATGATACAATCAGCAGGTCAACCAAGACATCGAAACGTAGGTAATCAACCTTTAGACGAAGTAGGTAAACAATACAGAGAAATAGTTGTAACAGCAGGACGTTTACCAGGTGAGACAAAACCTTTTGTATCAAGTGGTCATTTTAGCGAAGAGAACGTTATTGGATTTACTAGAGTTGCTGATTACGATACTCCATCTGGACAAAAGGTTGCTGTCATACAAGAATTGCAAACAGACATGTTAACTCAGGTTAGAAAAGAACAGGAACGTGTCAAAGCATTATTTGCAAGGATAGAAAAAATTAAAGAAAAAGCTAATCGATTATTACAAAGCACAGATGAGTTTGATAGACGACAGGGACAGCAATTATTGGATTCCATAAATAATGCTGTGTCAGAAAAACAATTAAAGATGCTACAAGACAATCCTACACTTATAAAACCATTTCCAAATGAAGCTGCGAAGGGATTGATACCACAATATGCTGAAGAAATAGACATCTTACAAAATCAAATAGATGCTGCAGTAAAATCAGATTTAAGAGCAAGAAAACCAGAGACACAATTTGTAATAAAATCTATTGCAGAAAAACAACAAGAAGTCTTGGATAACTTATTAGATCTAAACAGAGCCGGTGAGCTAGATAGAGACTTATCAAAAGTACAAGTTCCGGGTGGGTCACAATCAAACGAGATTGCAGCATTTGGTGAAACAAATGATGCCATTAGTGATTATTACAGTGGTATGAAAGAGTTAGAAATATTTCCCGCTATACCTTTTAACAAACAGGCTGATTATGTTGATTTGTTAGTTAAGTCTACCATAAAAGACGCAGAATCAAAAGGCATACAAAAAGTTGCTATCATGCCTGCAGAAAAAGTTAACATGAGATGGGGTAAAGATCCTGATGGGCCAGAAGGCAAAAAATTTAAAAATCTTTATGACAAAGTTGTTAAACAACAAATGCAAAATATCGCAAAAAAATATGGTGCAACATTTCAAGTAGAACAAATAGTAGATCCAACTAAAGCAACAAAGGGACTAAGATTTTTTAATAGAGATGTAGACGGTGGTCTAAAACTTAACAAAGAGGATGTCGCTAGACGCACAAGCACAGAAAGCGAAGAGGGCATAGATGAGTTTTACAATGAGCAAATGAGAAAATTTGTAAGTGGTGGAGGTTATCGAGACAAAGATGTGGTGTTAGTTAGAGAGGTCGCACCAGGACAGTTTCAAGATTTTTACGTACGTGCTGATGATGATAGTATAAATTTAGTGCCACTAGGTGAGGGTGAAACCATTAACGATGCCTTGATTGTTATAGAAGAATTTAATCCATCTCTTGTAGATATGTTTGTTCTTACCATGCCTGATGAGGTTGCAGATAAACCATTCTTTTTATTTAAGAAAAAAGATGGTGGATCAATTGCAAAAGATAGTTTAGTTTCAATCACAGATATATTCGGTGAATATGGTAGATAAATTCGACAGCATACAAGATGAACCCTTTAATGCAAAAGAGCCTAAAGGCTTAGGTGCAGGCGGACCAGAGGAAGAAGAGATACTTGTTCAAGAAGTTGGAACCACAGTAAACTTATCAGATCCTAATAGTCAAGAAGGTGTAGAAATTATAGAGGACGGCTCAGCTATAATTGGTGAGCAAGAAACACAACCTATTGGATTTAATTCAAACTTAGCGGAAGTGCTTGAAGAGGGATATTTACAATCAGTAGCAAATGAACTTAATGAAAAAATTGACAACGATAAAACCACAAGAGAGGAGTGGGAACAATCTTACACCAAAGGTTTAGACCTTTTAGGTTTTAAATATGAAGAAAGAACTAGACCATTTCGTGGTGCATCTAGTGTTAATCACCCCGTCCTAGCTCAAGCTGTAACACAGTTTCAAGCTATGGCATATGTAGAGTTATTACCTAGTGATGGGCCTGTTAGAACACAAGTGGTTGGTGCAAACACTACACAATTACAACAAGCAGCAGAGCGTGTGAAAGATTACATGAACTATGAGATTACTCATGTCATGGAAGACTATAATCCAGAGATGGACCAACTGTTATTTCAATTACCTTTGTCAGGTAGTGCATTTAAAAAAGTTTACTTTGAAGAAACATTAAATAGAGCTACCTCAAAATTTATTCCCGCTGAAGATGTTATTGTCCCGTACGGATGTTCAGATTTAGAAACTTGTGAACGTATTACACAAGTTTTGAAAATGTCAAAAAACGATTTAAGAAAAAAACAAGTTAGTGGATTTTATATTGACACAAACGGTAATGGCTATGATGCAGGACAAACAGATTTACAAGAAAAGAAAGATCAGATAGATGGTGAGTCTCCAGGTAGTTATGCAGTCGATGATATGGCAGAATTATATGAAGTTCATGTCGATTTAGATCTTGAAGGTTTTGAAGATATAGATCCAAGAACTAACGAGCCCACAGGAATAAAATTACCTTACATTGTTACAATAGATAGAGGCTCTGATAGCATCATATCAATTTATCGAAACTACAATCAAGCTGATGCATTAAGAAAAAAGAACGAATACTTTGTACATTATAAATTTTTACCAGGCTTAGGATTTTACGGCTTTGGTTTAATACACATGATTGGTGGTTTGACAAGAACTGCTACTTCAGCTTTACGTCAATTATTAGACGCTGGAACATTATCTAACTTACCTGCAGGTTTTAAGTCACGTGGACTCAGAATACGTGATGACGATCAACCTTTACAACCTGGTGAGTTTAGAGATGTAGATGCACCAAACGGTATTATCCGTGAGGCATTAATGCCTTTACCATATAAAGGTCCCGATCAAACTTTACTACAGTTACTAGGTTTATGTGTAGATGCAGCAAAACAATTTGCAACAGTTGCTGATATGCAGTTGTCAGAAATTGGTAGTTCACAAACACCAGTAGGCACCACCATGGCATTGATGGAGCGTGGCACAAAAGTTATGTCAGCGGTTCACAAAAGACTGCACTATGCACAGAAAAAAGAATTTAATTTACTAGCCAAAATTTTTAAAATGGTGTTGCCACCTATGTACCCTTACAACGTGGCTGGTGGCCCAAGACAAATCAAACAATTAGATTTTGATGACAACATAGATATCTTACCTGTCTCGGATCCAAATATATTTTCTATGTCACAACGTGTGACTCTTGCACAAAATCAATTACAATTAGCACAGAGTAATCCACAGATACATAATCTTTATGAAGCATACAGAAGAATGTACATAGCTCTAGGTGTTAAAGATGTAGAACAAATTTTACCAATACCCAAAGGACCACAGCCACAAGACCCAGCATTAGAACACAGTGTAGTTTTAAAGGGTGCAAACCTACAAGCTTTCCCACAACAAAATCATGAATTACATATCAAGTCCCACAGAACTTTTATGTCGTCTGTATTAGTTAAAACTAACCCTATGGCAGTCATGAATTTAACATCACACATAATGCAACACGTATCATTACTGGCAACACAGGTTGTTGATCAGGCCATGGTAGAAGAGGCAGAAAAGTTAAGAAAAGAATTTGGTGATCAAGTGCCACCAGAAGCGATACAAGCGTTACAAATGCAGCGTGGTATTAAAATTGATGAGGAAATACAAAAAATTACAGAACAAATGGTAGCTGAAGAGCAAGAAGCCATGGAAGGTCAGAACACAGATCCGTTAGTATTGCTAAAACAACAAGAATTAGCGTTACGACAAGCAGAAATGGAGATGGATGCACAACTAAAAGGCGAAAATCAAGCTCTGAAAGAGAACCAATTTGATTACAAACAAGTTTTAGACAGTCAAAAACTACAAAAAGACTACGATCTTGCTAATTTACGTGCAGATGTAGCTAGAGAAAGAACAAATGCCCCTAAACAAGAAGGGTAAAAAGATAAAAAAGGCCATGGCTAAGACTTATGGGAAGAAAGAAGGTGCAAAAGTGTTTTACGCAAGCATAAACAAAGGTAAAATTAAGGGAGTAAAGAAAAAATGATGAATTTTTTAGTAGGCCCTATCGCAAATATGGTCACTGATGCGGTAAAAGGCTTTGTTGAAACAAAAAAAGCAAAAGCAGACCTAGCATTAACGGAAATTAAGGCACAAAAGTCTTTGAAAGAGCAGCAAATAGCCGGAAAAATTTCGTGGGAGGCCACGGCTGTTGATCAAATGAAAGGGAGCTGGAAAGACGAGCTAATTTTGATATGCCTTTTGGTTCCGGCGGTGGCAGTCTTTATACCTGGATGGACACCACATATAAAAGCGGGTTTTGAAGCCTTACACTCACTCCCTGATTACTATAAGCATCTCTTATACATCGCCTGCAGTGCGAGCTTTGGCATAAAGGGAGCAAAAGGTGCTATGGGATTAATAACAAAAAAGAAATGATAGAAGTATGTATGAAATGCGATTGTCCGTGTCATTGTAATCAATCTTGCAATGAATGTGGGTGCGTAGGGTGCACTTGTAATGAAAAAACTGACTAAGACAGTGCCTCCTAAAAAAGGACCACAATCACAAGGGTTGAAAATCCCACCTAAAAATATACAAATAGTTAAGACAAAGAAAAAAGGACTTAACTATGAAACACACGTACTTTAACATACCTGGTTGGTTCAATTACTCAGAAACATACGATATAATTGTAGATAGAATACCTGATGATGGTGTCGTTGTTGAGATTGGATCTTTTTTAGGTAGGTCTACACATTATTTGGCAACATCCTTGATGAATGCTAATAAAGAGAATGTAAAAATTTATTGTGTAGATACTTTTGAGGGTTCGTCAGAACATGCAAACATAAAATTACCAAAAGATTTTTCGTCAATGTTTAGAGATAATTTAAAATTTTTTATTGGCAGAAATATGGTTCACATACTTCAGGGTCGATCTGACGATCCAGTGATATTAGAAAGAATAGAAGAGGCAACAGTAGATTTTATTATGGTAGATGGCGCACATGAATATGATCCTGTTAAGGATGATATTATCAACTGGTGGCCAAAACTTAAACCAAACGGTGTGATGTTTGGTGATGATTACAATCTAAAATCAGTTGAGCTTGCAGTAAAAGAGGGATTAGGTGTGTGTGGACATAGAGCATATGGAGTTAATAAGGGCTTTGAACAAACTTGGTATTGTAGTAAAGACGAAGAAAATCAACAATTTGAAAAAAGAATACCAGGAGTTAATACCTTAATATGAGTGATACATTTATAATCTATAATTTAAAAAAAGAATTAAAAACTATCAAACAAGGTCTGACAGAATCTTTATCGCAGGGGGTTGAAAACTATGAAGAATATAAGTATATTCTTGGTAAACTACATATGCTTGACATATGCCAACAGGAAATTTCTCGCCTGCTGGATAAACAGGAGAAACTAGATGACTAAAACATTATATGTACCAGATCATATAAAAGCAAAATTTGATAATCCCAAAGAGGCTGCAAAGCCAGATAAGAAAGAATTAGACAAACTTCCAAAACCTGTTGGTTGGCGTATTTTAGTTTTACCATTTAAAGCTAAGGATAAAACCAAAGGTGGTATTTTATTAACAGATAAAACTATGGAAGAATCGCAATTGACTGCAACTGTCGCAATGGTATTAGCCGTTGGTGATGATGCATATCAAGATAAAGATAAGTTTCCTAATGGACCTTGGTGTAAACAAGGTGATTGGGTCGTGTTTGGCAGATACGCTGGTTCTAGGATCAGAATTGAAGGAGGAGAGGTTAGGTTATTAAATGATGACGAAATACTCGGCACTGTTGATGACCCAGCAGATATATTAACAATACTATAACATGGAGGAACCATGCAAACAGAACTTAAAACTGCAAAAGACGATAAGCTAGTAGATCTTGACGTATCAGGTGAGGGAGCAGAAGTCGAGCTTGAAGATAAGTCACACGGCACAGTTAAACCAGACAAATATGAAGAAGTAAAAACTGAAGAAAAAGAACCATTAGCTCCACAAGTAGAGGTTGCGGATGAAAAGCAATCTGAGGAGATGGATCAATATTCTGACAAAGTAAAAAAGAGAATTGATAAACTTACTTACAAAATTAGAGAGGCTGAAAGAGAGAAAGAAGCTGCTTTAGTATTTGCTCAAAACGTTCAAAAAGAATTAGCTGAAAGTAAAAAGAAAAGCTTTGAAATAGATCAAGGCTACATGTCAGAAAGCGAAGTCAGAAATAAAATGGCATCTGATTTAGCAAAAGCTAATTTAATTAAAGCAAGAGAAGCAGGTGATTACCAACAAGAGGAAGAGGCAAGACAAGCCTTAACTAAACTTGATCTTGAGGCTGAAAGAATAAGAGTAACAAAAGGTAAAAAAGATAAAGAGTATGAGGAGTTTCAAAAAAATCTTGAACAAGAACTTCAACAAACAAACCAAATAAATCAGCCAAGGCAACAACCTTCACAGAAGGCTATTGATTGGGCTGCTAAGAATACTTGGTTTAGACAAGATGAAGAAATGACCGATTACGCTCAACAAATACATAGAGGTTTAGTGGCAGAAGGATTTGACACTGAATCTGACAAGTATTACAATGAGTTGACTCAAAGAGTCAAAAACAAGTTTCCAGAGTCCTTTGTGGATGAGGATCAGGCTACCAGAAGCACTAAAATCGCCCAACCAGTCGCTTCTGCATCAAGGTCTGCAACCAGTGGGCGCAAATCTGTTAGGTTAAGTCCTAGTCAGGTAAAAATAGCAAATAAACTTGGAGTTCCTCTAAGTGAGTATGCTAAGTACGTATAGGAGGTACACATGACAGATAAAAAAACACCAAGAAGTGCACAAACAAGGGCAACTGAGGAACGTAGAAAACCTTGGTCGCCACCGTCTCAGTTAGACGCACCACCATGTCCTGATGGATATAAGCAACGATGGCTTCGTCTTCGTGTAAATGGGGCAGATGATACTAAAAATATCAATGCCAGACTCAGAGAAGGCTGGGAGTTAGTGAGAGCTGACGAACATACCGAAGGTGTCTACTCTGCTTACAACGGAGGTATCAAAGCTTATGAGGGTGTCATCAGTGTGGGTGACTTGCTATTGGCAAGAATGCCAGTGGAGACTGTAAACGAGCGTAATGCTTACTTTAAAAGCAAGGTTGATCAACAAACCGAAGCTTGGGAACAAGATCCTCTGCGAGAACAACATCCTAGTATGCCTATTAATGTTGATAGGCAGAGCAAAGTGACTTTTGGTGGTCCTAAAAAAACCGACTAAGTCACACACTAAAACAAAGGAGATGAACTATGGCAAATCAAGCTGGATTTTACGGATTTCGTCCCGTTAAAATGCTGGGTGGTGCTTACAATGGTCAAGGCCAAACTGAGTACACAATCGGCAATAACGAGGCATCCGCAATCTATCAAGGCGATCCTGTTATCCTAGCGGCTAACGGGAGCATAGATATTGGTTCTTCTGCTGGTGCTGAAATCTTAGGTATTTTTAATGGTTGCTTTTACACAGACCCAACAACTGGTAAGCCCACCTTTTCTAATCATTACCCAGGCAGCATTGCAGCAGCCGATATCGTGGCAAATGTCATCGATGACCCAAATGTAGTATTTGAGGTTAAAGTCGATGATGCGAACGGCGGACTTGCACAAGTAGGAACTAACTGTAACATTGCAACATACACTGCAGGATCAGATATTGATGGTATTTCAAATGTTGTAATCGATGGCGGTTCTTTCACTACAGATGCGGCAGCCAATTTTAGAGTGGTAGGTCTTTCTACTGATATTGAAAACAGTGATTATTCTGCAGCAAATGCAGCAATTCAGGTTAAGATTAACAAACACTCATTAACAGACACAACAGGCGTATAGGAGGTTAAACTATGGCTATATCTAGAAGTCAACTCGTTAAAGAGTTAGAGCCGGGTTTAAATGCACTATTTGGCCTGGAGTACGGACGTTATGATGCTGAGCACACCGAAATATTTGAGACAGAAACTTCTGATCGTGCATTCGAAGAAGAAGTAATGTTATCAGGTTTCGGTAACGCAAGAGTGAAATCTGAAGGCGGATCAATCATTTATGATAACGCTACAGAAACATTCACAGCTCGATACACACATGAAACAATTGCACTTGGTTTTGCAATCACTGAAGAAGCTGTCGAAGATAATCTTTATGACAGAATCTCAGCAAGATACACAAAAGCACTTGCACGTTCCATGGCAAACACAAAGCAGGTGAAAGCGGCTAACGTATTAAACAATGCGTTTGATCCGAACTTTACAGGCGGCGATGGTAAAGAGCTCTGTGCTACTGATCACCCACTTGTAGCAGGTACGCTATCCAATGAGCTAGCAACTGCTGCAGACTTAAACGAAACTTCATTAGAGCAAGCGTTAATTGATATCGCTGCATTTACTGATGAAAGAGGTTTATTAATCTCAACACAAGGAAGAAAGCTTATCATTCCTTCTGAGTTACAATTCGTAGCTGATAGACTTATGGCTTCAGCAAACAGAGTTGGCACAGCAGACAATGATATCAATGCTCTTAGAAATATGGGCATGATTCCTGAGGGATATACAGTAAACCACTACTTAGTAGATAATGATGCATTCTTCATCAAGACTGACATCCCTAATGGATTTAAGTTATTCCAAAGATCTCCAATTAGAACATCTATGGAAGGTGACTTTGATACTGGTAACGTAAGATACAAAGCTAGAGAGAGATACTCATTTGGTTTCTCAGATCCTAGATGTGTATTTGGTTCTCCAGGTGCTGCATAGGCATTAGACAATAACTAATTAGAAGGGGCGTATGTCTTTGACTGCGCCCTTTTTTTATGCTTAAATCAAATTTTATAAACCCAAGACCCTACGGGGACTATCAAAAGGAGAATAGACATGGGAACAACTACATTTTCTGGCCCGATAAAAGCTGGAACAATTAAAGATACTACAGGCACAACTGTTGGAGCTGATGTTACTAACATTGGTTCAGTGGTTATGGCTCAATCAGTAGTATTAGATATTATTGGTGCAGACGCTCTTAATCAAAGAGTGGCTATCGTGCCAGCAAACTCACAGATTGTTGATGTAATTTTAAATGTTACAACTGTAAACAACGATTCTGGAACAGCAACCGTAGCAATCGGTACAAGTGGAGATGGAGATGCATTTATTCCTGCCACTAACGTTAAAGCATTAGGCACAACAAGAGGTACTTTAGATACTGAGGCCACTGATGTTGGTACATCTGATTTAGAAGTATTAGCTGACTTTGTAGCAGGTACTGAAGACGGATCTACAGGTGCTGCTACTGCTACAGTGTTGTACATACAAAACAATAACTTATCATAGGAGTGACAAATGTTAGGACTTAAATCATCAAAAGTTACCGCAACTGGTAACGTCACAAGTGGTCCTGCTAGACTCATAGCGATTCATGCTATTTGTGCTGGATCCGCTGGAAGTATTGTTTTAAAAGATGCAAGTGGTGGCTCAACGCTTTTTAACATTGACACACCTGCATCAGCTACAGCAATCATAGAAACATACCTTGGTGATGAAGGCATGAGATTCTCAACACAAATACATGCAACACTTACCAATGTAACTTCTCTAACCTGCTTTTTTGCATAATGAGAAAACGGGACAAACAACCCCCAAAAACTAAAAAATATTTCCGCCCCACTAAGGCAGGGGCGGGGATGACTAAGGCTGGTGTTGCTAAGTACAGACGTGACAACCCAGGCTCAAAACTAAAAACAGCAGTCACAGGTAAAGTAAAGAAAGGTAGTAAAGCTGCAAAACGTAGAAAATCTTTCTGTGCAAGATCTGCTGGTCAAATGAAAAAATTTCCTAAGGCTGCAAAAGATCCAAATTCAAGATTAAGACAAGCTAGAAGAAGATGGAGGTGTTAGATGTTTAAAGCTTACTTTTACTTATTCTGTGCCTTTATGACTGTCGTATTTATGTATTTATCAATACAAACTTCATCAGCGGAAACAAATACTGTGTCCAGCACTGTAGTAAATAATACGCCACCAACAGCAAATGCACCAGTTCTGCCCAATTCTAACAGTGATATATGTAAAGTCGGTATCGGCGGAGCAGTTCAAAATAATATTTTAGGTATTGCTACAGGCGTTCTTATAGACGATGAGCTGTGTCAGCTTCTAAAATTATCTCGCTCACAGTACGCATTTGGCATGAAAGTGTCGGCGGTAGCAATCTTGTGTCAAGACCCACGTGTCTGGACGAGTATGCAAGATGCAGGGACTCCGTGCCCTGTAAACGGGCTCATCGGGGCTGAGGCCGCTGCTTACTGGCAAGAGAACCCTCACCTAATTCCTGAGGGCAGCAGATACAGAGAAGATTATATTGAACAAGTTAAAGTAGAAGAACCAAAAGGGGACACAGATGCTATTAAGAATTTTGGCCTTATGGCTCTTTCTTTGTTACTCTTATTCTAAGGCAGATTGTTTACCTGATGCAACGGGTAAAAATTTTGATGGTCTCTGCACTCCAGGTGTAACTATTACCGAGCAAGAAAATGTTGTTGTTACAGAAGATGACAAAGGTACAGAAATAGTCACTACAACTACCACAACAACTATGACTACCACGACAACTGTTACTAATGAGGACTCAGGTAATATATTAGATAGCTCATTAGGCTATGTGGGCACTCAAGATGATGGCGATATGCGTACAGATTGGGGAGGTCAAGGTCCTGCTTCAATGCCCACAGGCAATACTTGTGGTGAGTTAGGAGCCGATAGATGTGCACAAATTACTGGATCTGGTAATAGCACCTCTACAATGGGTGTCTCTGGTATGGGCACAACTTTTATAATTAACAATATTAATATATCTGATTTGCAAATAGATAAGGGTGGTGAGGTTAGATACTCAATAGAAGTTGAAAAAAGAGATGCTCAAGATAGAATATACATGCACATTACAGGACGTAATGGATCTAGCACAGTGTTTCAAGGCACTGATATCTTGTCCGAATCTGGCATTGCATCAGGTTACCAATCGTATAGTGGATCTTTTGATTTTAGTGGAGTCTTAAACAGAATAACTGTTGAAGTGGGTGGGCGAGATATCAACCTTGCAATAGGTCCCTTATTTGATGATGTAACAGTTAATGTATTTTACAATGTAATAAATACTATCATTACGCAACAAATAACAACCTTAGAAGAGATATTGTATTTAAACATACTTGATCCTGTAGAGTTAGAGTTTGTAGAAGAAGTGTTTGAATTTAATGATATAAGCATGAATGAGGGTGAGATAGAGTTTGTGCCTATTGAAGCACCTGTGGAGGAGATAACTGTAGCTAGTGTAGAATTAGAAATAGCTGAAATTGAGATAAATATACCAGAGCCTGAAGTAGAAATTGTTGAGGTAGAAACCGAAGTTGAGTTAGAAATCGAAATGGAAATGGAAGAAGTCGTAGTAGTAGAGGCTGAACCCGAGGAGGAAGTTATCGAAGAATCTCAAGAAGAACCACAGGAATCAGAACCAGAGCAACCACAAACACCACAAAAAGAAGAAGATCTAGAAGAAACGGTAGAAGAAGAGAAACCATCAGAGCCTAAGGTATCAAAGAAAGAAAAAGCTGCTACTAAAATAGTTAAGAAGATTGATGACAAAGCAAGATATGATGATGCTGCTCAGACAAAGACTTTAATTGTGATGCAGATATTAGGTAACACAAAAACTTTTTTTGACAGCCAATCTTTTATACAAGATACAAACGTAGATGACTATTTAAACAAGACAATAGAAGATCAGTATGGTATGCTGTTTAATATGGCTCAAAATAATACACTTCAGGAGATGATAGATGCCCAGTATTGAGTATTCGGGAATGAAGATATCTGGGGGCAAGGTCTTCGCTATCTTTACATTGTTAGGTGCTTTAGGTGGTGCTGCATGGACTGGCTTTACTTTTTATCAGGACTACCTTGATATGAAGGAAAAGATAACTTTGTATACTGAGCCGGACCTTTCTCAGTACGATGAAGGTATGGCTGTATTAAAGTCAGAGATAGATATGATATTGCAAGAAATAACCATAATTAGTGACGTAGCACGTGATATGCGATCTGATATGAAGGCAGACTTACGTCAAATGAATGGTGACATTAGACATATAACAGAGATTGTTAATGACGTAGAAGATAGGCAAAAAGAAGATGCAAGAGAGCTTCTTGATGAGATGAAATTATTAGAAGAAAGCCTTGACTTAAAGATTAATAAGGCTTTAAATAATCCTTTGAACAGTATGTCAGCTAAAACAAAATAGGAGGTTATTATGTGCGATTGTAAAACAGATGAGGATTGCGTATGTCGATTAAGATAGAGATGAAGACAGTTTTGCCTTATGTTGTGCTGATTGCAACAGTCGGCATGACATGGGGTATGTGGTCCGAACGCCTTAATGCAGTAGAAAAAAAGGCTGACAGTGTTGCACAAATGCAACAAGATATTGCTGTAATAAAATCTAAGATTATACAAATGGATGATAAGATAGCTTGGATAGAAGAGTTTCTTATCAAAACCACTGACTTTTAATGGCAATATCTAGAGCACAAATGAGACAACAGGTATCTAAGCCTGGTATGAAAAAAATCAAAAAAGTAGCCACTGCGCTACGTAAAGCATCTAAGAAACACGCTAATCAAGCAAAAAAATTAACAGGAATAATTAATGGCAGATCCAAAAAAAGGAACAGGAAAAAAGCCTAAGGGCTCTGGTAGAAGATTATATACAGACGAAAACCCTAGAGATACAGTACGTATTAAGTTTGCAACTCCTACTGATGCAAGAGCAACAGTGGCAAAGGTAAAAAAAATTAGTAAACCCTATGCTAGAAAAATACAAATACTAACTGTTGGTGAACAAAGAGCAAAGGTAATGGGTAAAACACAAGTTGCTAATATATTTAAAAAAGGTAAGATAAGTATAAGGAGAACAAGAACATGACTAAATTATGTCCAAGAGGTAAAGCGGCAGCGAAACGAAAGTTCGCAGTATACCCTAGTGCGTATGCTAATGCTTACGCTTCTAAAATCTGTGCTGGTAAAATTAAAGACCCAAGCGGCACTAAGCGCAAAGATTTTAAAGGACCTAAGAAAGCCATGGGAGGTTCTGTGTCTCAACAAAGAAAAGCTGTCTCTGCTCAACGCATGGCAAAAGGAGGCAAAATTGTAGCTGCAGGTTGTGGCATGGTAGATTCAAAAAGAAGAAAGAAAACCAAGTTATTTACCAACGCTGCTTAGGAGGTAATCATGCTCGATTCAATCAAAAGTAAATGGAACTCTTTAAACAAGAAAGGCAAGATGATTGTCGTTGTTGTTGGAGTAGTTGCACTATACGCAATATCACAGATAGTATAAAATGTCTGGCCACAAAGGATTAGCGAAGTGGTTCAAACAAGATTGGAGAGATATAGGTTCTCGAAGAAAAGATGGCAGCTTCGCTAAATGTGGTAGATCAAAACAAAAAAAAGACGCTAAACGAAAGTACCCTAAATGTGTCCCAGCTGCAAAAGCCGCAGCAATGTCTAAGGGACAAATAAAATCAGCAGTATCTAGAAAAAGGGCAGCAGGTAATGTAGGCCCTAAACCCACAAACGTTAAAACAATTGTCAAGAAAAAAACAGGCAGAAAAAATAAAAGATGATGTAATTAATTGGTCTAAACATGTTTTAGAACCTATGAATAAACATCTAGGCTTTCCTGCTTGTCCCTTTGCAGCTAAGTGGCGTAAAGACGGCAAACTAAGAATTGAGGTTAGATCTGACAAAACAAAATACGAAAAACACCTTACTTCATTACTTAAGGACTGGAATAAAAAACATCATGACATACTTATATTTTGTGATCCTTATTTTGATCAATATAATGAGGAACAGTTTCAAGAAAAAATAGATTTCTATAATAAAACCTATAATAGACGAGATGTGTATTTTATGGGTTTTCATCCAAATAATCCTGCTAATATGGAGGACCAAGAGTTTCTTGTAAATCCTACAGATAACTGTGAATATGAGTCTGATTTAGGTTATTCAATGATGCTTATACAAAAGTTTAAACAGCTATATGATGCAAGTTGCAAACTACATAAGATAGGTTATTATAAAAAATGGCCGTCTGAGTATTACGATGAAGTTGTAAAGGTCAGACAAGATACGTATGAAAGACTTTTTTTAAAGGAGAAAACATCATGATGAAAAAGAAAAATGTTGTCGGCATGAAGCGTGGCGGCAAAATGAAAAAAAAGTCCGTTGTTAAAAAGCGTGGTGGTGGCATGATTGTCAAGAAACGTGGCGGCGGAATGATGAAGAAGAAGAAATAATATGGCTACCTCGGGAACTACAGCTTTTGACCTTAGTATAGATAGGCTAATCGAAAGAGCCTATGCTAGATGTGGGACACAGATAAGAACAGGATATGAATTATCTGCTGCAAGAGATAATTTAAATTTATTATTTTCTGAGTGGGGTAACCGAGGTATTCATCTTTGGAAAATAAAAAATCACACACAAAATTTAACTGCAGGGCAAACAGAATACACTGCACCCTCTGATGCGTCAGACATACTAGAGGTTGTATTTAGAAGCTCAGACGGACTGACTGATACAAGCATGACAAAAATATCTAGATCTGAGTATGAAAATTTACCAAATAAAACATCACAAGGCACACCTAGTCAATACTATGTAAGAAGAGAGTTATCTGCAGTAAAAATAAAATTGTTTTTAACACCTGATACTACAGATACTAAAATTAACTTTTTTTATGTAGGTAGAATAGAAGATGTAGGAGCTTACACAAATACCGCTGATGCACCTTTTAGATTTTTACCGTGTTTAGTATCTGGTTTAGCATATTACACTGCACAAGAAGTTGCACCTGAAAGATCACAAGAATTAGAAAGAAGATACGAGGCTGAACTACAAAGAGCCTTAACAGAAGATAGTCAATCAACATCTGTAAATATTGTGCCACAAAACTTTTATCCATCGGGGTAAGATATGGCATTTGCATCAGGTCGTTTTTCCAGAGCCGTTTGTGACCGTTGTGGTCAGGAGTATAAATATCAACAATTAAAAAAAGAATGGAATGGATTATTTGTGTGTCCAGAATGTTATGAACCCAAACATCCACAATTAGATCCACCCTATCATCCACCAGATCCTGAAGCTATACAAGACCCTAGAGTTGAATCAAACAAAATATTGAAAGATGATAGTCCAACAGGGCCAGATGATGCTACGTTTGACACCTTTTCACAACCAATGCCTATGACTGTATTTTTAGGCGAGCCTGGAGATAGTGCATTTTTAACAACTGTGCAAAGCACATCACCTGCAGATGGTTCTAACCCAACAGATTCAAATAGTATGTTGCCACAAACACCACATAAAAAACTAATTATGCAATCTAAAACAGGTGTTGTTACAATATCTACTGTAAGTACAACCACATATACAGTAACAGTTGCAGCAAAAGCAGGTGGTGGAGGTAACGCTTTTTATATTGATGGTGTACAAGCACCATCTATAACTATTAATGAGGGCTCTTCAGCAATATTCAATTTAAGTGATGATACTGTTGATTCTCATCCTTTTTACTTAAGCACCACATCCGATGGTAGTCATAGCTCTGGGTCAGTCTATACAACAGGAGTAACTTTTAAAATCAACGGTTCTGCTGTATCACAATCGGCTTATGCAAGCGGTTATAGTGCAGCCACAACAAGGGCTTTAGAAATTACAGTAGCAATTGGAGCTCCGACACTATATTATTATTGTAGTAGTCACCCAGGTATGGGTAACTCAATAAGCACACCATGAACTATAGCGAATTATTAGATAATGTTAGAAATTATACAGAGGTAGATTCTGAGGTATTATCTAATTCAATTATCAATGTTTTCATTACAAACGCTGAAAACAAGATACAAAAACAACTCGATTTAGATGCTTTTAGAAAATTTGCCACATCATCTCTTACAATAGGTAGTCCTTTTCTTACTATGCCTGAAGATTTTGATTTTGAAAGAGGTGTTCAGGTTGTTGATGCAAATGCAGACAGAGCTTGGTTGGAACAAAGAGATACCACATTTATTGACGAATATAATTTGGATAGAGCTAATAATACTGGCACACCTAGATATTATGCTAACTGGGATGAAAACACTTTAATATTAGCACCAACACCTAATGCGGCTATTACTGTTGAGCTATGGTACAATAGAACACCAGAAAGACTAGGTGATGGCACTTCAGGCACTACTACAACTACTTTTGTGTCTAATACAGCCCCAGAAGTTTTAATATACAGTACAGTAGCTGAAGCCTTTTCATACTTGAAAAATCCTACATATGTGCAATTATACGATCAAAAGTACAATCAAGCTGTACAAGGTTTAGCTACCACACAAATGGGTAGAAAACGTAGAGACGAATACGCAGATGGAGTCCTGCGTGTGCCGTTACAATCAGTGGCTCCAGGAGGTAAATAAACATGGCGATTACACAAGCGGTATGTGATAGCTTTAAGAAAGAGTTGTTGGAAGGTGAACACGACTTTCGATCCTCTGGTGGCGATCAATTTAAACTAGCTCTATATGGTAGCTCAGCTTCATTAAGTAATACAACCACTGCGTATACAACTTCACAAGAAGTTAGTGCTTCTGGCACTTACTCTGCAGGTGGTGGTAACTTAACAAGCACAGGTGCTGCTGCCACAAACAATACATCCTTCATTGACTTCAGTGATATTAGTTTTACAAGTGCATCTATCTCAGCACAAGCAGCTGTGATATATAATTCAAACACTACTGCAACAACTAATACTAATGCTGCGGTTATGGTTTTGGATTTTGGAGCAGTTAAAACATCAACATCAGGAACATTCACAGTACAATTCCCAACTAACAACGCTACAAGTGCTATTTTAAGAATCACTTAAAATAAACGCCAGGTAAAGCGTTATGTTTTTTGGTAAAACCACATTTGCTGAAGATTCATTTGCTTCACAGGGTATTAAAGATGTAAGTGTTTCTGTCACTGGCCAAAGTCTTACAACGACAATTGGCACAGAAACAGCGATTTCTAATGTTACTGTTGTACCTACAGGTATTTCAGTTAGCTCCACACAAGCGTCAGTCACGGTATTTTTACCGGATGTTACTGCAACTCCAACAGGTATAGCTTTAAATTTTGCAAGTATTGGATCTTACTCTGTTGCTGCAGGTGGCGAGATAACCACAATTGTTGGATCGGAAGTTGAACTAAACACAAGTGTTGGCACATCTACTGTTCAAACAGATGTTGTAAATCAACCATCAGGCATCGCATTAACGACTGCGCAGGGCACTGCAACTCAATCTAGTGCCGTAGTCGCTCAACCTACCGGCATAGGGATGACCACAGCTCGTGGTTCAATTTCATTTACAAGTGATTTAATAGTAGACCTTACAGGTAACGGTCAATCATTATCGACTGCAATAGGAACAGAATCATTTGTTGGTAGTGTCACTGTTACACCAACAGGTATAGCATTAACATCTACGATTGGCACAGCAGCGGGTGTGCCTAGCATAATAGTGACACCTACAGGTATCGCTATAACATCAGCACAAGGCACGGCAGCAGGTGTACCTGTTACTATCGCAGCCCCTGATGGCATAGATGTCACTGTAACCGTAAGAACTCCTGGTGTTTTAGCATGGTCACCAGTTGATGACTCAGTATCTAATACATGGACACCTGTTGATGATAGTGCTACAAATACATGGACAGAAGTAGATGACAGAGAGGTAGCTTAGTGCTATAAAATGATATGGCTTTTGTAATTAATGATAGAGTAAAAGAAACGACTACAACCACCGGAACAGGTGCATTTGCACTTGGTGGTGCAGTTCAGGGTTTTGAGACATTTGGCACAGGTATTGGTAATAATAATACTACCTATTATGCCATATTTAATCCAGGCACCACTGAGTTTGAGGTTGGGCTTGGCACACTAGATGCTGATAGTTCAGATTTAGCTAGAACTACAGTCATATCATCATCAAACAGTGATAGTGCTGTAGATTTTACTGCAGGTACAAAAGATATATTCTGCACAATGCCAGCATCAAAAGCTGTTATTGAAGATGCAGATAATGACGTAAGTATCGGTAGACACTTAACTATAGGCTCACAACTAAGAATGCCAGACAATACATCAGGTAAAATTTTAGTAGGTGATGGCGTAAGTTATCAAGAAGTTGCAGTATCAGGAGATGCCACTTTGTCAAGTAGTGGTGCATTAACAATATCAGGCGGTGTATCACAAGGCTTCGTGATTGCAATGAGTGTGGCGCTCTGATACAAATATGAATAGGAGATAATTAAGTGGCCCAAGATTTTGAAAGAAAAATACCTTTCAACAGTTCTGGTGACATAGCTATTGGCACAACCGCAAGAACTGTAATGACATCTAATTCTGATGATACCATTATAGGTATTAGATTAACAAACATTACCAATGCAACTATAAAAGCAAATGTTTTTGTAACAAGCACTGCAAGTGGTGGATCAGCTAACTCATTCTTAGTATATCAAACTCCTATTGCAGCAGGTGGTCAATACGAGGCAATAGATGGAGGGTCTAAGATCGTACTTCAAAGCGGAGACGTATTACAAATACAAAGTGATACTGCAGCAAGTCTTCACGGTTGGGTTTCATTAATTGATAGTATTAGCACATAGGAGTCAATATGGGGTATCTTGGTAATCCAGTCACAAAAAATTTCACAACAACAACACCAGTCCAAACACTTACAGGCGACGGTAGCACTACATACAATATTAATCAAACAGTAGCAGTTCCAGAAGATATTGCAGTTTTACGAAATGGAGTTCGGCAAAAACCCACGACAGACTATAGTGTAAACGCCGGACAAATAGTTTTTACAACTGCGTTAGCAAGTAGTGATACTTGTTTTGTTATATTCTTAAACGGAATTTTATTAGATCAAAACACACCAGGTTCAAACAGTATTCAACCAAGCATGATGACATCATTCAACGGTGTCTATGAAAACTTACAAACCATAACTGCTACGACTACTGTAGCATCAACCGATAATGCATTCTTAGCAGGACCTGTAACATTTACAGGCACTGTCACAGTGGAGGGTAATCTTACAGTCGTATGAGCACTATTGAAGTTAACAGCATTCAGCCTTTATCATCAGGTTCTACAATAACATTAGGAGCTAGTGGTAAAACTTTAAGTATACCATCAGGTTGCACAATAACTAATAGTGGTACAGCCACTGGGTTTGGAGG
>VTLG01000904.1_pt1 | contig 25681 bp, 42 predicted proteins | sample 4694571 | NCBI WGS metagenome assembly VTLG01 (sample SAMN12604809, study PRJNA352737) | marine metagenome | biome: ENVO:00000447; feature: ENVO:00000209|ENVO:00000569|ENVO:01000036; material: ENVO:00002151; isolation source: viral sequences binned using virsorter ...
ATTACCATCTATTATCTCTTTAAGATGTAGATGACCCCTCCCTCTCATTTGTTTTATTAGTGGCATCTTTATTTTCTTTTATAGTCTTTTATTCCTTTTCTATATTCTACTCCCTCCATTGCGGATTTCTTTGCATGGCATCTATTGCATAATGTTTGTAGATTAGTAAAATCTGTCAAATGTCCTCCTAATGTTATTGGTTTTATATGATCTACGCATTGACCACCAGTAATAATACCCTCTTTTTTGCAGTTTTCACATAATGCATTCTCTTTTATATATATCTTTCTTGTCATTCTCCATTGTTTGGAATGATAAAAGGATGCATTGTTTGTTTGTCTAATATGTTTTTTAGATTCTTTAATCCAGCTCCGTTTCTTTCCTTTTGGTAATGTTGGCATTATAAATACTTCTTAGCTTCTTTTATTATTTTATTTTCCTCATCTATTAATTCTGCAATAACTCTCATTAGTACTATTAAATCCCCTTTGTATGTTTCATTGGTTATTATATGTCCCAACATAGCTATCATAAATTGAGATTCAATATATGTTTTATTCTCTCCCCATCTTAAATCATTATTAAGTTTGGTTAGTGTAATCATTGACTTTTCTAAGCATTCACTTACAGCTAATTGTATTTCTTTATTTTTTCTCATTCAACTCCGTTATAATATAAAAATACTCAACATCTTTTTCTAATATATATTCAATATTCTTATGATAATCTAATAACTTTATCCTTTCATTTCCCTCCCACATAGTGTGACATCCTTTTCTTCCATCCATATCTAAACAATGATACGTAATATTATCTTTATCGGTTTCCAAATCTTTCCTCCTACTTCTTGGAATTATATGCGAATGGCTCAATGGATAAGCTGATGAGCCACATCCACTGCAATAATGCCCTCTTTCATTAGATATTTCTTTATAAACTTTATTCAGCTTTCTCTTAATTGTTTTTTCTTTGCTACCCATCACATTTACATCCAATTGTAATTCCTTTACTCATATAACTATCAATACACTCCAATGCTTCTGGTAGTTCTATACAAATCTCTGCTTTATATCCTTTTGCGTTTAAATATGCAATCCACTCTTTTTGTGCTATTGTTGGTTTCCCTTTTAATGTTTTTAATTCAATAAACAATCCAAAGTAACCTCCTCTTGCTTCGCATATTTGCAAATCTGGGAATCCTCGTTGATAACCAGTTCTTTTGGATTTGGCTGCTTGTGTTGGGCTGGTATATATCCCCCCCAAAGATGCACAATATTTAGTTTTAGGATATTGTAATTTAATATACTTAACTACGGCTATTTGTAATCTCTCCTCACTCATTGCTTGGTAAATTTATTCCTAATGTATCATTAGCCCAAAACATTATCTCATTCATAAATGTGCTAAATTCTTTTCTTGTTAATGTTGATGTACCTTTAATAAATACCTTTGTATTATTATTATGATCAATCTCATCTCTTGCTAAAAATTTATATGATATGAGTTCCTTTGTTTCCTCTTTTGTATATCCAGTTTCATTGCTTATTATCCCAATCCATTTCCAAAATAAACTGTTTTGCTCTTTGCTTCTGTTTGGGCTTCTTTCCTCTATTTTAATAACTACCTCTTTCCCCTCAAATCCTTTCAGTTCCTCCGTAAAGTTTCTTTTGTTATTCAATATCAATTTCCCCTTTGTTATAATGCCAAATGCTTTCATGTAATATATATATTAAAATTCCCAGTAAAAGTAAAACAACAAAAGGAATTAGAGTTAATGTTATTAGTATTTTAATTAATTCCCTCATTTGTTAAATTAAAACTGCATCCCATGTTCTATGTAATGTTTTTATCTTAAAATAGATAAGGATTAATATTAAGAGTAATAGTATCATTTTTTTAATTTGTTTTTTTCTTTTTGTAATAATTTAATTATCTCATCATCATTTAACAATGGTAAGTCGCCATTATAGTCATTTGGATTGTATAAACTTTTTATTTCAATTATTCTATTTGTTTCATCTTCATAAAATACAACCCATCCTCTTTCAACACCCCATTTGTCTACTGCTCCTTTCGTTCTTTTAATTGTCCTCAATGTCATATCTTGTTTTTTCATTTTCTATTTCTTCTCTACATTCAATACACATATCATCAAAATAATCTGCTTCGTTATCGCATCCTGACTGTTCGCAAATTGTTTTTTTTCCATTAAATTCTGTTGGGTCATCATAAGTTGGTAAAATTAATGTTTGTATCATCTTTATTTATTTTTTAAATTTATTTTTTTAACTTTAAATTGTTTATAATTAGTATAGTCATTTTAATAATTTTTGTTCTTTAAAAATCACTCTAAGTTCTGGAGTTATTAAATGATTATTACCCATCTCAATATTATACATTCCCTCCCACACCATCTTTTTCATTTTATTTAGCCATTTTCCCCAAGTATGTGCATTAACAAAAGAATCAGATTCATTTATACCATCCTCAAAAGCTATCTCAACTGCTTTCCAATTTAACATGCTATACTTTCTTTTTAAATCTCTTGCTAATTTTTTAGCCAAAAGCATTGTTGTTTCTGGCTCATGTTTGTATTGTCCTAAACTAATATATGTTGTGCTTAAAAGATCAACGCACTTTTCCTCTAATTTTTCAATGCTTATTTCTTTCATCTTGACTTTTTTAATAATTCTTTAGCTTTTAGATTGGTTGCTATGTGTTGGTGTATTTTATTCATGCTATTTCCTTGGGAATGCCATTTACTTTCATTCTTAGCCCATGTTTTTAATCTTCTGGATGTACTCCATGTTTTCATCGTGTCTTTCTTTAAAACACCTCTTTTTGTTTCCTCTGTCCAATATTCGTAAAAATCATTTAAAATTTCTTTTGGATAATCAAAAGCAAAAATTTCTTTTTTAAATTGCTTTTTGTATATATCTTTATTAAGTTGATTATTTATTCTATTATTACTTAATTGGGTAGGGTTTTCCGTAAACGGGTTATCCGTAAACGGCTTTCCAGACTTCGGTGCTTCAAAAACTGTATATTGATATCCAATAATCCTGCCTTTTTCCCTAATTTGTGTTCTGTTAATATATCCAGCAGTAATAAGTTCATTTAATGTATTTCTTATTGATTCTTTCCCCTCTTTTAATATTTTATCTAAACCATTAATTGTTAAATCCCATTTTTCACTAAATGATAATAACATTGCTAACATTCCTTTTGCTTTTAGTGATATTTCTTTATCCTTAAAAATCTTATTTGAGATAGTAGTATAATCTTTATTTTTTATAACTCTTACTATTTCCACTATAATTCTGCTTGTAAATCTTTATTTTTGCTTATATTAAACTCTTTTGATAATTTTCGTTTATGTTTTATTTGTTTGTATTTTTCATATGCCTCCGATAATGGCTGAGTTTGACCTAACCCTTTACAATAATAATCATTCCTTAATATACATCTTGCCATTCTTTTCCATGATGGTGCCCAGCATTTTACCTCTAAATCATGAGGAGCTTCATCTGGTATTTTAGAATAACCTCTTTTTTTCCATCCTATTATAAATTTTTTAAATCTTTCTTTATAATGAGATTGGGTCTTTAAAGGTAATGATTTTAACAAATAATTACTATAACTCTGCCATGTATGATTTTCTGGCCTTTCTATTTTATTATAACCATTAATATTCCCTCTTTCATTAATATATAAAGACCCACTATTAACTCCACTTACCCTATTTAATAATTTATACCATGTTTCTGTTTCAAGAATATGATAAAGCCATAATCCCCTTTTTTGGTCATCCCCAAATGGTTGACATAATCTTTGGTTACTAAATTTAACACCAGCCATTGTCATTAGATCGTATATTCTATTATGAGAAAGGGTTTTGTTTTTAGAATGAAATATCCAAATATCCTCTGTTTTCCAGTCATAGATAGGATATAAGTTAAATAACTTTTTATTTAATTGGGTACTATATTTCCACCCTTTAAAGGTTAAATCTTTTTTTGTCGCAGTTATGGCACGATATCTATGTAAACTTTCATCAGCTCTAATACCAATACATGCGGCTGTTAATTTATCCCCAGCATACCATTTTCCAAATAACACCATAAATTCTTCAAACTCCATTTTAGGGACATAAAAATCATATTGCTTTAAATCTGCCGATTTTTTAGGTTTTTCTCTAACCCAAATATCTTTTTTTTCTTCATCCCAACAAGTCCATTTAGGTTGATAATCACTTACCGCATTTCGTAATAATAATTCCCCACAAAACCAATGCAAATCTATTAAGTCTTTATAAGTTTCAATTATCTCTTCTATATGCTGTATAGTATGTGTATATTGGGCCTCTAAATCTATTATTAATAATCCTACTTTTTTATTCCTTTTTTTGGCTTCCTCTAATATTAAATGAGTCATTACAGAGCTATCTTTACCTCCACTAAAACTGATGTAGTATTTTTCAAAATTGTTAAACATTTTTCTTATTCTACTTCTGGCCTCATCCAGAACATTAGTATTTAAATATAATTTATTAGCCATAATTTATAATTTTTAATTAGTGTTTAGTATAAAGAAACTTGATTGTTAAAATTCTTAGCTTTTTCTACACTCTCTACATTTTTATTATTTATTTCTATCCACTTTTGCAAATATTTTAATGCTATAGAGTTAGCTTTTTCTTGTTGTGATTCTGGTATTTTACTCCATGCTCCACTATATCTGGATGGGATTCCTGAATGATAACAAACAGCCGCTTGACCTAACCATGCAATTCTATTCATGCTTTCATTGGTTAAATAGTGTTCGCAAGAATATTTCCACTCAACAATTATTTTTTTAAGTATATTTTCAAATAGATCGTTATCACTCAAAATTCTTACAAACTCTTTTTCGCATTCTTTATGCGATAATTCTGTATGGTCATTTTTATAAAACCCCGCCTTAAAACACTCCCATTTATCGAAAGTATGAAAAATTCTAATCTTACTATTTTCATTAGGTATTTTATATAGAGATAATTCATCTTCACTAATATTATCTGTTATGTCTTCGTAATCATGATTCGTATCAGAACTTTCCCATGCTTTGCTAAAATCGTTATCATTAAATAAGTGTTCTAATCCGGAGATTTGGCAAAGTCGTAAAACTTCCTCCTCATCCATTCCTAACTGTTTAGATATTCTTTTATTTGTCCAATTCCTATTTTTTAATTCTATTACAATTTCACTCATAGCATCAACTTGGTGTTTCCCCCTTGCTCTATTATGTCTAATGGTAGATGCTATTCTATCATTCTTTCCTGATTGTTCTTTTCTAATATTTACTACTGGTAAATAGCCCAAAATTCGTTCTTTTACAATCTCAGATTCTTTACCTACTCTATTTCTATGGAATCCATCAATAACTTCGGTTTTTTCTTTGCTTTTCCAAGTAACAATTGGCTGAGTGTACCCATCGTTTAAAATAGAAACCTCAAGCAATTCCATTTCTGGAGGAGCTACTTTATTAGGATTGTAATCGTTAGCCACTACATTTTTATTATATTCCCATTTTACATAATCTATTGGTTCATTTTTAAATGGGCTTAACTGATGAATACCTTCTCTTAATGTGTTAATAAAATCTATTTGTTCTGTTAAATTGCGTTTATGTAATTCCTCCTGAATTAGTTTTAATATTTTATTGTTCATGATTTTAAGTTTAGTTATTATTCAAATAAAGTTGTTTGTCCTGCTCCTCCAAAAACCACATCCTGACTTTCCAATGCATTTAATACTTCTACTTGGGCTTTAATTCGTTGTTTTAAACTAATAATACAATCTTGTAATTCATACTTGTTATTAGCTACAAAATAACCATTAGATGAGCTACATAAAGCTGGTAGTTGATTTGTAGTTCTTATATGATTTATCATTTTTCTTAATCTTGGCCCAGTTATGTTAAGAGCTTCACATATTAATGATCCAGTTATGGCATTATCTTTTCCTATTTTATTTGATAATCCTTTAATAACTGTTGGTACAATCTTTAATTCCTCTGCTGTTAATTCATGTGTTTGCTTTTCAAATCCTTTTATCATCTTGTTTTTTTAAATAGTTATTTATTTCAGCTTGTAGTTTTATTACTGATTCTAATTTGTCTTTTATAATCTCATTTCTCACATCAAATTGTTTCATTTTAGAAAGCAGTTCATTGTATTTGTGTTTTACAGACAATTCATGTTCTATAAACCATTCCATTTTATTGCAATGATGGATGGAGGTTGCATGGCATAATCCGTTTATGTGTTTTTTCATGTGCAAATGTTTTATCCCTACAAATCTATTTAAGTAAAAAATCAACATTCTCCTCCCCTCCATAATGTTTCTCGTTCTTAATCCCACTTTACTTAATTGATCCTCTGGAACATTATATAATTCAGCAATTATTGTTTTTGCCGTGTCAATCATTCTATTTCTATAACTCATATTTCAATACTAATTATTTCTGGTTTTTCAGTTCTTTTATTGCATAAAATAGGGCATTTTCTACATATTGTATATTTACCTATTGGTTTAGGATTAAAATCCTTAAAATCCTCTCTAAATGAATCCAAGAGCATCCTATAATCATCCATTGCTGATGATGTAATGTCAATACTTATAAACTTTACCCATCCACTTTTTCCAAAAACTAAATAAAAAAAAGGTAAATATTCCCCATGCATTAAATAATACATTTCTACATAATGTAATGCTTGTCTAAAATCTTTATATTTTAAATCACTCCATGCAAATGGATTCCATCGGCAACTCTCATCTTCTCTGACTCCTGTATATTTTAAATCCATAATTGCTTTATTTCCTTTGTAGGTAATTATTGCATCTGGATGACCTGTTAAATCCTCAACTTTCCAATTAGGTTGTATCTCTATTAATTCAATCTCTAAATCTCGCATCGTTTCTTTTGCAAATTCGGATAGTTTCATTAAATCTAATTCCCTTTTTGATGGTTTCCCATTTTTTAATTTGGGGATTTCATATTTTCTCCCTCCCATACTTTCTCCAATTACTAAACTCTCAAAAATAAGCCCATCCAACATGGCTGGAGAGGGTTTGTTCTTATATCCATTAATGTAATTCTCCTCCCATTTTATCTGGCAATAATCTGGATCATAAAAATCTCTTACTCCTGATTGGCTAATCATTTTTTATAGCATTTATGGTTTCCGATGGTTGGTCATCTACTTCAGCTCTACCCATACAATTTGTCCATTGCATAGTTTTGATAATACATCGTGCTAAAGCTCTTTTTTCTGCAATTTCGACTAAAAAGGAGGATGTGCAATTGTTTTTGGATGCACTCCCATGAGTTTCCATAATAGTCATATACTCTCCAAGAGTTTCATTAAATTTAACACTCCTGGCTTTAAAAACTACATTGTCTAATGTACACTCTATAATGTCAAATCTAACATCTATATTATTTTGATATTGTATTTTTTCAATTCCACTTTTTGTAATAATTGTAGTGTTTCGGCCTTTAAACTTTAAAGTAAAGACATCATCTTCATTGAGATTGTGTTCTTTGTAGAATCTTTTTAATTCCTCTCTTTTCATTTTTTTAAATATTTTAAAAAATTATGCATTGCATTCCTCCATTCATCCTCAGTTATATCTATATTATCTCTATGAAATGTGTTGGTTATATTAGATGTAGTGTACTCATATTCATTATTAAATACTTTAATGATATCACATTTTATCTTTCCATCTACCATTCTACATCTATAAATCCAACATCCTACTCCATGAGTCCATTTTTTATAAATGGGTAAATCAGTTGATTTGTACTCTTTAATAGTAGATGTTTGCACCTCGACTTGAAAGGTGTCTTTTGTTACCTTTTGAGATAATTGCTTTGTTAAACTCTCTCTAATTCTATCATTTAATTCCATGTTTTGCGTTTTGATTAATATGGACAAACATAGAAAAGAATTTAACAACTGTATAAAACTATCAATTATTTTATTAACAAATAAAAGTTAAAAAGAAAGCCCAATAAAAAGTAAACTCTCTATATGGGCTAATCTTACGACAAAACAAGGTACTATGAAAATCCAGCAAATATATCAAAAATAGTGTACCAACCGCGCAATTTGCCCACTTTTTTTATCGTGGATAAATCCCTCCACCGCTTTAGGTACGCCACAATATCCTTTTTTGTTATGCCAACTATCAGTTGAGGATGGGCTTCTCATATATTCAACAGTTACTCCAATAAAATCTTTAGCATCTAACCACTTGTGTTTAACTTTGTGATGTAGATGATGTAAATACCAGTATCTATGCGTAGTTTTAGCCCAAGTTTGAGGTTGTTCCTGAGCCATTAATAATGGGAGTTTATCCATTTTAGCTGCATCCCCATGCTCAAATCCTAATAAATTCTTCCCATATTGGTAGTATTTACGATGGGCCACACTTATATCGAATGTAACCTCTTTATCTAATCTAAACCAGCTCTGTAAGGTATGGGCTAAATGATATCCACTTTGATAATCATGGTTACTCATGGAATGTAAAACATCAACAGGAGCTATTAATCGTAATCTCTCCACACATTTAACATATAATTCTAATGCTAATTCGAAATGCTCCCACCATTTTCCATCTACATCTTGAGGAGTTCCTTTGCTTGTGGTAGTTCCATAAATCCCTCTATCTATATGCAAAATATCGTTGCCTACGCAAAATAACACCCTTTCAAAGGTAAACCCTTTAGATTTGTCAATAAGCCCATTAACGCCCTCTAAAACGCGTTTAATGGCAATCTCAGTGTTATATGCCTCTCCAGTTTCTTTGTTATGTGCATATTTGCCAATATGTATATCTGATGGGTTTATAATTAATAAATGTTGTGCTTTTTTATCTCTTTTTATAGGGTCATAAGTTGGATTATGGGTATCAATTAAATCTTTTATTTTTTCCAGTAATTCATTTTCCCTTAATTTTTGCCTTTCTTTAGTTACAATACTAAACCGTAAATCCCCTTTCATGCTTTGCCAGTGTTTCACACTAACAACATCATCTTTATTAATCCCTCTCTCTTTTAAATGTTTATCTAATGCTGAATTAGTGTTGGTATTGTCAACATGAAATTGGGATGTGTATTGTTTTATGATTTTTGCTACTTGTTTTCTAAAATAGTTAGTTTTAATTGGTAGCTTATAGGATTCAATAATGATATCTGCAATGGCACTATATCCATTCTCATCACTCCATAATTGGATTATTTCATCTGTGTACTTTGCGTATTTGTTTTCCATAAAAAAACAAAGGGGGATGTTGAATCCCCCTCTGCATTATATAGATGCCTACTTTTTTTCTAATAATTGATATAATATAACCAGAGCAATCAATCCTACAATCCCATTACCTCCAATCATATTTATTACCCCAATCACATTATCCATTACACTCATTCCCAAGATTGGGCTTCCATATAATATCTCAGCAACAATACCTAAAGAAAGCATTGCCATTAATAAATGTGTTAATTTCCCAATAAATGTTCCAACTAAGTTAAATATATTTTCCATGTTTTTATTTTTATTTTAATTTCTAATTTTAATTATATAGCCAAATTACTGGATTGGCCTTATCCATATTATCAATATCAGCATGGATAAAAGAGTTGGCAATTCCAAATCTCCGGAATCCTACTTGCCCTAATGCATCCATAATTATTGCCCTACTTTTACTATCCTCCGCTTTAATGTCAACAGCTAAACCCTTGATGTGACTGCTGGTCGGTTTTTTAATACTTTCTGGATGATTTTTACATCTATATCCACTATTAACAATAAATTTTATTTTTGCTATGGAACGTGCTTCATCTAACATCTCTAACAATTCCCCATCTATCCTATTCTTTCCACATCCACATTTGCAATTAAATTCTTTTTTTTTAAAATATTTTAAAGTCATCTCTTACTTATTCGTTTTTAACTTTTTTCTTAATGCATTCCTTTTAGATGTTAATTTTAAAGTTTCCTCCTCACTATTTTTGATTTTTGCTTTATTTAATCTTTTATCTATTTTATTAATCTCATCTAATAATCCTAATTTTATTTTATTTCTTGCATTTCTTTTGCTCATCTTTTTATTTTTTCATAACTACGGCCACCAAAATATGCACCAATAGTTGTTAATAATACCATTTTTAAAAGTTCTACAAAGTCATCATCTACATGAAAAGTAATAACTCCAGCATCAATAAAAATTAATAAAACAGTACTTACCACTAAGAATATTAACACCATCGGTCTTATGTTTTTACTTAACCAACTATCACTATTCATATCTTCACTCCATCTGGTAGTGACTTCTTTTTGCATCTGAGTTTCATAATCCAGAATCATTTGCTCTAATTTTCTTTGAGCTTCTAATTTTTCCTCTTTGGTTGTAGTTAAATTATCCACTACATCCCCTACACTTTTTACAAGTTCTGATGCTCCTGATGTGAAGATCTTACTCAATATACTCATTTATTATATTTTTAATTGTTTTTTTTATCTTCTTTGGAGTGCTTTTGGGACATAATCTAAATTTAATATTCCCCTCCACTCTCTCCACTACTTCCCCATTATTAAAAACCAATAAGGTTGGTAATACCGTTATATTATAATCCTGAGCCGATTTGCTTTCCAAATCTATTCTGTATGCTTTTACGTTTTTTATTTCCTTAATCCAATCACATTTATTGGATTTATTCCATTCGGCATAAAATTCAACTACTGTTATTCCAACTTGTGTTTTGTAAAAAGTTTTATCTGTTATAATCGTTTGAGCATTACAGATTGTTCCAAATAATATTAGAATGACAATTAATATTAAATATGTTCCAAATATTTTTGCTTTATCTCCCATACACTCTATCCTCAATTCGTTCCAAGGTTTGTTGCATCTCTTTTATGTCCTCTTGTGTTTTTAAAATAGTGTTTCTAATCAATTCATCCTTTAATTCGTATTCTATTCTGCTTATATCTGGCTCTGGTAATTGCTTTGCTAAATCAATGTCAGCTTTTAATGTAAACCACATAGTTGTTACCATGACAATTGTTGCTCCCAATGTAATAACTGACTCTAATGTTAGTTTTATTTTAGTTCCTTTTCCTATTTCTGTTGCCATTTTTTATGATTCTATTAATGTTACTATTCCTCCAAAAACCCTATTATTTACATTATTTACATTAACTGAAATTAGTAGGTAATTAGTCGCTGTTGCTGCTGTATTTGTTATACTAACAGTAGAGTTAGTGTTTCCACTACCTAATGATGTTCCTAATCCATTAGCATCGACTGTTAATTCATATACAGTAACTGTTCTTGTTGAGCTATTAGAATATACTATTACATCTGTCGCTGTCATTCCATAAGGAATATTTACTGTTGCTAACATCTCTTGGGCTGGATCAACAACTGATAATCCAGTCATAGTTGAGCCATCTCTAAATTCCAATGCCTCCCCATCAGCATCATCATTATTCATAAAATCTCTGGGTAATATTTTTACATAGGTTGGGTCAACTCCAATTATATTATATACTCCATCAGTATATGTTATTGGCCCTAAAGTCGATGCTGTGACTGCCATTCCTCCTACTGTTCCTCTGGATTTTCTTTGATATTGAGTTATTAAATCAGTTTCTGTATGCGTAATAAACGAACCTTTACCTATCTCCCAGTCAAATGTATATTCACTAATAGTTAACGTGGTATCACTTGCTCCTTGAGTTGCATTAACTTCTAAGAATAACGCCCTTTTTGATGTGCTGTCAATTAATGTTATTTTATCTCCAGCATCAAAGATAGATGTACCAATAGAATTAATATTTATTTCTGTTGTATCCCCTGAGCTAATTAAAGCACTTGTCGTAGCTACTACGGTATTTATAGCCGATGATGAAATAACATTGGGAGTATTTACATATCCTGAAGAAACCACCTTTTTGTTAGATAAAGATGATTCTCTCCCATATATTTCTTTAGTATAATTTGTTATTGCCATTATGTATTTCTAAATATTTGGAATCCCTCATAATCCCACTCATCCTTACTTGTTTGAAATGTGCCTCTCCTAAAAACATAATAAAGGGAATCATAACTCAACCTCCCTATTGGATTTACATATTTAGGAACGGTTGCCGTGCCATCAGTTTCTGTTTTATTTTGTGATGAAATAACTAAAGTTGCATTCAATACTTTAACTTCTCGGTTTGTATCTGATAAATTGACTGGAGCTTGTCCTTGTATAAATTCAGTCAATAATAAATTACTAATAGTTGATGTTCCTGCTAATGTGCTTCTCCCCCATTTACCAGCAATATCACTCATAGTCCATGCACTACCAGTATATACTTGCATTGCTCCATTAGATGCTCCTCCATCCACACTATCTCCCCATAATAATATCCCAAAATCGTAAACATAGGAATTGTCCCCATAAGCATCAGCAATATATTTGACCCCATAAGCACTTACTCCAGATGTGGAATTTAATCCAATTAATGAGCCGTTAAAAGGATTTCCGCCACTCATACCATAAGTGTAAATCTGACTGGGAGTTCCTAATATTCCCCCCACTACTGTTTGTGTTGTGGTAGTTATTACTCCAGAATTAGAATTAGGAATATTCCCCCAACTTAATCCACTTGGAACACTCCCTGAGGAGCTACCAAATCCGATGTTGTTATAAAACTTAAAAGCCGATGTGTTAGTAGTTCCGGTTGGCGCATCTATTCTAATGTAAAAATCCCAATCTCCAGCCATCCAACTGGCCGTTGGTACAATTTCACTAAATCCTGTAATAGTTGTAGGATTTAATGGATTGGCTAATTGTCCACACTCAATCTTTGGCGGGTCATGTCCTCCTACTGGATAATAGGATGGTTGGGTAGTATTCCAATCCCAAACAATAGTTCCGGTTGATGCAGTTTGTCTTAAATAATAAGTGTCTACTCCATCCGTTGCATATAAGTCAAAGTAATACTCAAAAGTAAATGGCACAAAAGTCCACGCAGTATGGACTACGCTTAATGGTATCTCAATAAATAATTCACTATATGTGTTGGCATCACTTATCGTGCTTTGAAAAACAGATGTTGTAGCTCCTCCTGATGGTACATCAACTGGGAATCCTCCATAATAATTCTTTTGTGCTGAGATAAATTGCGCTGTTGCTCGTTTTACTTTTGGTAAAAAAGAGAATTTACTCCCTTTTAATAATTGAATCCCACCAGTACCAGATGCAATATCTAATTCATATCTTGCTAATGTAGTAGTTCCCAAATATGCGTAATCACTTACAGATACTCCTGCTGTATCATAACTCCTTGTATCATTATTAATTGGTGCAGCAAAAGTTCCACTCTCCGCAGTATTATATTCATCTATTTGAATTATCCAATATATATGTTGCCAATATACTATCCTACACCCTATAACTTTTAATATCTCCTCCAATGCTGTATAGCAATTTGACACCTCATATTCTCCATCCTGAGATTCTGAATTTAATTGCATTGGTTTTATCCTTGTGTTTACTAATGGGTCATTAGCTTGTGATACTGCTACGCTATCTCCATTATACCAATTCATGGATGTCCTTATTTGCCAATCCGCATAAGTTCCCTCAGTAGTAGTGGCAACTGGTAATTTATTTATTATTTTATGAATCCATGATTTAATGGGATTCCAGTAAGTATATAAATCCGCAAACTCATAAGGAGGAGTTGTTGAACCTTTCACAAAATCCATATCTTTTAATAATGCTAATCCATCAGTAGCTTCTAAATCTACCTCATAAGGATAGCCGATATTTTCGGTTACAGATAAATCCATTAAAATCCATCCACTCCACAAAGCCCTTTCATCTGCTGAGGTGCTTTGATATAAATGCACATAAACATCATTCTCCTCATAGGTTGTTCTTAATTTTGTAATAAAATCTGTTTCTTGTGATGCATTTTCAACTATAAAAGGAATAGACATTGTAGATGGGAGAATAGTATTAAATCTACTTTCTGTATTTGTAGAATATTTAATAGTGCATCCGCCATTCCCTAATGAGATAGCACTTGATGAGCCAGTATATCCATTAACATAAATTTCTAAGAAATAATCCCATCCATTCATGCTTTTATAAGTACCAGTAAATTGTTTACCGTATGCCATTTATGTAGTCCTTATTCGTTGGTTTGCAGTTTTATTATTTGATAAATATATATCTGTTCCAATTAACTTGCCAGTTACTTCAATATTATTGCCTCCACCCATATAAGATTTTAATTTATTTAATGGTGCTACAACTTCTGGATTTGCAATACTCGTGCCTCTACCCTCTCCAATTAATGCAGTAGTTGGGCCACTAACTAACCCCCCACTATGAAACACTGGAATCCCTAATAATAATCCTAATGCATTACCTAATATAGTGCCTCCCGTAGTACCAGCAGTACCTCCCTCAGCCCCACCAACACCCAGTTTTGGCCCAAATAATGTGGTAGTTATTGCAGATGCCGCTTTATATGCTAACATTTGTCCAATTACTCTTTTTAGGTTAGAGATAAACGAGTCAAAGAAATTTTCTTGGGCTGTCATTGCTTTATATAATGCTCCCTCAAAACCTTGTCTAATTTCTAAATTTAATGCGGCTAATTTCTCTCTTGATTCATCCCACATTGTGCTTACTTTTTCCACTTCTTTGTAATAAGTTCTCCAACCCCTTGATGCTTCATCTATCTCCTGTAAAGGTAACATAGGTATTGTAGTCATTATCTTACCTTTAGTAACTTTTTTTTCTTCTTGTTTTTTTTCTTTCTCTGATTTAGTTGCAAATGGTTTTCCTGTTAGTGGATTTATTAATTTGCCACTTCTCATGTCTTTGCCTAATTGCTCTACATCTATGAGGTTTAACTCTGGATGTTCTAAATCTGCTTTTTTTAATCCTAATAATTCCGTTACATACGCTTTTATTCCTGCGGCTAACTCCCTAAATGCATTACCAATTCTCTCTATTGTTGTTTCTCCTTTTCCTAACTTGTCTAATGATACCCATAATGCTCCAAAAGATGCCACAACACCTCCAGTTCCAACAAGTCCCAATACGTTTTTTATTTTTTTAAATACAGATAATAAGGTAGTAAATAATGCTGGGATTTTTTTAATTGCTCCAGCTATATTAGCCAATAAAAGAGAAAAGTGAGCAAATAATGTTATAATTGGCCCAAGAGCAATTGCTAATGCTCCCCATTGTAATATGGATTCTCGTTGTTCTTTTGTTAAATTAGCTAACCAGCTTGTCCCTTTTCTTAATACTGTAATTAACTCTTTAGCTATCGGTAATAAATCCTTGCCTAATTGCTCTGCGGTTTCTTGCAATTCTCCTTGTAATACCCTCATTTGATTGGCAAACCCCTCTGATGTTCTTTCAAAATCCCCGATTGCGGTGTTACTTTGTCTTAATACTTCATTAAATCTTATCTGTATTTTTTCAGCATTCGTTAATTCTTTCCATGTTTTATTTAAGGATTTAAAATAATCACTATTTTTTAGAGTTGCCTCAGTAGTCATTATTCCTAATCTCTTTAATGATTCGGTTTCTCCCGTAAATATTCCAGCCAAGGCAGTTTGAGCTTCAGAAATTTGGATGTTTTTAAATGATGCTAAATCCCCAGCTAATCCTACTAATGTTTTACTCATACCAGCAGCTTCGGATTGGGTAAACCCTAAAGCAGTTCCCATATCTCCAAATAATGCAGACATTTCTAATGCCGCTCCCTCTGCAATACCAAAACTTTTTAAAGTTGTTTTTGCAAAGTTCTCAACATCTTTAGTTGAATCTCCAAAAGAAACCCGTACTTTGTTTAATGATTCCTCATAATCAGATGCCATTTTTACGGCAACCGCACCTAATCCTACAATTGGTAGGGTTAGATTTCGAGTCAATGATGAGCCGACTCTGTTCATTTGCCTCCCCCATTTATTTAATCGTTTTTCGGCTTTGCCCATAGCTCTGTCAAAGCCTTTCATATCAGCTCCAAACATTACTGTTAACTTACCTATTGCACCTATTCCCATTATTTATTCTTTAATTTATATTCCTCTCTTGCTCTAATAAATTCTGCTCTTTCTTTTAACTTCTTAAAATCTAATTTTTTATTTTTCTTTTCCCATTCAAATTCAATTAGATCGGTTGGTTTTAGTGTTTTGTTTTTGGGTAATTGTATATTTAACAACAATGTTGTTTGCCATCTACATCTTTCCCATTCCATCCTTTCCCTCATGTTTTCTAATTCATAAAAACCCTCCAATTTATTCCAAAAATCCACTGGTAACATATCCCAAAAATCCTCCGGCTTCATTCCTAACATTCCAAATGCTACCTGTTTTATTTTTCGCCAAGAAAAAATCTCTCCTACTTCTTCTTGGCTTTCTGCTTTTTTTCAGTATTATTTATCATCTGCTCTCCTAATACTGTCATACATCTTGTAATTGCATCAAAATCTCCATCCATTAAATCTGCTAAACTGTCCACTGTTAAAGTCATTTCTTGCTTTGCAGCTTTATGGCCTGATTCAATACCACATAAAATAAGATTTAACGCTCCATCTAATGTCATGTCAATTCCCAATTTATCCAAATCCTGCAATGTTGTGTTAGTAATTTTTGAATATTTAGCCAATGCTCCAAATCCAAATTTAATAGGTAGTTCTTTCTTTCCAATTGTTACAAATTTATAATCCATAAATTATTCTTTTTTAGTTAGTAATTATTATTAAATCAAAAGTAAAGGTTTCATTGCGAGAACACTCCTAACTAAAAAGAATGTTCCAGCAAATCCACCTTTTTTTTATGATGCAACTGCTACAGTTAATGCTCCAGTTCCTTGTATTGTTACTGAATATGTCGAATTGTCTTCAGTTCCAGCCGTTACAGATGCTGATGTAATATATCCAGTTCCAGTATATACTGTATCTGATGTATCTGTATCTAAAGTTCCAAATCTAAATTCGATTTCCGTTCTTGTACTTATATAAGTGGAGAACGCTGTGTCAAATGGAAAATTTAGAGCTGTCCCTGCATCTTGATTTGTCCAAGCATACATACCCTCTACATCCACTGAAAAGTTACGTTGGCCCTCTAATATCTCTGACCACCCCGCACTGGATTTTGAGGATATATCTCTCACATCTTGCCCAATATTCAGAGTACAACTTGAGCCATAAGCTATAATCTCTTTAGTTGGATTTGATGCTCCTGATGCTCTATATACTCTAATCTCTGAGCCATTTATTGTTCCTAATGGTGCTGCCATAATTTCTATATTTTATTTTTATTATTAATTTTTTTTAACTAACCGCTACTGTTAGCTCTTTGAGTCCCTCACAACTTACTGAATAAGTTGCATTATCTTCAGTACCAGCACTAACTGAGATGGATGAAACAAGTACAGTCCCTGAATATTTAGTATCTCCAGTTTCCGTATCATTAGTTCCAAACGTAACAGTTAGATTAGCTCGTGATGTGATGTAAGATGTAAAAATATCATCAACAGAATTAGTTAATGCTGTCCCCGATGAATTATTCCAAGCATAAAGCCCATCCACATCTATTGTCCAACTCCTTAATCCATCTGCTGTCCTTTTCCATCCATCATCTGCTTTCTTGGTTGTATCTCTTGTTGTTTGAGTAATGTTTAAAGTACATGTTGTACCGTAAGCAATAATCTCATTGCTACCTGTAAAAAAGGTAACATCTGTCCCATTTAATGGGCCTGATGGTGATGCCATAATTATTTATTTTTTATTTTGTTATTACTTTTTTTTATTGTATAATCTGTAATGTGTCCGTTTTCTTGTAGATAAGCTAATAAATCGGCTTTATCTGTTTGAATATACATCCCCACTACAAATGGTTTATCCTGAAATAGAGCAATAGTTTTTCCATTTTCCGTTTTCGTTATTCCATATTTTTTAGAATCGGCTTCTGTTGCTGTCCATTCTTTTATTATCTTATGTGTTCCCATTTCTTTTTTTTTATGCAGTTGGATTGAGTTGCCTAATATCAAATTCTAATGCTTTCCTGTAAATCCCCTCATCCCCACTGGTGTTGTCAAAAATATCATTATAACCTTGAAATTGGGAGGATTGGATTTGGATTGTATTGTATGTTGATTCCGCTAATCTATCCATTGCTATTCTTACTTTATTTGCTAAATCGGATGCTTGGCTGTATGTTTCACTATAACAACTTATCATCACTGAATTTATATCTAATTCACTTACTCCAGATTTTGTATCATTTGGGTCACTACCAACAACATCATATATTAAGAAAGGAAACTCTGTTGTTTGTGGAGCTACGTTTGGAAATATTTTTGTTTCTACCAATGCATTAACATCCGTGTCATTAAATAATACATCATAAATGGCTAATCCTATTTTCATCTTAATATCCTAATGTTCCATATTTTGCCAATCTTCTGGCTTCTCTTTCTAATACTTTCTTTGCAGCTGTTAATGATCCTCTTAACATTACATCTTTTGTCATTCCATAAGCTGGTTTCATAAATGGATGCGGTGTTCCAGTACCCGTTCCTCCAAAGTTTCCATGCTCTACAAAAGCTCCATAAAATCCACTCTTTGAATATTTACCACTCTCATCTCTCTTGGCAAATGCACCTCTAATTCTTGGGCCAACATATCCTCCTCTATTTTTTCTACTTGCCCTTGTTGTGAAAAACCCCAAACTCCTCTCCAACTGACCTGTTCGCTTTGGGACTAATGCTTGAGCTGTTTCTACTAATGGCTTTGAGTTAGTTCTCCAAATGTTATTCCATACTCTCGTATTGTTTACCTGCTTAGGTAATTGAGCAAATAAATTTTGTAGCTCTTTCACTCCATTAACTCTAAATGTACTATTATCTGCTAATCTTGGCATTAATCTTTATTTTCTGCAATTATTTCTATAAACTTCTTACGACCCTCAATATTGTAATTTATTACTTTAGGAAAATAATTCTTGCTATCATATATGATTTTAGATTGTAAACTTAATGACCCCATATCAATATCTCTAATATAGATGTGTACTTTGGCCATTCCAGTTTGTTTATCTCCCTCTACTTTTTCAAATCCTCCTTCCCATTCTATTTTAGCCCACACTTCTCTTAATAAACTATATGACCTTGTAGCTTCGCCATAGTTATTAAATGATGTAGCCAGAGTATATATTCCCACTCTCTTATCTAACTCGCCAATTGTCATCTTATTACTTGTACCTTATAAGAATCTAACAACCATTTCGCACTCATTGGTAGCTCTGTCGATATTCTCCCAATTACAACACTACTTCTGTTCTCATACCAATTCCCCACCGTTAATAATACGGCTTGTTTTATAGCTTCTGGAACATCACTTGCGGAAGCTCCATAACCAACTACATATTCACATTCTACTGCATTTTGTTTATCTGCAACAGATGGGAATGATTGGCTAACTTTTAAACTTATTTGAGCTGGTTGTACTACATTATTAAGATAATAAACAGATGTGGCTAATGTTTGTAAAGCATCATTATTGTCATAATATTTTATATGTGTAACGCTTCCAACTGTACTTTTATATAGTTCTTTTAAATCATCAAAATTATTTCCTTTTTGTGTAATTGTTGTATTGATAAAAAATCTATTGGTGTATTCCTGAGATATTTGAGTTGCAGATGCAATTAAATTATCAATCAAAGTATCATCTGTTGTGATATCTACTTTTAAATGTGTTTTTGCTTCAGCTGTTGTTAATACTGGTGTACTCGCCGGAGTTGTAACTTCGTATGCTCTCATATCTATTATAAAAAAAAGGGATGGCAGTAAATTCTACCACCCCTTCAATTAATTACTTAAACTATTATGCTTCAATTAAGTTTGCAAATGCAGTTGCATTTTGAGTTGCATCTCCATCAAAAAGTCCAGTTACTACCATTCTTGGCTCTCCAGTATCAGCTCCAGTGTAAGGGTCAAAAAGCATATCCAACCCACCAAATTGAGCAATGTGTACTTTAGAAAAATCTCCAAACAATACATGTTCTTTTCCAGCAACACCGCTTGATGCTACATTAGATGAAACAAAAGCAAAAAATCCATTTACAGTTTTATCTCTCATATCATAAGAAGCAGAAACATTACTGACCATAGCAGATACTTTAATTGCTGCATAAGCATCAGCATCCATTAGGTATGCCATTCTTGCTCCCTCATAAGTACCATCATTTGCAATATAAGTGTTTTCTAATGTTGATGCAGTAGCACCAGTAAAAGCAGCAGTTGACCCAGCAGCCGCATCAGCAAATATAGATGCTGGAGCAGATGTTACATCCGCTGTATCAAGCAATGCAGTTTCCAAAGTAGATGCCATATTACGTGCAATATTCCCTTGCAAAGCAGCTTCTAAAGATGGATTTTGTACAATCGACTCTTGACTCATACTCACAACAGAAATAAGTTTCTTTGGAGTTAAAGTTACAGCTGATAAATCTCCAGCAGAAGAAACAGCACTACCTCCTGTTTCAGCTATCCAAGATGATGAAACTCCAGAAAATACTGGGAATTTCAAATCATTTATACCTCCATAAAAATTAGCTCCAGCAGATGTTAGTACTAAATTACTTTCTAACTGGTCAGTAAACGACATTGTAGTTTCACTATTAGTAGAAGATGTTGCCCATGCTCTCGTTAAAACCGAAGATGGAATCCCAACACCTTTATATTGTTGACCTGTATAACGTGCCTCATTTCTTGCCTCTTGGTCTAATTCTTTAACTACTCCCTCTACTTTTCCTGTTAATGCAGCTCTCATAGCTGATTGGAAAGTAAATTTGTCTAAATCTTTATCTTCTGGAGTTCCGACTGGTGCTCCTGCGACTGCTGCCGCTGTTCTTTTAACAGATTCTATTTTCTCTGCTCTTTCAATCTTTGCATCTAAATTATCAACCTCAGTTAATAATCCATCCACTTGACTGTTCTCATCTTGCGTTAAATCTCTTTCATCAGCAGTAGCTACTTCTTCTATGTTTTCTAACTGAGCTATTAAATCTGAACGCAATTCTTTCAATTCAATTGATGTTTTCATTTTTAATTTTTTAAAATTGTTTATTTTCTCTTTTTTAGTTCTATTTTTAATGAAACAAGAGAACGCTTCACTAAATCATTTTCTTCTTTTTCTTTTTCTACTTTTTCTTTATATGTAGCTAACCCTCTTTGTGCTACAATTAAATCATTGGCCTCTGGATATGCTGGATAGGTTACAGCTGATACATCATATAATCTTTTAATTTTCTTGATTGTCCTAATGTTATTACCATCATCATCAGTAGTCCATTCATCCTTATCTACTGTAAATGCAAAAGAGCTTTGATTAATATCCCCTCTTTCCATTGATACTACTAAATCTTTTCCATAAGTGGTGTTAGGTACATCAAATTCATATCTTAATCCTTTATCATCTCCATTTAATCTTAATGTACCAGATGTAGTACGAGCTAATATCAAATTAGGGTCATGATTTATTAATGCTCTTGTATCAGATTTATCCAATAGTTCTGGAGTAAAAGCTCCATCCTCAATGAACTCATAAAATCCTCCCAGATTCTCACTCCTTATTCCATACATTGATGCATGGCCAATTATTTTTTTATTACCATCCTCTGTTTCTTCAGCTCTGGTATCTATATTAAATATTCTTTTTTCCATAATTATATTATTAAATTTCTTATCCCAAATGTTTATTCTATTTTCTTCCAGTTGAATATTACATACTGCTAACCGTTGTTTCTCATCATTAAAATCTTCGACCATAATATCATCACTCATACATCTATCTATAAAATCATCATCTGACTCAAATGTGTTAGGAATCGGCATTGGCATCTTCTCCTATTTTTTCGATTGTTGTCATATTCAATTGCATAAAATGTTTATCTCCACCCTCAATAGAGTTGAGATTTTCTTTTTGTCTTACTTCGTTGATGCTCATATAACCATTAGTTATAGCTGTTTTATATGCATCTGTTCTATCTTTTATATTTCCTCTTAATAATCCATTAACATTAAATTCTACAAATGTCTTTCCTAACTCATTAGTCCTAAAAAGTTTTAGATTCATTTCCTGCTCAATCCTTGTTAAATACGGCATTAATGTATAAGTAACAAATTCTTGGCTTTGCATTTCAATGTTATTAAAACTGGATTTGCTTAAATCTTTTAACATGTGCGGAGGGATGTTAAATATTCTTGCCACCTCCTCAATACTAAATGTTCTACTGCTTAAAAATTGAGCTTGGTCTGGGCTAATAGAAATAGGTTTAAAAGTTAGCCCCTCCTCTAATACAACTGTTTGGTTTGCTCCACTGAGTTTAGAGTAAGCATTATTAAATGAGCTTTTTAATCTATCAATTGCCGTTTCACTTAATGCTCTTTCTGTTGATAATGTCCCACTTAATTTTGCTCCATTTTTAAAGAAAGTATTTCCATATTCCTCCAAACTTAATCCCCATCCGATTGCATGTTTACATTGGTCTATTGGAGAAAGTCCAATAATGCCATCTTGTGTTATTGTTTTAAAATGTAATAAATCAGATGCATCTAATATTCCATTCCCTTTTGTTTCATAAAACACCTCATTGTCTTTAGTGACAATACTAACATCATCGGTGTTTAATGGAAATAATTGCTCTGGCCTACCACTATTATTTCTAACTATTTGGACATAGGAGTTTCCATTTGTGCAAATATCCATCATTACTTTTTCTAAAAAAGTTATTTTATTTTGATAAATGTTAGGTTGGTATTTTATAAGATTATAAACACTATCATTGATTGCTTCCGTTTTATCTCCATTGGATTGTTTATTGTAAACAGATATAGGGAGTGAGCTTACACTTTCAGAAAGTAATCGAATGGCACTCCATACGGATGTTAGTGTTAATGCTTTTTTATCATCTACTGCAATAGCTGACCCCAAAACAGATGAGAAAGCCATCCCCCTTTTATTGTGATTATCCTTTTTATTAAAAGATAAAACTCCTTTGATAGTATCCAGTATGCCCAATTGTTATAAGATTTCCGCAATTATACGTTTAAAAGAATTAATGGTTGTGCAACTATTTTGCCTTTTTTAATCTTCTATCTCTGCAATTCCTGTAAGAATTATAATCACTATATTTTCTTTTTCCAAATATAGATTCATATTCCTCCTCTACTTTCTCATACGCTATCTTATATGTTTTGCAATGAGCTGCATTGTCCCAAAACTTCTCATCAAAACCCTCTGGAGTTATTAATCTTATTATTCTTTCATCCATATTATAAAATTAAAACATCTCTATTATCATAAATACTATCCCCATCATCCTCTGTATAATGCTCTCCCATGGCCATTATTAATGCTACAATTGGGTCAATACGCTCTGTTGATTTTGCCTTATTGGGCTTTATGTTTCCTGCTGGGTCTTCTTGTATTGCCACATTAGACAAACACCAATTCATGCATGGATTATTATTATGGATAATATTTTTAGCTATTATTTCTACCTCCAATGCTTTGGTTGGCATGTTCATGCTTACAAATCCCTGTCCAAAAGGATTAAGATTAGCACCATCATTTTGCAAATCAATTACTAATTGAGATGCATTCCATCTATCATAAGCAATCCCTTGAATCCTATATGTTTTACTTAGCTCATTTATCTTAGCTCTAATAAAATTATAATCTGTAACATCTCCATCCGTTCCAATAATATGCTCATCCCTTAGCCATTCCATATAATTTACTCCATCTCTATCGCTCCTTTTTTTAGCATTATCTTCTGGAATAAAAATAAATGGCAACACTACAAACTTATTATCTATATTAAATACTAAAACAAAAGCACTTAAATCTCTTGTACTTGCTAAGTCCAACCCTCCCCAACACTCCATTCCATTCAATGTTGAGTAGTCAAAATCCTGATGACATTTCATCCATTCATCATGTCCAATCCATTTTGTTTGGCTCTCTGTCCACATGTTTAACATTAATCTTTTAAAGGTGTTTTGATATGATGGTAACTCAATTGCCCTCTTACTTTCTCTTTTTAAATATTCTTTTTTTAAAGATATCCCATAATTAGGATTAGCTTTTTTCCATATTTTTTCACAAGTTATATCATCTTCATTGTCAGCTTCATATATAACAGAGTAAAAACTATCATCTTTAATTGCTCCATCCTCTACTTTTTTAGCATAAGAATAGACCTCGTAACAAATACTTTGCCTATCATATCCAGCAGTTGTAATGGCTATTGTCAATGGTTGCCTCCTACTCCCAGTTGATGTTGTTAAGGTATCCCATAAATCTCTATTTGGCTGGGTATGTAACTCATCAAAGATGATGCAATTAGCATTAAATCCATGTTTGGTTTTTGAATCAGAAGAAATGGCTTGGAAAAAATTTCCTTTGCTTTGGTTTGTAATTGAGTTTCTAAATACTTTTCCTCTATTACTTAATTCTGTATTTTGTAAAATCATCCCCTTAGCAATCTCAAATACTATTCCTGCTTGGTTTCTATCTCCTGCGGCTGCATATATTTCCGCACCTCTTTCATCATCTGCATAAAGCATATAAATTCCAATGGCAGCACAAAGAGTTGTTTTCCCATTCTTTCTTGGTACTTCAATAAATACAGTTCTGTATTTCCTAAAATTTGTTTTTTTATGTTTCCATCCAAAGATATTTCCAACTATTTCTTTTTGCCACTCCTCCAATAATAAGGGTTGTCCACTCAACTCTCCTTTGGTATGCGTTATAAAGGTTTCAATAAAACTAATTGCTTTCTCAGATGCTTGTTTATCAAAATAATATTTAGTCAAAATAATTATTTATTTGAGTATTATTATTAGTAACTGGTGTAGAGATTGAGGCTCTTGCTACTGGTGTTAATCCAAATTGAGTTGCTAATTTTAATGCGTTATTTAATGCATCATTTTTTATTTTAATAAATGGCTTTGCCTGACTTCTTACTAAGTCCCCATTGGAGTTTGTAAAATTATCAATCCTACCATTTTTTCTTAACTCAATTTCACATTCAATATATAAACTAATCTCATTGCAATATGCCTCCACTAATCTTAAATCTACTTGGTGCAACATGTTTAAATTAAAGAGTTGTTTTGTTACTTTTTCCCATTCGGCTTTGCCTATTTTGCTTAATAACTTTGGTGCTTCTGGTAATGATTGGCACAAATCCACTTGCATTTCATTTTCAACAACCCTGCTTTTCTCCACTGTCCCCTGCATCTCTTTTATTTTTGTTGGTATTTTTTTACGCCCTTTACCCATTTTTTAAAGCACTATCATTTAAAATTATTGTAGGGATTCCCCTGATATCATCTATACTTTCCATAAATAAATCACAGCATTTTGCCTCTTTAGTTACAATTTTATTTTCAAAAAAAATTAAAGTTATTTTCAAAAATTCTTTTTCTAATCTACACTTTTTACATCTGTATTTACCCATTTATGTTGGTTTTAGTTTGAGCATAAACTGATATGATACCCAAATATCCAATTTTGCGCTTGTGATATCGATAG
>VTLG01007840.1_pt1 | contig 25668 bp, 26 predicted proteins | sample 4694571 | NCBI WGS metagenome assembly VTLG01 (sample SAMN12604809, study PRJNA352737) | marine metagenome | biome: ENVO:00000447; feature: ENVO:00000209|ENVO:00000569|ENVO:01000036; material: ENVO:00002151; isolation source: viral sequences binned using virsorter ...
AAAACCGAACACTTTTTTCAAAGGGTTTAAAAGAGCCATGAATTTAAATGGTCAGTTGTCTGTGGTTTCTGGGAGCGATATTGTCTCCCGTGTTCCCCGCCTTTGCTACGGACCAAGCATTAGCCAAAGCTTAATCTACTTTGCCAATAACGGAGATGACTTTGTAGATCCTCCCCCTGAATTGAAAAAACGAGACTTCATGGAAGAAAAAACAGAGGCCATCTCCGATCATTTCATGGGTGGTTATAAAGAACGCTTGAACAAATACTTAGCTAAGAAGAAAAAGAAAAGCGTTACCATTCAAGCTACTTCCAACGCGCCTCTCCAGACAAAATGATGGCCGGACCCAAAACACCTCTTGGGTCGACCAATGTTTTTGTCTTGCTTAAAACCAGCTCCGTTGCGACTGGGTTGTATTCCATGTCGGGGAGGAGAAGTGCTTCCTCATTAACGAGTATTTGAATGTAATCATATTTAGCTTCTGGGTGGTGCATGGGGATTTCAATAATCTCTACGTTTCCACCCACTAACTCTTGTGCCTTAGCTAAATCTGGTTTTTCATCTAGGGTTCTAAAAGTATGGACTAAAGGATGTGGTTTCATGACTGGTTCCAATAGTTTTCTATGGCTCGTCTTAATACTTCTTTCAAGCTACGGCCTTCTTCTTTGGACAAAGTTTGTAGACGTTGATAACTCTCTTCGTCTATACGAACATTCTTACCTTTGTAATTACTTTCTTTTTCCATTAGCTACAGTCCTCATCTCCAAGATTGTGTTGAGTAATTATGTCCAGGGAATGTTGGTGGAAAGCTTCAAAAGGCATCAGGTATAACTCTTGCATTTTGTTTTGACATTCCTCAGAACATTCTTCTAGTGGTTTGCTACTGAGTAAAAACTCCAGTTCGGGACATTCCTTAGTAGCTTCTATTATTTTTTCACTAAGACGACTCATTGTGTATTTTCTCCTGTAAATCGGAATCCACAGCTTGTGTCACTTGAAGAAGTATTTTGGAGAGTTGTTGTAGCGATTCTGCTAGTTTTTCTTGGTTAGTTAGGAGCTTTTCTGTTCGCTCCCATAGGGTGTCTGTAACATTTCCCGAAGCCGTTAAGCCGTCGGTTAATTTCTCTAACATCTTAGTTGTTGACACACAATAATCGTGTATCATTTTTTCTTTTTCATCAGTATATACTGCCATTCGCATAACCCCTTCTGTGGTTAATGTTAATAAGTGTATATAATACTACTTGCGCGAATGGTAAAGAGCAAAACAATATTGCGTATATGCTGAAAGGTGATTGTTTTTACTAATGAAGTCACGGTTCTTGATGTGCTGTTCTTGCACTAATGCTTTGTTTTCTGCATTGTAATCAACGGCCAGTTGATGATCCAACAAATGTCTACATAAAGAGACCCCGCTCTCTGTTGAGTAAAAGTCAGCTAACAAACGACCAAACTTTCCTTTCCCTTTTTTAGAGGTTTTCAATATGATGGGAGTTTCTTGTTGCTCTGCTACATCAAAATAATCTATGACCGCTCCTGCCGCCATTTGTCCATGTCTTTTCTCTTCTGCATCTCTAGTACGTGATTCGGGTGTATCAATTCCAACCAAACGAACACGCTTATTACGTATCCAAACATCATGCCCCAAATCAATGTCCACATCAATAGTGTCTCCATCGACCACTCTCCTCACAACACACTTGTTGTTATAAAGTGTAAAATTGTTATCAACAGACTTACTCACACTTTGTCGGGTGAACTTTGCCTCCAACTTTTCTAATTCGTAAGGTCCTATTTTAGGTTTCTTCATGGGGCATTTTCCTCCATCTGTGAGTAAACGTCCCTCACGATTTCGTCAATCTCGCGAGGGGTGAGTTCATTCATAACACTTTTATTGTAGTACTCCAATTTTTCTGCATCGAATTCCAGTTTCCCTACATCAAGTATACTGATGCTCACTTTTCCATTACCGAAAGAGCCAACGTCCGGTTCTGCTGGACACACATCTACTAAGACTTCCATGTCTTTTACTTCAAAACACATTTCATGAAACGTTAAACTCACCTTCGTTCTCCTCTACTGTCCATGAGTCGTAGGCAAACCTCTTTATTGTGGCTACAACTTCTTCCTCATTAAAGCCTCTGTTAATGGCATTGTCACCAAAGGCTAACTCATAAATTGCTTCTTTAAACTCTTTGTCACTCATCATTTTCTCCATAGTAAAAGAACAAGCAAAATATAAACCACGATAGCAATTACCATTAATATTCAGATGGAATTATCACGTGTCCGTCTCTAAACATCCACAGGTTAAAGTGCATATCACACAGGTCGGTAAAGCCAATTTTACGATGCCATACCACATAAGGTCCGTCTTTTGGGTGGGGTAATTCTAGTATCGAGTCAGCCTCGGGGGTTTCCCCTGCGGCTTGGAGTACTGCCTTACCATCATCAACGACAATGTTTAAAGCCAACAAAGCCTCGTTGGGTAGTTTTTTAAATAAAGGTAAAACCTCTGTTACAAAAATATCAAAAAGCCAATGACACCCATTACCATTACCACCAAATTCACGGAAGTAATGTGCGCCCTCCGAAAGCATAAGCTCTCCTAGTGCGGGGGTCACACAAAAGTGACGGACTGGCGGTAGCTCACTACCATGAAAGTGACTTAATGTCTCAAGGAAGCGATGGTCTTGTGCGCCTTCTGGAAGGCTTTCATCTTCATAAGGGTTAGTGTGACGTGGGACGCCTAGTGGTGTGGTTATTTCCTCACCAAGCCGCATGTCAATAACCCCGTGGGGGACTTGTGGTGTTTTCATACTTAACTCCTTTCTTTGAGCTTATGTTAAATGTAATGCCTCGTTAGGTTGCCATGTTCCTTGTACTTGGTTCCCACAGGCAGAACAGGCAATGCCATGCAGGGTAAAATCTTCGCTTATAGGTTTCTTGTATAACCAAAAGTTTTCGCTGCCACACAAGCCACAGACATGCACTTCTACACGTAAGGGTGGGTCATCGGCATTAGGTATTTCCTTGTTAAGTTTTATTACTTTTCCCATAATTACCTACCTTTAAAAGCTTATGCTAACACGGTTGAACATCGCGCCCTACTGTGGGATATTTTCACAAAGGAGGTTAGCTGCCTTTTTAGTTTCCTCACATCTTTTTTCCCACCCCCTACCAAAGTGATCGTAGTGTTTTAATGTTCTTAAAAACTTTTGTCTGTTTTTAGTGAGCAAAGCTAGTGTTGAGTTTGGGTCTGACCAATACTGCTTATGGTCCATGCTTGTTTTTACACACTTCAAAGTATTTGGTCCCATGATTCCGTCTGTTTTACACTCCCAGAATATTTTCTGTAGCTCTTTCACCGCTCGGGCAGGTCCGGAATTAACAGCAAAGTCAAACAGGGCTATGTCTAATCCATGGGGTAAATCATCAGCACAGACTTTGTCCCAATAGTTTTTCTTATAGATTTCTTCTACTTCGCTGTCATGGATGTCTCTCAAATCATCTGTGGTTACTAAAGAAGCTTCTGCCGCACCAACAGCCTCATGTATGAAATCTGTATAGGTAGTGAGAGTTATTCCCTTATTGGTTGCCCCTCCTGGATCTTGAGGATGGTCTACAAAACCACCCTCGTGTTTTAACACCATCGCTAGTGCTTTCTCAAAGTTTTCTTTCATGCTCTATTCATCCTTATTCTCATCTCGGTGCTAGAAAAGCGGTGAGATCTTTTGTTATAATGAGTCAACGTGCAAAGACTCTTACCTGTGAACTCTTTGTACATGTATTCTTCACCAATTATTCTTATGTATGGGTTTTTAATTTGAATTATATCTATTAAATCTTTTTCTCTCTCGTAGGGGATGATTTCATTTACATGACATACCGCGTTGAGCTGTATGTACCGCTCTACTAGAGATTGCATAGGGGGATTTTTATCAGGTCTCTCTATTGAGGGGTCTACGTGCAGACAACAAATTAAATGATCGCAATGTTTTTTAGCTTCTTCTAGCATGACCACATGCCCTACGTGGAGAAAATCAAAAGCGGAAGCTGTTAATCCAATTTTTGTAACCATTCTGGTTTATCTCTGTTTGTGTATGTAAAAAGATGGCTTTTGTGTAAGTTGTAATATTTCCTGTAAACATCCACATAATTCATCCTGTACCCTCCCGGACCTGCTGTGCAGTGATCAGGCACACATAAAGGTGGTTCGCTTATTTCAATTCCGTATCTGTTGTAATAAAAAAGATCATTTAATATGGGAAAGTAATGATCTTGAATGTCTAGAAGCACTTGCTGGCTCTTATGCTTTTTACCATAACGATAGGTATATTCATCACCTATACAAATTCCGTGTAGTAAAGCCCAGTTCATGTTCTCATCTGTTTCACCTACCCATTTTGTCATAGGGTGGTTGACAAACGCAGGTTTGTAAGTGCTCGGTAAAGGGGTCAGTTCAAAGTTTAGTTGCATGGCTGTGCAGCACATCTGGGCTGTTTCTAAAACCATTTTGACAACGTGTTTGTCACATAAGGATTGAGCTGCAATGCGTGGGTTTTCATCTAAGAAAAATATGTTCATGTAAATTACCTGCTTTATAAAAGCAAAGCCTAACAACACGATAACAGGGGAGCAATTAAGTTAGCATCTCACTGTGATTACCCCTTAACCCTCTTGTCTTGGGCTTATCAGAAAAAGTTGTTTTAGCTTCTCCCCAGTTGGGTCCTAACTCAGCATCAATGATAGAAGGTACTTCTAGCTCAACACAGTCCTGCATAAGCTCAGTAATACGTTTGATTTGGCTGTCGCTCTCTACTGAAACATCTAACTCATCATGTACCTGTATCATCGGTGTTATGCCTTCTTCCCACAGTGCTACCATAGCTGCTTTAGTTTGATCGGCTGCACTGCCCTGTACGAGCTTGTTCAGAGCCTTGTAAGTAAAAGCGCGCTTAATGGCAGCACCATGTTCGTTGAACGCTTCCTGATAGCTCTGAGCCTTCCATATGCCGTACTTACTTGGTTCCCATTGATCAAAACGGCACTTACGCCCAAGCAGTGTTCTTATTACACCCTTACGGGATGCACGATTAACTGTGTAATCTGCCAGCTCTTTAACGAAAGGGACTTTTTTGTGGTAAACCGCGAAGAGTTCTTTTGCTTCTTCTAATTCCAACCCTAGTGTCTCAGCTAATTTGTTGCTACCCATGCCATAGAACAGACCCAAGTTAATGTCCTTAGCCTGTTTGCGTGGAACCCCTACAATATCAGCCGCCATTTGATGAAAGTCAGTGCGGGGATCTTTTTGGTATTGGTCTGCAAAATCTTCTGCACCTCTAAAATTCATTAGCTTGGCGTAATGAACAACTATGCGCGGCTCTTGACTACTATAATCAAAAGCACCCCACTGACAGTCTTCTTCCGGTAGGAAGAGACTACGAATCATTGGTCCTATTTCTCCATGACGTGCAGGTATCTGCTGTAAGTTGGGGTTACTATAGCTAAATCTACCTGTAACAGTCCCACCAAGCTCACTTCGTAACGGGTGTAACTCCGCGTGAATCCTACCTCTTACCTGATGTTTTAATATTGTGTCTATAAAAGTAGTGCGAGCTTTATTAAGTTCTCTGGCTTGAACAACCATCTGAGCTACAGGGTCAGTATGGTTTTTTAAAAAGTTTTTAGTGAAGCTAGGAGCTTGAGTTTTTTCTGTTTTCTTGTAAGTTAGCCCTAATGAATCAAACACCTTTGCTACACTATCAGCAGCCCATATCTCTACATTAACTCCAGACTTAGACTTTATTTCTTTTAAGATGTTGTTTTCTTGGTTTTCTAACTTTTGTTTTACCTGCTCAGCTTTATCTAAATCAACACAAACTCCCTTACCACGCATATCTATGATGACTCTTAAAACTTTTGTCTCTAATTCAAAAACACTGCCTACATCTTCTTTTACGATAAGCCCTTTGAATTGTTGCCATAAGCGTAAGGTCAGACTTGCATCTTGTTCAGCATACTGTCCCACATGTTGTGCAGGAAGTTTATACATCTCACTCTTAGGATTAACACCAAAAGTTTCTGCTGCTTCACGCAAACCTTTCTCGGATTTATACTCTTGTAAATAGTCTCTGCTTAATGCGTTAAGCGAATAAGAAAAACGGTTTTCATTTATTAAGGGGGCACAAACCATCGTATCTACTATACGACCTTTGACTTCTATACCTTCGGCTCTTAACCAACCAACATCGTACGGAGCATTGTGAAAAATATAATCTCTGTCTTTGGCAACAACATCCCGCAACCAATTAAAAGTTATTGTTGGATCAAAATTACTACCTAACTCATGTCGTATGGGAAAGTACCAACTAAGTCCCTCTACAGCTACCGCAATCCCTATAACATGCCCATCGTTTCTAGCCCATCCTGAACCCATTATCATTAAGTTTGGGTCTTTTGTTTCTAAGTCTATTGCTATTTCTTTATACCCGTCTAAGTTAGGATAACTATCGGGCATAACCCACTCAGTCTGTGGCTGAATTAACGGAATCTGCATCCTTTCTCTCCGGCAGTAAGGGTTTACTAGGCTTTAATGTTAAGGGCTGTCTGCACACAGAACAGTGAGGCCATTTGTTCTTTAGTGCTCGGAAAGATATATTCCGTTTCGTACCACATTTACATTCTGCTAAAACCTGTTTATCAATCTCTTTCGACAAGCTCTAATACCTCAGACTCAACTAACAGTAAGTAACGTCGTAAATCACGGATGTCGTCCATTATCCCATCATCCCTTAAATCATGTAACATTGCGTTAAAAATATCGTAAGGCTTATCTGATGTTTCGATGAGAGCATTTTCAATTCTGTCCCACTTACGGGCTAACATCATAAATGCTCCTATACCTCCTCGCCTTTTCCAACTGTCACCATAGTCGTCTTCTTTTTCAACAAGAGTTTCTATGTCTGACTCCATAGCTTCGCAAACTTTCTGCATCTGTAGGCTTAAATCAAGCCCATCAAATAATTCAAAGGATCTTTTTATGTAACCTTTTTTCATTTCTTCTGCACAACCACTCTGTACAGGCTTTTTGCCACGCTCTGTCATGTATTTCCTCCGCAAAGGCTATCGCCCCTTTTAAGTCATTTTCTTTGTATTTTTTCCATGCTGCCCTAACAATACTGCATGTTCTAAACAAATAGTCATTAGAATATGTGTACTTGTCTGGGGTTCTAAACCACTGTTGAAGTTCTTGGTCAAAAGACTGTGGATAAGTAACTAATCGTGGTGGTTGGTAGGACAACCCATCATCACCTAATGTCAGGTATGGGTCGTATTCTGGGTTAAACTCACCTAGCTTATCTAACACAGATTCATAAGCGTGGAGGTTATTACTAAACTGGTAATAACTCCCCACCTTGCCTCCTATACGTGCAGCCATGTATTCATGCAACATACTCATGTGTACAGCATTGGCTCCAAATGTTCCCCATATCAAATCATTACTACGGTTAGTAATTGTCATGTCTAGCTTTTTAGTCTGATCACACAACTTAAAATAGATAGCTGTGTTGCAAGGTACATCCTTGAAATCATTGGTAGTACGCAAGTCTGAATGAGCATCCCACATTGCCACCACTGTACGCCTGTCGTTGGGGTAATCTGTCAATCGATTAGCTGCGCGCTCTAATTGATCTATGTCAAAGTGGTGTCGCCACCTAAAACCATACGCACCATGGAACACCCTCCCATCATCACTAAATTCATGTATGCGGCTATTGTAGTAATCAACAAACTCCACATCGTTTCTACCTGCCAACATCCATAAACCCTCCATCAAATGAAAAAATGGGTTGGCGTCTCTATTGGGGTAAAACAAAACCCTCTCTACGGGTTTTTTGTATTCAATAAGTACAGGGTAAGGGAACTCTAGTACAGCACCGTTGCGAGTTTCTTTTTTGACACCCACTTCCCTTATGGCTTGTACTACTCTAAAGAGGCCTTCGCTTGGTCCTCTTACACTAAATGTTTGCATCGCGTATTCCAAAAAATAGTAAATTCTTTTTGCTGTTATCTTTTAGTTTTTGTTCGTAATCAATTATTTTATTTTGATTCTCATCAAACTGCCCAAAACCTGCGTGGCTATGAAAAATGTTTTTTCTTGAGACTAAATCAAAACCAGAATCAAGATCTCCCTCGGATATAAACTTCATATAATTGTTAATTACTTTCTCAAATCCGAAATTAGGAATAATATCTTCCATATTGTTTATTCTTATGTCTAGCCATTGTGCTCTAGCATCAGGACTTAGCCAGTAATCTATGGAATGTGCGTAATTCGCAGGTTGTGAATCATACTCTAATTGCAGGTAATTAGTTCCCGCTATAAAAATACCACTGCGATTCATCCCTAAGTCGGTTGCCACGGGGACAGCCCCACAAATCATTGCTTCTACTGTTGTGCGATTAAAGTGTGCGCCAAACTGTGAATACTTTACCGACCAGCTAGGGTCTATTTGAAGCTTGGCTGCTTTCATATATTGGTAAAAAGTAGGCGTGGGAATTACCCCCACGTAATCCATGTTGTAGCGAATAGCATTATCCCAAATACGTGTACCATCTGGCTCTTTGTACTTGTCTTTGCATTTATCGTAACTGGTCATATAGCGGTACTCAATACCTGCACCACCCACTATCTTTTTCTCGTTATTCTGCATTCTTGGTATTGCGCGTATTAACTGGTCAACATGCTTCCACCCCTTGAATATTTGTGCCGAAGCAAATCCACTGCGCTCATCCCAATTTAAAGGTGCGTAAGCCTCTGGGTCTTTTTGCCATTCGGTTAAATCAAATGGGTTTACAATAAGTTTAGTGGGGATGTCTATGCCTGTTCTCATGGTGGAGTAGTAAGCAGCCTCATGCACACAGATCAACCCACTGAATAAATCCTTTATGTGATGTAGATGAGGATAAAGGTTGGGAAAGTTACCATCGTGTATAATGCCGAAGTGTTTGGCCCTTGGGTGATATAAATCAACCCACTCACTTACCCCCTTGTTATCTTTGTTCAACGTGGGTACGGGGATATGCCAAATCACGGCATCGTAGTCTAAGGTTTTTTCCCTAAATCTGTCCCTTGTTATTTTGTTTAAGTAAGGGATTTTTGGTAAACCTGTCCACCCTCTCGCTTGGTTGTATCTATAACCAGTGCCTTTAGGGTTGATTTGCCAATCGTCACGTTTAGAACGCACGTTAATTATTTTCTTTTTAGGGCACAGTAAAGCAATGTCTACAGTAGCTCCTGCCTCCCTAAAGCCTTGTGTCAGGTTTTCTACGTGGTTGATAATCCCACCGTAGTCCTGTATTTGATACATGGTCATTAATATTTTCATTCAACTGGTCCTAGACGTATGGGGTAAGCGACTCCCACTTTGTATTTACATACAGAACGTGGCCTACCTTGATTTTCTTTTACGCGCATGTACTTGTCAAATTCACATAAACTATGTTCTATACAACGCATGTCTATGTGTTTAAATTCTATTGGCTTGTAGCCTTTTTCTTTAGCTATGTCATGTGCTAAGTATTTGTGGCCTATGATGTGTCTCATTCCCACTAGGGCTTCTTTTTGAGACATACGGGCTTTATGAGGAAGCTCGAATATACGGTTTAACCCGCGTATAGCTCCCGGACCTGCATTAGACCAACGGTATCTGTCATTAGAATATTTAGTCATATCTACAAACCCCCCATGTTTTTCCACATAAGCAGGGGTGTGCAGAGCATCACAAACTACCTCGTAAGCCATAAAGCCACCTCCACCAAACCCCCGAAACTGGCTTAACGAGTGATGAAGTGTGCGCTTACAATTAAATGTGTGGGGATTAGTCACTGGTAAGGTAAGGTTAAGTGATTCCCATAAAGGGGTGATAAAGTTATCTATAACCACTTGGCTTTTGGGAGCTTTGATACCTTGGTTGGTAACTATATAAGCACCAGTAAAGCATTTCTGTTTCTTTGCTAAACGGATTTGTATTATGTGCTTAATGGATTTGGGGTCAAACCTGTGAGGAGTTATCCAACCGTGATGCTGTAAAAAGTCACCAGCAAACTCAGTTGTGCCTACCATTCTAAATAAAGCAGCGTTGATTATATTGTTTTGTAATGTTGCTTCTTCATCGTATATGGGACGGAAGCTTTCACGCATCCAAATAGTTACTGCATCGTTCTCTCTAAATGGGTTAGTGAATTTGTATTTATTAAGAATGTTGTCTTTAGACCACGGGTAGGGTTCACCTAATGCTCGTTTACGATACATTTCATGGCGCTCTACTATCCATTCATAGTATGGCCTTAATGGACGGGCAATAGCTCTACTGGTTGTGTTGGCAAAATCGACACCTGACATTTAGCTCTCCTTTCTTTGAGAATAAACTACTTTATATAGTATGCCTATTAATTTATCTTAATGCTAGTAAGGTAGGCTGTAACCCTGACTATACATGGGGTGTATCAGGTGTAACTCTTTAAGTGCCCGTGTAAGACCAACATAAAACACTCGCGCTTCATCTTCTTCGAAGTGATCTATTTTACGCCACATTGAATATGGCCTCTTCATAACATCAGTTAATAACATCACGTTACTGGCTTGTGCTCCCTTTGCAGAGTGTATGGTGGAAATCCTAATGCGTGGTTCTTTATTTAAAGATTCGCCTTTACGCAAACAAGCCTTGATATAATTTTTATCTGACTCACTGACCTTTCCCAAGCCTTGATCCCACGGCAGACTATGTAGTAAACCGTGGTCTGTTCTTAAATCATTAAGGGAATAAAAATTCCCCTCTTCCCCTAACGGCATTGCTTTTTGCCCATAAGAAATTTGAACTCTTGATAACATCTGCTTGTAGATTAATCTAACTTTTTCAGCTGTTATGCTCTCTCCTTTTAACAACAATCCCCATAACCTAACTGCTTCTAAAACATTATGATCTATACTTTGTGAACTGTTATAGGAATACAAGTGACCCCTACGTCTTACTTCTTCCTCAATTTGACGCGCCCCACGGGTTGTCCTGCTTAACAATAACCAATCATTTTCAGATAAATCTACTTCTTCTGAGTGACTATGCCAGTGTATTTGCCCTTCTTCATCCTTTGGGGCAAAAATCTTTTCACGCCTACCCACAATACGTTTTATAACCTGTGTAGAAAGCCTATGGTGACTAGCAGGTATACGGTAGCTTTTGTCTAATAGGGTTACATTACCTTTTAGCTCTACAAAATGTTTAACATCTGCTCCTGCATACCGGAAGATAGCTTGGTCATCATCACCTGCTATGTAACATTCCTTACTGTTGTCAGCTAATTGCCTTACCATTTCCCATTGGATAGGACTAAGGTCTTGGGCTTCATCTATAAACAACACCTCAAACTTAGGTGACAGTTCATGCTTTATAAAATACTCCAACATATCTGTGAAATCAAATAAACCAAAAGTCTTCTTCCAATGGGTTAAACCACGGTCTACATAATCAACCCTAGACCAATCTGTTTTTAGCGGAACAGTGCTGTCTTTGTAAACCTGTTTGAGTGGTTGGCGCAGTATACGGGAAATGTTAATTAACTCTAAGAACTTATCACCATAACCAAAATCTTTAAATGGTCCTTGTTCATTAGCACCACGCTCAATAAAAAAGTTTCCTACCTTTAACCACTGGGCAATTTCTTGGTACTGGGTCTCCGTTATTATTTGACTATGTGTCAGCCCCGCTTGTAGAAAAGCCAAGCTGTGAAGAGTTCTAAAGTAAGGGAGGTCTTTCTTTGATAGATGGAACCGCAAACAAGCCCTTTCTACAGCTTCGTTTGCGGCTCTACGTGTAAATGCGAAATAACCTATTCTGTCTGGTTCTACTCCTTTTTCTAAATAACTTTCTACTAAACTAAGTAACTTGGTTGTTTTCCCTGTTCCAGGAGGACCGAGTATAATCTTCACTAAAGGATCTCTTCCCTAGGTATAGTGGGAAGCGGGATTTCTATTTCAGTGTCGGAGAAATAGTTCTGTGGTAAAGACCAAACGTGTACACCCTTGTTTCTTACTCTCCAAAACATTTTTTCTGCACCTAAATCCTGCAACCTAAGCGTTATTTTATTTGACGTATAATGATTAAAGTCATTCACTGCTAAATGCTTCTTCAAATCTTTGATCTGAAAGTAAACACGGTCATCTACCCAAACAGCAATTCCCTGTAGTATGTCCTCTCTTTCTTCACCTTTAGCTCTTTCTGAAGAAAAGGAGTAAAGCAGCTCTTCAAACTCCCCTTTAAACGTAGCGTCCGGTGGAACTTCTACCACAGTGAGCTTGTCTAAAAGGGTTTGTATTCTAACCTGCCAAGCCTTTTGAGCAACAGTTAAAGGAAATTTATTTATTTGACTCACACACTCTTTCTGAAACTGTACCTGTGAGGTCAAACCATTGGTAGATAACTCAACCCTGTTACCATCTACATTTAAAATCCAAATGGGTGGATCACCGTCTATTTTAGTTAAGCTACTTAGGTCGCTACCCAATGCTCCCTGACCCACTCCATACTTTCTTGTCTTGCAAACTTCTTTATCACAAAACGGTTTAATGGGTTGGTCTTCACACTTGTAGAAATACTCCTTTTTGTTAAGTTGCTTGATTATTGTTCCGACTTCCGTATGACTTAACGGTGGAATCAGATAATCCATATTGTAGCGTTGAACTAATGTCTCCCAGTTTTCATTGTCATAAAGACGAGCATAAACACCTAAATTAAAGAGGGCATTGTTACGCGAACCTTCCCCAAAACCTTGAGCGCATAAATGCTGTAAACAAGGAGGTCCCTTATCTAAATGCTCTTCTTTTTCTATTCCAAAACTGAAGTCTAGCTTATGGAAATTAGATGGAGTGGTGATGTACGGCTGAACATACTCCATAAACTGCTCAGCGGTTAAACCCTTACCTTCGTCATCAAAGGCATAGCGCGTACTGTTCTTAGAAGAGTGATAGGGCATGTTTAAAAAGTTGCCCGTGTCGCCTCTATCTAACAAGATAGTAGTTTGCTTGGGAAAGATTTCACTTCCTGCAAAACCAAGAGCCGCAGCTAACTCTGTCATGCGACGTTGCATGTCAACTGCTTCTACTGGTTCTTTAAGAAACACCCAAACATGCGCGCCTCCGCTTTTTGTTCTACCAACAATAGCGGGAATTTTATGGGAGCGAATTACATTAACCAAAGCAATATGGTCAACATCATATTCATCTATATCTATAGCACCCCACTGGCAGGTATTATCGCTACGAATAGGAATAATACCCAACCCAGTGCCGCCCTTTAAATGCTGCTCCCACAGCTCTGCGGTAGGAGGTTCACGGATTACCTTAGCAGTCCCTTGCTTCTTACCGTCCCTGTCTCTGCTTCCGTTTACAACATATGTACCGTAAGCTATATCACTGCCCTTGAAGAGCAGGTAAAACTGTTCGGATAATTCCATTACCTACATCACTGCATTATCGGAAATATCTTGGGTTTCTTCTGGTGTGTCGACCAAACGAATTTCATCGGCCACTACAGACTTTGCAAAGCCAAACGCTAGATCAAACCAAGTGCTGTCTTCAGGGGTGTTTTCAATGTCTAGCTCACGAACATGCTCAACTGCCCAGTTCATCCAGCTACCATTAGAATTAGACTCAGATACTGCCGACAGTTTGTACACATTATTAAACAATGGTTGTATCTCTAAGGAACCATTTTCTGAGCGGTAAGTTTGAGTATGTGCCATGGACACCCACTGTTTTGCTTTCTTTATACCACTGGAGGACATTGGTATAAGAACAGGGGTTGCCTGTCCGTTTATAACCAACAAGCAATAGAAATTAGAGGTGTTTACCAACTCATTTCCATTTTGTAATGTTGGAACCCCTTTTTCATTAGGGGTAGACTCTTGTAACAACGGTGTGTCTAATGGGTGACTACCAACAAAACCACCACCATCGTTAGTTCGGGGAATCCATTCAACATAGCGCCTATTATAATAAGCAGGTATTACTTCTATACCTTTCTCACCATCGTAAATACAGTTCTGCACTGTGTTAAAAATGTCCCCCTCAGAAGCTTCTGGAATATACGCACCGTCAGCCTTTTTAAGCTGAGGACTACCTGATTGTAAAATCCTTATGTAAGGCACAGCTAAATCTTGTGCGCCTACCTCTTCCCAACCCGTGGTTGGTAATTCATTAAAACGACTGGCTAGTGCTACACTAGTCGTTGCCTTTTCTGTTACCTCTTTTGACATATGTCACCTCATTTAATTTTGGCTCTATTGCCGATATACAAACCAAACAAGTCATTTGGAACTGACTTTCCCTTTTCGGTCTGACCTTTACACCACGCCTTTAATGTCATAGGTTCTACCCACTTACGGGTATTGACTGCGTAGTCATTATCCGCTAAATCAGCGGCAAACTTTTGTGCCTTGGTTTCTTCGCCTCGCACAAAACTGACGGACACTTGGTTTTTAATCAAGTCACCATGTTCGTTATCAACTAACCAGTTAAAGGCTTCCTCTTGTTTTTCTCTGGGTATGGAAGCACTGTAATACTTGCTTACAGAAATACTAGAACCGTCTTCTAAATCAATTTTACTTAGATTGAGTTCTGCCATAGCTTCTGGCAATAGTTCTTCTGCTAATTCCCTAACTTTACGTTTCCAGTCTTTCACAAGTTCTTCTGCTAAACCTAGCTTTTCTTGTGCTTGCTTCAACTGTAAAGCTAATTTACTTACTTCACTTAACCCGTCAGTGCTTAAACCTTCGAGTTCTGTTGATACGTTTTCAAACCTCTTCATTTTGTACCCCTTTACCTGTGATGTCTGCATACAGGGGATAATACTTTTCATCAAGCCTATCCCACTTGAGCATTTTAAATCGGTTATTGTTGTGCCTTGCTGCTATCGATGCAGATAAAGCTATGGCGGCAGGGTCACCCGCCAACAATAAATAATCATCATCGCAGAAATTAGCTAAACGTGCGTTTAACTTGCGGATAATAGGGAGAGTTGAATAAGTTTGTATGTCTGCGGGTAGTAGTATCTCGCAGTCGCCAAAGCTTGTGGCGTCAGAAAAATTTCTACCACGTAGCTCTTGTACAATGTAAACCGTCATGTCTTTCTCCACATGGGTATATAGCAAGGTTTGTATTATAGGCACAAACAAAAAAATATAGCCAATATATTTTTATCCTATATTGTGCGCGCGTCCCCGATTCTCCTCGTCTGGAGGATATATTGTATATTGTATATTATAGAATCCTGTTAAATTTAATTATTACTTTTTAATATTAGCACTATATAGTAAAGTACAAATACCAAAACATTTGTCAAAGAAAGAGACATTGTGAGATATAAATTTAAGCACGAGCCTTATGCACACCAGCTTGAGGCACTCAAACAGTCTTGTAATAAAAGCTACTATGCCTATTTTATGGATATGGGTACGGGTAAGTCCAAAGTACTCATTGATAATGTATGTATCTTGTATGACCAAGGCAAAATTGATTCAGCCTTAATTGTTGCTCCTAAGAGTGTGTACAGAAACTGGGAACTCAAAGAAATCCCAACTCACCTACCCACCCATGTAGAAGCAGTAGTTGTTTCTTGGTCACCACATAAAACTCAAAAAAAGCTAAAAGAATTAGGCACACTAGATAAAATAGACCACAAACTTAAAATCTTCTTAATGAACATAGAAGCATTAAGTACCAAACGTGGCTACGAAAAAGCAACAGAGTTTTTAAGTTGTCGTAATGCATTATTGGCTATAGATGAAAGTACAACTATTAAGTCTCCCAAAGCTGCCCGTACCAAGAACCTAACAAAGCTAAGAAAATTAGCGCCTTACCGTAGAATACTAACGGGTAGTCCTGTGACTAAAAGCCCTATTGACCTTTACTCACAGTGTGAATTCTTAGAAGAAGAATGTTTGAACCAAAGTTCTTTTTGGAGCTTTCAAAATCGTTACGCCAAAATGGTTAGACGCACAATTAGCACACATAGTTTTCATAGCATTGTGGGTTATCAAAACCTAACAGAGCTTAACACGCTGCTTACTCAATTTAGCTACAGAGTACGCAAAGAAGATTGTCTAGACTTACCAGATAAAATCTACATAAAACGTGAAGTAGAGCTAACCGAAGAACAAAAGAAAATATACGAAGATTTAAAAAACAATGCAATGGCCTTTATTGAATCTAAGGAACTGGTCACTGCCCCCACCATTCTTACCCAGTTGTTACGTTTACAACAACTTTGCTCAGGGTTCACTAAAACAGAAGAAGGCATTATTGTCCCTGTTAAGTCACGCAAGATAGAAGAGCTAATGGCTACATTAGAAGAAACTCAAGGTAAGGTGATTATATGGGGCTTCTTTACTCAGAACCTGTTAGAGATACACCAAGCCATAGCCACAGCTAAAACCCCCGAAGGGGATTTAAAGTACGGTCCAGAAAGCGTAGAGCTGTTCTATGGTGAAACTAAGTCCGAAGAAAGGCAAAACATTGTGGAAAGGTTTCAAGACCCTAATTCACCCCTTAGATTTTTTGTGGGACAACCCCGTACAGGAGGCTATGGTTTAACACTAACCGAAGCCAAAACAGTTATCTATTACAGCAATGGCTATGACTTAGAAGTAAGACTACAAAGTGAAGATAGAGCGCACCGCATAGGCCAGACCAATAAGGTTACCTATGTAGATATAGTGGCTAAAGACACAATAGACGAAAAAATCCTACAAGCCCTACGCAGTAAAATAGACATCAGTGCAAGGGTGATGAAAGAAGGCTATAAAGAATGGATAGTCTAGACTAACGAACCAATACCGCTTCTGCGTCGTTGAATAGCTTGCCCTGTAGAATCAAATGGAAATAACTCTTCAAAGTTAGCAGTCGGTTGCTGTTGTTGAGTTGCTGCTATTCCTTGAGGGGCAGGATCTGGTGCTGGTGCGGAAGCTTGCCCACTGGGGGAAGGATTTAAAGTAAAAGGCCTCATGTTTTGATTAGGGTCGTCTTGAGGAACAGGGTACTGAAATTGTGGGGTCACTGGTTGTGCTTGAGTTGGAGCCGGAGCAACGACTTCTGTTACTTCTTCAGTTTCTATGGGTGTATCTAATCCACCAGTCAATTGCTGAGTTCCTAGAATAACTCCCGCAGGTACTCCTCTTTGAAAAAAGAAATCTGTAGCTGCTGCTCTTGGTCTTGCAAGAGGAAGAGCTGTTTGCCCTGCGGGAATAGCTTCTGCGGGAGCATTTTTCATCATTTCTCTAGCAAACGCAGGGTTAGTTAAAGCTTCGTTTAAAACAGCCTCATACCTTGCACTAGCTCCACTGTTTATTGCTCTAGCCGTGAAATAAGCTAAAGCAGTCCGAAAACCAATACGGCCTTCCTGCACTGCAATAAATCTAGCCGAAGCTCCGGGAATACTTGTACCCACGGCCTTGTTTACTTTGTCGATAAAAGTGTTGCCTTGACCAGACAGACCACTCCAAGCTATGTCTCCTCTTTCATTTTTAGGGAGAACCGTAGCTACCCTGTCTGCAAAATCAGCGAGTAACTGGATTTGATCTGTGTGTTCGCGACCCAGAGCCTCATCTAACATTGCTCTGTTCTTTTTGTTAGAAATCCATCTTTTAAAATTTTGTGGATTATTTATTATAGAACCAGTAGAACCACCCGCAATAGGGTCAGTTGGAAAAACTCTTCTGTAAACAGAGTCTAAAACTGCTTGATTAAATTGTTGGGTAACACCTTGGTCAGCAGCCGCTTGTCTTGCTTGGCTCAAAGTTGCTAGATTGTTTGAATTAACTAATTGATCAATAACCTCTGTTTCTGTAAGGTTCTCATCATCAAACCTGCTCATTGTTCTTCTGAATTTATTCCTGTTTATTTGATTACTTCTATTAGTAAGATCAGCCATGCGAGCAGACAATTGTTCTTCTGCTTTTGCTATATTGAGGAAAGTATCAGTAAGCCCTAGTTCTTTTATGACAGCATCATTATCATTTATGAAAGTTTGTAATTTAGTTCCATCAACAGTTCCATCAGATTTTACAACAGACCTGCTTGTTTTGTCGAAAAAAGCATTACGCAAGTTATTCATGGCTGTATCTTCAGCCCCTAGAATGTTTTTAAACGCACGTATTCCCTGCAAATCATTTAAAAACTGATTAGCTACGTTTTCTGCTCCTGTTTGATAAATAGGTTGGGTTGCACTCCCACCAGCTCTCTGGCGTACATTGATCATAATTTGGTTTTCGAAAGGTCCGGCCACGTTTGTTTTATACCAATCAATGTAGTCTAAATATTTTTTACCTGTGGATGAACCAAATTGAGATCCTGTAGCTAAGGCAGGGGAAGTGACTCCAGGAGTCCTGTTGGGAGCAGTAACACCACTACCAAATTCATCCCACATGTTTGCAAAGACTTTTAACCTACCTGCACCATTACTATCTTGATTATTGTAAAGTCTATTGATACTCGTTGTTAAATCTTCACGCACATTTTTCCAATCTTGAAAAGAAAGTCTAAACTCATCTCCTTCTTGTGCCGCTTTTCTAAAAACTCTTTTTATTTCATCAGGTAACATATCAGCTGTCATCGAATTAAACCCCGCTACGGGTAAAAATTCGTCTTGTACTGTTTGAGAAAACCTTTGCCAATCTGCTGCTGAACCTAATTGGTCACCACCTGTATCTTTATTTATTCCTAACTCGTCAGCTTTTGCTTGTGCTCTTTCAAATTGTAGGTTCCTAGCCTCGTCTATCTTTGACCTTAACTCAGCCCCTGTTGCATCTCTATTGCTTTGGTTAAATCCGGGAACAAGATCTTCTAGTTGAGTGGTTAATTCACCCAATTCATTTCTTGCACCACTGTTTAGTGCAGCCACTTCATCTTTAAAAGCATGAACTACCGTAGCTGCCGAACCCGCTTCACCGCCCATACCCACTTGAATACTTAATGTATCGTCGTAGTAATTTTGTATAACATTTAAAATATCATTGGTATTATCTATTTCAGATTGAACAGCTTGGTCTCCAGATTTCATGAGAGCCATTCTGGTACGTGCCGTAGTTAAGGGGTCTTGAAGTTGTGCTGCTACGGACATTGGTACAATTCCATCTGGGAAAAACTTACCAAACTCTTCTTGAATAGCTTCATTTATTCTTTGATTATCAGCGTATCGTGGGTCAGATCTAGCTCTTTCCAGAGTTTCATTTACTTGTTGTCTGGCAGCGGCTGATTCTTCTGCCCTTGCTACATTACCTGTTCCTTCTTCTGCCACCTGTCTTGCTGCGTTCATGTCATCAGCAACACCTACTGTACCCCCACGTAACTTATTACCTATCCACCTAGTAGGGCTAGAATTCCAAATACCTCTAGCTGCACCCATAACGAAAGGAGCAGCAAACGGAGCAATTAATCCTCCCGTTAGGCCGGAAGTCCCGTACACTTCTTGTTCTATACCCGCACCTAGACCACTAGCCGCACCAAAACCTATTTCTGTGCGACCTGCCCCACCAAAAGTTCCAGGAGCAGCCCTGTAAGGAGCCAGGAGCATTTCTTTTAGCTTTCCGGGAACAGTTGTAGCTGCAAATTGACCTTGAGCCTTACCTGTTACTGGATTAACTGCTGCACGAGGTAATCCCCCAACAGTTTGAGAAGGACCAACAAATGCAGACATTTGAGCTGTTCCTGTTCCTGTGTCTGCGCCTACTCCCGCTCTCACGGCTTTGCTGGCTTTGCTGGCTTTTGCCATTGAATTCAAAGCACTTGCAAAAGGGATAGCCAAAGCAGCGAACTCCGTTGTTCGTTCTATTACATTACCTATGCCACTGCCTGTTCCTAAATCTTCTCCCCGCCCTATGGAAAGGAGACCTAACGCTAATGGTTCTGCTTCTTCGTAACTACCGGAACGCAATACCCGATCAAAATAATCTCTAGTGTAGGTTCCGCGCTCTAACCCTTGCATATTTTCTGCTTTTCTTAACGCGAGATTTAAAGCTGTGTCAGGCAACAACGCCAACCCTTTTACCAACCCACCAACAGCATCTTGTGCTCCTGCCACAACACCATAATCTCCCCCGCGTTTTTGGGCTTTTACAGAAAGATCTGGAGTTTGTACTTGAGGTACAGTGCGCTCTTCGGGGGCAACTAATTTATCCATATCCGCAGTGAGATTTTGAATACCACCACGCTCAGGTTGTAAAGGAATAGGCTTAGGAGGAATAAGAGGCATTATGGAATACGCGTCTGTAAACGTCTGGAAGTACGACCACCCATGTCTGGTATTCTGCCTCGACCAGACACAGGTAAATCCGCATACACATATGGTTGGAGTTCGGGTTCAGAAGTCTCACTTCCTTCTGGTCGTTTAAGAATAATATCGGCAAACACTGGGTTTTCATTCTCAACAAATTGTTGATATTTATCAGCTCCGGTTCTTTGACCCGCATTAAACGCTGACATAACCTCATCGTATGATTCTAAGGTTCCGTCTGGTTTAAGCTGAGCAAAATCAACTACAGTTGCATCTTGTGGGGTCATTCTAACTGACCATGTACCTTCTGTTCCTTGCTCACCTGCAAGTGCCAGTGTTCTACGGATATTTTCTTTACTGTAATTTAATGGGTCAGCCTTAGTACCACCAGCCATGTATTCTATTCTCCCTGGAGCTCTGCCTTCCATTAAGGCTTGATCAAACTCATTATCATTTAGCATACCTATCATAATGGTTTGTAGTCGGTGGGCTTGTGCAGAAGGGTTTTCCCAAAACTTTGATTCAAGGCTAATAATATCATTAAGTATTGCTTGCTCACCCATCGCATATCTATCGCTTAATGCGTTTGCAGCTATGTATTTTCTTGCCCATGTATCTAATCTAGCTTTTGCTTGTTCTTTACTAAAATAATTAGCCCAGTCAGCACCAAATGTACCCAACCCGTGAGTAGCTATTGTTTTAAGTACAGCCTCTGGACCAGTTCCCAACTCTGGGACAGCCTCTCTTAACATGTTTTCTAGTTCAGTTATTGCACCTTGTCTTGCAAACATTCTTTGTTTGAGTTGACCTACATCTTGTTCTGACATATTTCCTACAATCTGAACAGGGCGAGTATTACTTAAATCAATATTTCCATCTTGATCAATTGTTGCTCCTTGTGGAGCCACATAGCTAGGGTCTGTTGCCTTTAACCTGTTGGGCAGAGCATTGTAAAGAGTTCCATTTTCGTTTTGAAAACCTGTCCACACCCTTTTAAGTTGACCTGTAATTGGGTCACTAATCATACGGAATTCTCTACCTACTCCATCATATTCAGGCATTCCATAGTCTTCAAACAATTTATTAACTGCATCCATTTGAGAAGTATCCCAATCTAATCCTAGTCTCATTGTTGTTTCACGAATGGCTACTTCTCTTTCTTGTTGGTTTCTAGCTTGTAATGCTGCTTCTTGTATAGAATTAGAAAGTACCTGTTGCATAAATTGTTGATTTCCTGCTGTTGCAGCTTGCACATTCCCTAAAGCTTTAATAGCAATTTCTCTGTCCTCACCACGTAACTTATCTGCTAACAAGATGTTACGATCAAATGCCTTTTGTTTTCTTTGTAAGTCAAACATTTGCTGTTCTCTAGCTAAAGGAGCTAACAACTCTGCCGCCTTACCTGACCCTGCTGCTAATGAACCTAAGAATTTTCCGGGAGTTTGTGCCATCTCGTTAAAACCTTGAGCCAAAGCAAATAAAGCCTCTGGGCGATTGTCTACTGTACCCACAAAGTCTTCTTCAGCCTTTAACAACTCTTCTGGAGTTTGAACTGGAGTAGCACTGGGCTTCAATATGGCTGCTAATCTTTTTTGTTCTGCGTCTACATCTAGAGTTGGTGAAAGAACGTCTGAACCTTCTATTAATTGTTCAGAGCTTGACATTATTTCTTCTGCGGTTTGAGGTGCATTCAATCCTCGAGTCATTCTTTCTCTAACAGAAGCTTCGGTATAGGGGTTTTGCGATAAAACATTGCTCAAATATGCTGATTGACTTCCTAACCCTTGATTAGCATACACATTAGAAGGGTGCATAGCCGCTTGTTGTGCCTCTATCTGGGCTTGGGTATTTAGCATTTGCTCTGTTTGTGTAAGAGGACTGGTTGGTGGTGGTGTGGCTGCTTCACTAAAGTAAGGATTAGTAATTCCCGCAATATTATTAATATCACCAGTGTTTTGAACCGAGTAAATATTACTACCCGTATAGATGTTTTCCCCCTGTGGAGGGCTACCTTGTTGCCTGTACACAGGGGCTTTAGACTTTTTTACAAGTCCTCCTCCATTGAACAAGTTTGGAGTTTCCATGGTTTCGGTCATTGTGGCTGTATCGCCCATTGGGGATTCTGTCATGGTTGCAGTCATAGACTCCTCCATGGGAGCTGCACCCTGTAACATATCACTGCCCAACATACCCATGCCACCACCCTGTTCCATTAACTCAAAGGTCGGTTGCACCAGTGTAAGAACTGATTCCGGTGTAGCAGTAGCGTCTTTCCTTCCCACGTAATTAGCAAGTTCTGTATACCTTGCATCCAGTGGTTGGTTATCGCTGCGAATAGCATTTATCAAGCTTGCAGTATCTTCTGCTGCATCTACTTGACCAAGCTTACCCGCTATATCTGCCATACCTTCGGTAATCATTTCTTGATCTTGCGGGGGAATCGGAGGCATTGCTTCCGGTTCGTTTAGGCCAAGTCCTTCCACAATGCCTCCCCCAGTTACAGAAGACGGCACAGAAGGAGTCGCCATACCGCCCTCTTGAAACATTTTTCGTCCCATTATTTTTTGAGAAAACATAACCCTTACCTAATAGAGAAAGAAAAACCACGAAGCATTGCGCCTTTACCCCGCGCTTTGCCCTTAGACATTTTACCCTTAGTCACTTTAGGGGTTTTAACTTCGTATTCATAAGGCAAAAACACCTCACCTTGATCCTGTATATACTCTACTTCCACTGGCTTGGGTGGGTCTTTAGGCTTGCTGCCAAAAATCACTCGCTTAACCATAATAGTCTCCTAGATTATTCCTGCTGTTTTCGCCCCTGCTGCGGTGGCCGCTAAACTACCTATGCCACCAATAGCTTGAGCAGCAGCACTTGGCTGTTGGTCATATCTTTTAGTCATCTGCATTTGGGAACTTGGTGCGCCACGTAACACATCACTCATAAAACCTACTCGTTGGTATGGTTCTTGTATGTCTTGCATACGTGTAGCTCGTGTTGCATCTAATGCTCTTTGGTTTGCAGCACGTTCGGCCTGACCTGCTGCTTCTAAACTGGCGATGTCGCGGATGTTTATGTCTTGGCCTAACCTGCCCATCTCTGCTTGATTAATACCAAGCTGGCGACCCAAATCACCCATTTTAATAATGTCTTGTGTGGTTCTACCATACTGGTCTACACCCTGTAACCCTAGTTTACTGCGCGACTCACCCAACCTACCCGTAAGACCAGCTAAATTGCCTAGTGTATTCGCACTTTGTAGCTGTGTTCCTGCGCCCTGTTGACCCATTGTAGATATACTACTGGCAAAGTCACCTAACCCCCTACCTGCCTGTAAGCCTACCTGTGCCGCTTGAGTGCCCATACCCCCTATTAGCTGCCCTGCGCGTTGACCACGCTGCTGTGCGTTCTCAAAAGCTGTCATAGCATTCTGTTGGGCTTGCCCATAACCTTGTGCCCGTAACCCTGCTGCTGTCTTAGCTTGTTGCTCTAGGAGGTTTCTATCTAATTCACTCTCAGCTAAAGCGGCACGATTACCACCAAACGCCCCCGCCTGAACAGCTCTTGCGCGTAAGGCTTGTTTTTGCTGCTCTCCTGCTCGGGTTAAATCACCCATTGCTGCGTCAATAACCGCAGTTTCGTATGGGTTCATGTAGGAGGTTGTACCTGTTGTGGGATCAAACTGACCTGTAGTCCCTGCTAATTCTCTAATACCTCTGGCAGTTGTGGCATAGCCAATGTCACCTGCACCTCTTGTTCTTGCACGACCTTCACCCAACGAGCCAATACCCGCCAAAGCAGCATTTCGACCAAATTGACCTGCCTGACCTGCTTGATTCCTTGCTTGTAGCATTGTGCCAACGCCAGAAGTAACAAACGGGTCGTATTCTCTTAAATATTTTTCTGTGCCGTAATCACTTATAGGTATTCTGTCACGGTAGGTATCTTGTAATCCTCTTTTAACTTGGCCTAATGTTTCTGCTCCTGCTAGTGTGGCGTTTTGATACACACCTCTATTAGCCTGTGCCATACGGTAGGCTTCTTGCTCTAAAGGAGATAGCCCCGCTACTTGGTAAGCAGGTAATCCACCAGCAGGTTCTTTTTCGGCTAATGTTTTAGCTAAATCTATTACGCCTAATTTTCTAGCTTCGATTTCTGGTGATTCGCGCGTTATTGTTGTTGTAGCACCCGTAGGAGTAGTTACTGTTGGGTTGACAGGAGTGAGGTTGGTAGTAGGTGTACTACGCAAATAATCCGCACTGTACCCCAAGTTTGTAAGATTTTGAGTAAGAAAATCTTGGCTAACCCCCGCCATGTTAGCCAGAGTAGACGTATCCATGTTTTGTTGTTTAGCCATATCTATCAAACTACGGGTGTCGGCTTCTGTAATTTGATCAGGTGCTGTTTTGTATTTACTAATCAACCCTGCAATGGTGGATGTGTCGAAAGTTTGAGTTCCTCCGGCTCCTGGAGTTAAAGTTGGTGGAGTAACAGTTGGTGGAGTAACAGTTGGATTTGGAAGTGTAGGTGTTCCACCCCCGTTAATTTCTGGAGTAAAAGTCCCTTCGCCACCTGTTAATGTTCCTGCGCCACCTTCCATGCCTATAGTAAGACCACCCAATCCTGGAGTAAGACCATCCAATCCTGGAGTAAATGTCCCTCCGCCACCTCCGGCTGTTGGTGTCACCGGAGTTGGTGTTGGTGTCACCGGAGTTGGTGTTGGTGTCACCGGAGTTGGTGTTGGTGTTGGTCTCTCCGGATCTATTTCCGGGACTTCACCACCCATTTCTTGTTGTTGTAGTATTTGAGAAAAATTTTGCTGTATTTGGTCTACAGGAACCTGATAAATGTCAGATGCCTCGTCAAACGTCATCATCCCATTTTTTAGCATTTGTGTAACTTGGGCTACTTCATCCTGAGTATAGTTTCCATCTGGCCTGAAAGTTGGAACCCTGTCCTGAACCTGTGGCGGTGGTGTACTGGTTGGTAGTCCGGTAACTGGATCTACATAGGTAGTAGAAATAGCAGTGTCCCCAAGCTCGGCAATACTTCCTATTCCACCAATAGGGTCTGACTGTATTGGGGGTGGCGGTGGCAGTCGTCCCGGAAACCCCGTTGTACCTCGTGGTGGTGGATCAGGCGGCCTTCCTGCATCCTGTAGCGGAGCTAATTGATTTTGGGACGCAAACTGTGCCGCTGTTCCGGCGGGCATACCAAACATCTGTTCAAGTTGTGATGAAGGCATTCCCATCTCACTCGCTTGCTGAAATGCCGCTATTTGTACTTCAGGACTAACCTGACCCGTGGCAGCAAACTCGGCTTGGGCACGTTCAAGCGGCTC
>VTLG01013092.1_pt1 | contig 25664 bp, 26 predicted proteins | sample 4694571 | NCBI WGS metagenome assembly VTLG01 (sample SAMN12604809, study PRJNA352737) | marine metagenome | biome: ENVO:00000447; feature: ENVO:00000209|ENVO:00000569|ENVO:01000036; material: ENVO:00002151; isolation source: viral sequences binned using virsorter ...
CCTCTCAACCAGGAGATTCTGGAACTTATGGCTTTGGATATGCTGGTGGAGCAGGTGGTAATTCACCAAACCGTTCATCAGGTGGTGGTGGCGGAGCTGGAGCTGCTGGAAGCAAACAACCAAGTGGTGGTGAAGGTGGAGACGGTGGAAATGGAAAAGATATTACTCCAGTCTTTGGTCCAGGTACTTATCCTAACTGTGGTGTTTACGCTGGTGGTGGCGGCGGTGGAGCAATAAATAGTGGAGCTGGTGGAGACGCAGGAACTGGTGGTGGAGGAACTGGTGGTGGTACAACTACATTAAGTGCAGGAACTGCTAACACTGGTGGTGGCGGCGGTGGTGGATCAAACTTTGGAGGACCAGGTGTTGAAAATGGAAAAAATGGTGGTTCAGGAATTGTAGTTACAAAAGAATTAGATAAAGCAAGTGGTATGTGGTCCCTGCAATCACAATTTGAAGCAAAAGCAGCAGGAACATGGCCAACATTTATATTAACAGGAGATTATTTAGTAGTCGGTGGTGGTGGCTCTGGTGGACAAAAAGAAGGTGGCGGAGGTGGAGCTGGAGGTTATCGTGCTTCTGGTTATGGACCTTCTCCATTAAGAGGAAGTTCTCTAGAGATACCTTCCGGTGTTCTTAACATTACAATTGGAGGTGGAGGTGCTGCTCGTTCAGGATCACAACCTGTCTCTGACAGAGTTGGTTTATCAGGAAGTGATTCAATATTTAATGTTTGTGGAGTAGAGGGAACAAGTAAAATTACATCAAATGGTGGAGGTGGTGGTAACTCTGAAGATTCTGGTTTAGCAGCTCCTAATGCACGAATAGCTGGAGGTTCAGGTGGTGGTGCTTCTGGTGGTAATAGTCCAGGTCAAACTGCAGGAATCGGAAACAGTCCTCCAACAACTCCTTCTCAAGGAAATCCTGGCGGAGATGGTGGTAATGCACCTGGCCCTGGTTATAATGTTTCAGGTGGTGGAGGTGGAGCAACTGCAGCAGGTACAAATCAATCTGGAACAACAGCAGGTCCTGGTGGAGCTGGAGCACCAAACTCAATTACAAATTCTGCTGTAACTTATGCTGGTGGTGGAGGTGGTGGTTATTATGGACCAGGTATAACTCAAGCTACTGGAGGAGCTGGTGGTGGAGGTGCCGGTGGAGCTTTCCCTGGTACAGCTGGTACAGCCGGTACAGCAAATACTGGTGGTGGAGGTGGTGGTGCCGTTGATGGACCAGGAATGGCGTATTGCTCTACATCTTCAGGAGCAGGTGGATCAGGTATCGTAATAGTACGTGTACCAGGATCAACAAGTGCATCAGTCGCACCAGGAACTAATAGTATTGCAACATTACCAGGACCAGCTGGCGGATGTAAAGTTGCAACCTTTACAGTTTCAGGAACATTGACAATATAATTACAAATGTTATATTAAGTTCATAAAGACATATGAACCTTACAAATTATTATTGGTATTTTCAATCAGTAGTTCCTCACAGAGTTTGTGATGATATTGTTAAGTATGGTAAATCTATACAAGATGGTTTAGCTACTACAGGTGGTTATGGAGATCCTAAGAAATTAAATCAAAAACAAATAAAAGATTTAAAAAAGAAAAGAGATTCAAATATTGTTTGGATGTCAGATCGTTGGGTATACAAAGAAATACAACCTTATGTTCATCAAGCAAATGCTAGTGCCGGTTGGAATTATGATTGGAGTTATTCCGAAGCTTGTCAATTTACAAAATATAATAAAGGACAATATTATGATTGGCATTGTGATAGTTGGGACCAACCCTATCATCAACCTAATACACCATCACATGGAAAAATTAGAAAGTTATCTGTTACTGTAACTTTATCTGATCCAAAAGATTATAAAGGCGGTGAGTTAGAATTTGATTTTAGAAATTTAGATCCAGATAAAAAACCTAATATAAAAAAATGCACAGAAATATTACCTAAAGGATCTTTAGTAGTATTTCCTTCTTTTGTATGGCACAGAGTATGTCCCGTTAAAAAAGGGTCTAGACACAGTTTAGTAATATGGAATTTAGGATGGCCTTTTAAATGAAAAATAAAAAATTAAAACAAAAACAAAGAAAACAAAAAAACAAAATAAGTTTTCCTCAAAAGTTAACTAGAGAAGAATTTTTTAAATGTCCTATATGGTTTGCAGATGAACCAGGGTTTGTAAAAGATTTAAATAAAGCATCAGACAAATATATTGAACAATCTAAAAAAAATTTAAAAAAATCTATTGATGAGCGTAATACAAAATTTGGAGATAAAGGAGACATGGGTCATGTATTTCATTCAACATCATTAATTGGTGATTCTAATTTTTTAGAATTACAAAACTACATAGGTGCAACAGCACATAATTTATTAGTAGAAATGGGGTTTGATTTAACAAACTATCAATTGTTTACTACAGAAATGTGGGTACAAGAATTTGCTAAAAAAGGTGGTGGACACCACACATTACACACACATTGGAATGGCCACATATCTGGTTTTTATTTTTTAAAAGCAGATGAATCTACATCTCTACCTATGTTTGAAGATCCAAGACCAGGAAACATAATGAATCTTTTACCAGAACAAGATAAAACAAAAGTAACTTATGCGTCCTCTCAAGTTAATTATCAAGTTAAACCAGGTAGAATGATATTTTTTCCATCATATTTACCTCATCAATACATTGTAGATATGGGGTATAATCCATTTAGATTTATACATTGGAACTGTCAAGCAATACCAAAAGGAGTGTTAAATGTCGTTTAAAAAAAATAAATACAGTGTTTTAAAAGGAGCTATCTCAAAAGAGTTAGCTGACTTTGTATACAAATATTTTAAAAATAAAAAAAATGTAGCAAGAGTTTTATTTGATACCAAATATATGTCACCGTTTACAGAATATTGGGGTATATGGAATGATGAACAAGTACCTAATACTTATTCACATTACGGGGATATTGCAATGGAAACTTTATTACAAGAAGTAAAACCTGTAATGGAAAAACATACGGGATTAAAATTAAGTGAAACCTATTCTTATGCAAGAATATATAAAAAAGGAGATGTATTAGCTCGACACAAAGATAGATACTCTTGTGAAATATCTACTACATTAAATTTAGGCGGAGACTCATGGCCAATATATTTAGACCCTACGGGTAGCGTAGGTCAAGCTGGTGTTAAAGTTGAATTAGATCCAGGAGACATGCTTATATATTCTGGATGTGATCTTGAACATTGGAGAGAAGAATTTAAAGGCACCGATTGTGGTCAAGTATTTTTACACTATAATAAAGCTAATTCAAAAATGGCTAAAGAAAATTATTTAGATAAACGACCATTACTTGGTTTACCTGCATGGTTTAAAGGTATGCAGTTGACAAAATCTAAGAAATAGATTATAAAATAAGCTTGCAGGGGGAACTCCACCACAATTCCCTCTGCTTTAAAACATATTGAATTTCCCTATTATCTGTTATATTACCTACTAAACAGGTTTTTAATATGTTACAAAAATTAGGTTTTCTACCAGGATTTAATAAACAAGTCACAGAAACCGGGGCCGAAGGGCAATGGTTTGATGGGGACAATGTAAGATTTAGATATGGTACACCCGAAAAAATAGGCGGTTGGAGACAACTAGGAGCAGACAAACTTACAGGCGCAGCTCGAGCCCTTCATCATTGGGATGATAATGCTGGTATTAAATACGCAGCTATAGGAACTAATAGAATTTTATATGTTTATTCAGGGGGAACGTATTACGATATTCACCCAATTAGACAAACACTAACCACTGCAAGTTTTGTTACTACAAATAACAGTAAAACAGTTACTGTAACTTTTTCAGTAAGTCATGGGTTAAATGAAAACGACATTATTATGTTTGATAATGTAACAGGTTGGGCTAACTCTACATTTACAAATGCTACTTTTGAAGACCAAAAATTTATGGTTACTTCAGTTCCTACCAATACATCTATAACAATTACTATGGCTGTAGTAGAAGCTAATGCTTCACAAAATCCAGTGCCCGGAGCAAGTGCTTCTTGTTTAATGTATTATACAGTAGGGCCTGCTCAACAAGCAGGTGGATTTGGATGGGGTACAGGACTTTGGTCTGGTACAGTTGCAGGACCTGTAACTAACTCTTTAAGCACAGGTATTAATGACGCTGTAACAGTTATACCTTTAAACTCTACAAATGGTTTTCCTTCAACAGGAACAGTTAGAATAGGAACAGAAGATATTTCTTACACTTCTATCAATGGTAATAATTTAGAGGGAGCAACAAGAGAAGTAGATGGTACAACTAAAGACTCTCATCTTAGCGGAGCTGTAGTAACTAATGTAACTGATTATGTTGGATGGGGAGAAGCCTCTTCCGATGACTTTACAATTGACCCGGGTCTATGGGTTTTTGACAACTACGGCACAAAATTAATTGCACTTATTTACAATAGTTTTTGTTTTGAATGGGATGCAGCTGCAACCAATGCAACATCAACAAGAGCAACTTTAATTGCTAATGCACCTACAGCATCACGTCATGTGTTAGTATCTACACCAGATAGACACTTAGTATTTTTTGGGACAGAAACAACTATTGGAGATCCTACCACACAAGACGATATGTTTATTAGATTTTCTTCTCAAGAAAGTATTGATCAAACAGATTCTTATACAGTTAGAGCAGACAATACTGCAGGCACACAAAGACTAGCAGCAGGTTCTAAAATTATGGGAGCTATCAAAGGTAGAGATGCTATCTATGTATGGAGTGATACTTCTTTATTCTTAATGCAATTTGTTGGTCAACCATTTACATTTTCTTTCTCACAAGTCGGTACCAACTGTGGATTACTTGGCAAGAATGCGTGTGTTGAAGTTGATGGCACAGCGTACTGGATGTCAGAAAACGGATTTTTTACTTACGATGGTCAATTAAAATCTATGCCATGTCTTGTAGAAGACTTTGTTTACGATAGTTTAAATAGCACACCAAGAGATTTAATTTTTGCAGGTGTTAATAACTTGTTTGGAGAAGTAACTTGGTTTTACCCTAATGGTGGTTCAGAGGTGCTTAATAGATGTGTTACTTATAATTATTTAGATTCTTCTGTTAAACGTCCTATATGGACTACAGGAAGTTTAGCTAGAACAACGTGGCAGGATTCTGCTGTATTTGCAAAACCTCACGCTACATATTATGATATTTCTGATGATGCATCTACTGATTGCACAGGTAACACAGACGGTAGTTCAATATACTATGAACAGGAATCAGGGACCGATCAAATTAATGCTGGAGGAGCTACTACTGTAGTAACAGGAACAATTACATCAGGAGATTTTGATATTACACAAAGAAGAAGTAACACAGGACAAACTGTTGGAACACCAGACCTTAGAGGGGACGGAGAATTTATAATGAGAATTAGTAGAATTATACCAGATTTTATTTCTCAAACAGGAAATACACAAGTTAGTTTTTTAACTAGAGATTATCCTAACAACTCTGCAACCACTACAAGCTTTACAACTACTACAAGCACTGATAAAATTGATACACGACTACGGGCTAGATCAATTGCTATAAAAGTATCTAACACAGCCGTAGCTGAAGATTGGAAACTAGGAACATTTAGACTAGACATACATCCTGGAGGAAGAAGATAATGGCAGCACCCTTATTTTATAATCAAGCTGATCAAAATATATATGACTCAGGTATACAATATCTTCCACAAGAAAAATTTAGATTAGGTCCATTTACACCACCTAAAACAATTACCGACGAAGAAAAAATTCAAACAAGTTTTGGAATACCTGCAACTAGTGCTTTTACGGGTAGTAATAAATTTGATCCACAAGGTAATGTTTTTGGATATGGCACAGCTGTTAAGCCTGGTGACCCTTATGTAGGTTCTTTTAGAAAAGGTGACCCTTATGCTGGACAATCTGGTTATTATGGTTCTCCAAATTATCAAGGAGGTCTTCCAGGGGATTATACTCAAAAAGGACCAGGTAGACATTTTGAATACGACAATACAGGAACTTTTTATAAAGATTATTCATTAACACCTAGAAAAGAATTACCAGGTTTGGTACGAGCAGCAGCTTCTTTTGTTCCTTTTGGAAATACTGCAGTAAATTTTATAGAAAATAAAATGAATCCAACAGGACCAATGACGGCAGATGATAATCCTTATAATCAAACCAGTTATGGTATTGCAGGATTAAGTGATCAACAAAAAGGTTTATATGATTCATTAGCCAGCCAAGGTTTATTGTTTGAAGGACCAGGTGGTTTTAAAACTGCTACAGGTAAAAACATAGTTTCATTTGCTGATAATTATGTAGATAATCAAGTAGATCTATTTAATGATTTAAGTGCAGATGGTTTATCATTAGATGATGATGGTAATGTAGTTGATGCGTTTGGAAACAGAGTAACTGGTTTTAAAGAAATACAGTTTTTAGAAGCTTACACTGTTAATCAAAATCAAAAAAAACAAAATAAAAAACGAAAAGAAGAGATTAGACAAACACAAGGAGCAATTGATAGACGTGAAACGGCTATTAATAAAGCAACTGAACAAGGTAAACAAATAAACGAAAATGAAGGAATAGGTTCCGTTAACCCTAATTCAGCTTATGGTAAAGACAAAGGTTATAAAGGAGGAAATCCTAATCCACATACTCAAACTGGTTGGAGTGGATCAAGTAAAGAAGGTAAAAGCAGTAAAGACGAAGGAAACACTGGTGGACATCATGCATTAGCAGATGGTGGAAGAGTAGGTTATTTTTATGGAGGACTAGCAAGTATATTATAATGGCAAGAATTGTACAATCATTAACAAGAGCAAGTAAAGAATACGAACAAAGAACATTTCAATCTTTAGTTAGAGATCTTGACGATGTTATAACAAAATTAAACACAACTTTCCAAGATGAAGTTAAACAGGAGATAGAAGCTAAAAGTTTCTTTTTAGAATAATGGCAGTAATAAACGAATATAAATTTAAAGGTATAGACAATAGCACAACAGGAGGAGCTTTAGTTCCTTTGGGAGCAGGCATACCTGGAGTTAATGAAACTATAATTATTAAGTCTCTTTTAGTAACATCTGCTGGTACACCAATTGTTACTGTTACAAACAACAGCATTACAGCTATAAAATCAGCAGCTTTAACTGCTAATGAAACTAAAGAATTATTAACACAACCACTAATAATTGAGGGCGGTAAATCTTTTACTGTTCAATCAAGCACCACTGATTCGTTTGATATCGCTATTAGTTATTTAAACATTAAAAAGGAGAAGACAGACTAATGAAAACTACAATAATAGATGGTCAAGAAGTACCTGTATTGGAAGCTACAGAAGTAATTACTACTTACAGGCATAAGGTAACAAATGAGGTTTTTAAAGACCAAAAATCATGGGAAGCTAAAGGTTATAAGCCAGAAGAAATGGCCCAAGACGTAAAAGTCATCATGCCGAACCTTGATTTATTGGGAGAAACAAAGTAAAACGAGAGATTAAGGTAAAATTATGGCAATTTCTAGAATGCAAGAACCCAGACAACTCTATGGATTAGGTAGTATCGTTAAGAAAGCGGTACGAGGCGTTAAGAAAATAGTTAAAAGTCCTATAGGTAAAGCTGCTTTATTAGGTGGTGGCGCTTATTTATTAGGCGGATCTTCGCTACTTGGAGGTGGTGGTCTTAGAGGTGGTTTAGGTAATTTTACAAATTTATTTACAAAGACCAGAGGTTTATTTGATAAAGGTAGATTATTAGCACCATTAGTTAGAGATAAAAAAGGTGCATTTAGTTTAGGAAGAGCAGCACTAACAGGTCTAGCTGGCACAGCAATCGCAGCTCCATTTTTTATGGGTGGCGGTGGTGAAGAAGAAGAAGAGATAACAGATGTTATTGATCCATCTGGAATTAGACAAAGTGCAGTAGATTTTTATAGAGGCACTGGTGGAAAAAATTTAGCATTTATGCCTCAAAGACAATTTGTTCAACCTAATTTCTATGCAGCTGAAGGCGGTAGAGCTGGTTATGCAAATGGCATGATAGTAGAAGAAGACGATGAAGAAGAAATTTTAAGATCACAAGCAGGTGCATCAAGAAGAATGCCTAGAGCTTTTTTACAAATGGGAGGCGGCGCAGCTGAGCAACAAGCAGAACAAATGCTTATGGCAGAATATACTAAGTATAGAAATAAAGGTGGAACCATGACCTTTAAACAATTTGTACAAGCAGTCATGCAACAAGAACAAGATCAACAAACTATGATGGCAGCTGATGGTGGAAGAATAGGTAAACAAGAAGGTGGCATTATGGAAACTGAAGTAGCAGAAGAATTAATTAACATGGGTGGTCAAGAAAAAGATTACAGAGAAACTGGTGGATTTGTAGATTTAGGTAAAAAAGAAAGAGCCGATGATGTACCCGCTAGGTTATCTAAAAATGAGTTTGTATTTACAGCAGATGCTGTTAGAAATGCAGGAGGCGGCGATATAGATAAAGGCGCAGAAGTTATGCAAAATTTAATGGATAACTTAGAACAAGGTGGTGAAATTTCTGAAGAATCGCAAGGCTTAGAAGGAGCACAAGCAATGTATGATCAAATGCAACAACTCGAATCAAGGATGATATAATGGCAATAGCAGATTTTATAGAACCGGCAGTAAAAGATTTTGCAACACAGGCAACGGCTACATATTCCGCACCTATTAATACTAACGTATTTATGGGAACTGGAACGGGAGTAAATCCTTTTGTAGCTCAAGAAGATGCCTTACAAACTCAAGCTATTAATTTAGCACAACAAGGCGTTGGATCTTATGCACCATATTTACAAGCAGCAACTACTGCACAAAATTTAGGGGCTGGACAAGTAGCAGGAGCTGCTGGAACCGTTGCTGGTTTAGGTAGTTTAACTGGACCACAAGCTTACCAACCTTTTATGTCTCCGTATCAACAACAAGTTATTGATGCTACTCTTAAAGAATATGATACACAAGGTGGTATTGGCGAACAAGCTATAAGAGATGCAGCAGTGGCATCAGGAAATTTTGGTGGTGGTAGAGAAGGAGCACAGTTAGGTCAGTATCAATCAGATAGATTAGCAGACAGAGCAGCGTTGCAAGCAAGTTTATTACAAGGTGGATTTCAAAATGCACAACAAGCAGCACAACAAGCTTTTGCTAACCAAGGTTCTATTGCAAATATGCAAACTGGTTTAGCTAATGTGTATAATCAACAAGCTCAGAATATGTATGGCTTATCTGATTTCGGTAGAACAGGAATGGGTCAAGATATTTCTGCACTAGGATCTCTTGGTGCGTTAAGACAAGGAATAGATCAAGCAAACTTAACAGCTAATCAACAAGCTTTACGAACAGCAGCTTACGAACCTTATGGAAGACTATCACAATATGGTAGTGCACTGACTGGATTAGCAGGCGGGTATGGAGCACCACAGTATGAACAACCTTCACCAGCAAGTCCATTTTCAACAGCATTACAAACTGCATTAGGTATCGGAGGACTGTTCGTTAAAAACCCATTTAGGACTTAATCATGAAGCCATTAAATAGACCAATGTTTAGATACGGCGGCCCTATTAAACAGGGTATCATGTCAGGGATCAGGGAGCCAAAAAAGAACGGTGGTCTAAGTAAACAATTTAATACAGGACTAGTTGGTGATGAAAGATATCCTAAAACGGGTGGTAGAGAGCATCACTATTTAAATTTAATTCCAGCAGGTCTTGCAGCTATAAGAACAATTGCCGGAAGAGCATTACCAGCAGTAGCAAATTTTTTTAGATCAAGAGCAGGTCAAGTTACAGGCGGTACAGGAGCTAGTAAATATGCTTCGCAAAGAATGGCGCCATTAACTACTAAAGAAAAAATAAAAGGATTTTTTCAAACAGCACCCGCAGGTAAGTTTGTAGCTCAAGACCCTGCTGTTAAATTTCTTACTGGTACTGGTGGCTTTGCAACTAAAGCTATTAAACCTACTGCTAGATTTATGTTTGGTTCTCCAACAGGATTAGCTTTAACTGCTTATGGTGGTAAACAAGCATACGACGCATTAAAATCAGATCCTACAGCAGACAAAGATGGAGACGGTATATCCGACATTAATAAAAAGAAAAGGGAAATAGGTATGCCAGAAAACCTAACCCTTGGCGGTGGAAAAGACATTGCTACTATACCACCAGAAGGTCCTTCAGCTTCCGAAATAGCAAAAGCAAGAATGGATGCCAATAAGAAAAAATATTATGAAATTATGGGTATAGATAAAATGGGTAGAGAAGCTACAGGTGATGCATTAATTAATGCAAGTAGAGCTATCAATGAATTAAATACTAGAGGTGTTGGATTAAAAGAAGGTTTAAAAACAGGTCAATTACAAAACTTAGTTATTGAAGGTATTAGTTCAGCTATGGATAAAGGTGTTAAAACTAAACAAGCAGTTGATGCAGCAATACTTAAAGCTGAAATACAAAAAGATATTGATGCTGAAAAAGGTGGTACTTATGTACAAAACGCTAAAGACTATGCTAAGATGAAATATGGTGTAGTTAATGCAGAAACAATGGCTCAAGCATACAAAGATTTAGGGTTTAATAAATCAACTACATTTGCAGAAGATTTAATTACTAATGCAAAAGCAATGGGTGGTGCAATTACAAGTGACGTTTTATCTACAACTATTCAATCTAGTTTAGGGATTGTACCGGAAGTTTTATATGACGCAACTAGCATGGTAGAAGTTAGAAAATCAGATGACTTTACTAACGACAAAGATTTTGCAATTGCTGCAACAGCAAATAAAGGACCAGGAGTTTATGTCGTCGACACTGTAGCAGTAGCCGTAGACGAAGATGGTAATCAAAAAGTTTTATTCGCGGGGTAGTAAATGGCCTCAATTTACGATTATATAAATCAAGAACCTGGTAAAGGTGTTAAGATTAATTCAGACAACAGTAATGTTGGTAACATAGAATCAGTTTTATCTGGAATTGTATCAGGACTAATTGCAATACCTAAAGGTTTATTTTCATTAGGTGCAACCCTTACAGACCTGGGTGTTGACAGCGGTAAAGCTGCCGAAGTAGAACAATGGTTTGATGATCTAACAGAATTTGATGAGAAAGCACAAGCAACAACAGCCGGTAAAATTACAGAAGCCTTAGTTAACATTGGTATTCCTGCAGTAAAAGGTTTTAGAGTTGCATCTAAAGTAGCAGAAGATGCTATGCGTGCTGCAAGAGGTGGTAAATATTTAAAAGCATCAAACCCTAATTTACTTAAAGGCGCAAAAGCTGCGCAAGAATTAAACGCAGCAGGTAGAACTAATAGATTTATAGCCGGTGCATTAGGGGGTGGTTTAGCAGAGGGTATATTTGTTGGTGATGTAGAACAGTTAGGATCATTAGGAGATTTAATTGGTGGACCTACAAAAATTGACAGAGCAACCGATAACGATGCAGGAAGAGAGTTATTAAACAGAGTTAAGTTTGGAACTGAAGGAGCTTTGTTTACAGGTTTATTTGGTGGTATTGGAGTTACAATAAAAAAACTTACAGATAGAACTAAACAATTAGATGTAGCAAACTCTAAATTAGATAGATGGATTGATAAAATTGCATCAGGGTTCAGGGCTCGAAGTGCTAAGACACCAGAATTTTTTGCTGCTGAAAGAACTGCAACAGGTTTAAAAAGTGGTGATGCAGCAGCTGCTAGAAATATATCAAGAGAACTAGATCAAAGTATAGATAAAATTTTTAGTCCATATAGAACTATAGCTAATCAAGCGACAGCTAAAGAAAGAAAAACTTTGTTAAAAGAAATAAATGATTTAATGTTATCTGGAGATCCTAAGATAGATGAACTTGGTGTAGCAAAATTCGGTGAATTAGATCAAGGTTTAAAAGATAAACTTGTTAGAAAGTTAAAAGGTTTAAATGTTAAGGATGAAATCATTACAGATATCCTTGGCAGTCTATCTAATATTAGAACTAGATGGTCTGATCTTTTTTCTAAATTAGGTAAACAATTAAACAAAGATGAGATTGCAGAATTTAAAACTTTATTTGGTTCTAAATTTAGAAACTATTTAGGGTCAACATACGACATATTTCAAAATCAAAGTATCTTACCGTGGATGAGATACACACCAACAAGAGAAGCTATTGATAAAGCTAAAGCATCTTTTATAGCCAGTGCAAGAGAAGCTGGTGAAGAGATGACAGATTTACAAGCAGAGCAAGCAGTATCTAGAGTTTTAAAAACAGCTAGACTTCCAAAAGGTATGAGAATGGATAAACCATCTGATGCAATTTTTGAAGTGCCTAGTTTTTTTGTAAACAGAACTACATTAAAAGAAGCGGTAACTGATCGTGGTTCTGCATTAATTTCTGCTGGTGCTATAAGAGCAGGGGACAAAGAAGTATTTGAAAACCTTTTAGGTAAACAAGCTAATCCAATGCAAGCTATCTTAGGAGGAACTGCAAAACTTTCTATGATTGTAAGACGTAATGAATTTTTTGAAAACTTAATTAAAACGTCTGATGAATTAAAAGCTGCAGGTAAAACACCTATGTTTGCTAAAACTCAAGACGAAGCAAGATTATTATTTGGTGACGACTTTCAACAAATAAGAATTGACCAAGCTAAAACTTTAAGTGTTGCAGCCAAAGGTGGATCTGTTAATCCATTAAACGAATTATACACAACACCTGGAATAGCTAAAGCATTAGAAGGAACATCTTTAGCATTTGATAACAATGGAATGTTAGGACAACTTTATAATAGTTTAGTTCTGTATCCAAAAGGTTTATCACAAATTGCTAAAACAGTTTTATCTCCAGTTACTCACGTTAGAAACTTTGTAAGTGCTGCAGCGTTTGCTGCTGCTAATGGTATTGTACCCGCTGCTGACACAGCTGCAATTAAACAAGCTTACCAAGCATTACAAACACCACTTAAAGGAACAAGACAACAAAATGAGTTATATGAAAAACTTTTAAAACTTGGAGTGGTAAATAGCAACGTAAGACTAGGAGACTTAAGTAGACTTTTACAAGACGTTAATTTTGGTGAGACTATGACATCAGACAAAGGCATGAGAATGTTATTAAAACCATTATCAAAATTAAAATCTGTATCACAAGATTTGTACACAGCTGAAGATGATTTTTGGAAAATTTATTCTTGGGCCATAGAAAAATCTAGAATAGAAAAAGCATTTCAATCTGCAGGAATTACAAGAGGTCAATTTTTTAAAAGAAACGGACAGGAAGTAAGATTAACAGAAGAGTTTTTAGAAAACGAAGCTGCAGACATTGTTAGAAACAATATACCTAATTATGATTATGTGCCGGACTTTATTAAATCATTAAGAAAATTACCTATTGGAAATTTCGTATCCTTTCCAGCAGAGATAGCTAGAACAGGGGTTAATATAGTAAGACGTGGGTTAAGAGAAATAAATGAAACAATAGAATTAGCAGATGGCACGATTGTAAAACCTTTTCAAACTATAGGGTACAGAAGACTATTTGGTTTTGGTGCAACTACAGCTGCTGTTCCTTACGCTACAGCTGAGGCATTTGCTGCCCTTTACGACGTCTCAGAGGACGAGAGAGCGGCATTAAAAAGATTTGTAGCCCCATGGTCTAAAAACTCTACTATCTTGCCTATAAAACAGGCTGATGGCTCTTTTAAATACGTCGATTTTAGTCATGCTAATGCATATGACACTTTAGTTAGACCTATTCAAACAGTAATTAACAGAGTGGCTGCTGGTGAAACAGATGAAGATGGTATTATGAATGACATGATCGCTGGTACTTTTGAAGCGATGAAAGAATTTGGTCAACCATTTGTATCAGAATCTATTTGGAGTGAAGCAGTATTAGATTTAATTGCAAGAAATGGACAAACAAGAGACGGCTTTCAAGTATTTAATCCTCAAGATTTACCTGGAGACAAAGCAACTAAAATTATGAAACATTTAGTCAAAGCATTAATGCCATTCTCTGCACAACAACTAGTAAGATTAGATCAATCGATTAAATCTGTAGATGTTATTACAAGAATACCTGGTGCAGGCGATGACGTGTTTAGTTCTAGTGGTGAGACTTATGAATTTGGTGATGAGTTTGCTGGACTTTTTGGTTTTAGAGCTGTTAACGTTAATCCTGCACGAGCTATGAATTTTAAAGTAGCGGACTATCAAAGAGGTGTAAGGGAATCAAGACAACTTTTTACTAGAGAAGCTTTACGTGGTGGTCCAATTGAACCGAATGCAATTGTTGATGCATACATAAATGCTAACAGAGCTTTGTTTGGAGTTAAACAAGAACTAGGTGCCAACATTAATGCTGCACAAACTTTAGGAATATCACAAACTGATTTAGATGGTTCGTTAGATAGATTATCTAATGTAGAAGTTAATGCCATTAATAATAATCAATTTAGACCTATTAATATTTCTAATGATATACTTGCAGCGTTTAGAGAAAACGCAATTAAACTTGGATTAGCTAATCCTATGGATGTGGCATATCCAATTATTGCGGACATAAGAGCGCAAATGTTATCTATACCATTAACAGAAATAGAATTTCCATTTATTGAAAATCCATTAGTTCCAATTACGGGCACTGAAACAGCATTAGGTCCTAACACTCTTAATCTACCAAGCATAGACGTTAATGCGGTTAACAGTAGAGTGCAAGGTAACAATTATAATAACTTGACAACAACACAAAAAATAGATTTACTATTTAACAGGTAATAATATGGCTAAGAATGCACTACAAAAAATAGAAGACCATGAAAAGCTTTGTCGAATTATGCAAAAGCAAACGCATGATAAGATACATAAGCTTGAACGTCAAATTAATCGCGTAGAAAGCATCTTATTAGTGTCTACTGGAGCGTTGATCTCAGGTATGGCCTATGTTATATTTGCTTTAATTATTAGATAAAAAAATTTTCATGCAACTTAGTAAACATTTTAAACTTGAAGAGATGACAAAGTCGATGACCGCAACGCGGAAAAACATTGACAACTCACCAGGAGCTGGTGACATTAAAAATTTGGAAAACGATGTTATGAAATATTGGAACCGGTTCGTGCGCACTTTGAGAAACCCATTACTGTTACCTCTGGTTACAGATCGGAAGCACTTTGCGAAGCTATCGGCTCGAAAAAAACGAGTCAGCATGCTAAGGGCCAAGCGGTCGACTTCGAAATAGCAGGAGTGCCTAATATTCAAACAGCTTATTGGATTCAAAATAATTGTGACTTCGATCAGCTGATCCTCGAGTTCTACAAAAAAGACGACCCTGCGGGTGGCTGGGTCCACGTGTCTTACAATGAAAAGGGTGCGAATAGAAAACAAGTTTTGACTTACGATGGTAAGTCTTACGAAAACGGTTTACCGGAAATGAAATGGTCCGGAGGAAAAGTCGTAGGTTAAATCCAATCTTTTAATTCTTCACCCATAATTTGACTAGCAATATCTACTTTCTTTTTTAAGGCTTTAACAATTCTTTCATCAACAGTATCTTCACACATAATATCAATATAAGTCATAGGATATTTTTGCCCTATCCTATCTATTCTTGCTTCTGATTGTTGTCTTTTTTCTAGGTCATAACCATTAGAATAATATATCATGGTAGACGCTGCGGTTAATGTAATACCATAACCACCAGTCTGTGTAGTACCAATAAAATATTTAACCGATGAGTTTGGATCTTGGAATTTTTCTATATTTTTTTGACGCTCTGACATAGGTGTTAAACCGTAATAATCTACAAAACTATTTTCGCCAAATTTTTTAGAAACATCCTGGATTATCCTATGTACATCTTTTTGCCAATGGGCCCATATAACAACTTTACCTTCTATTTCTTCTAATACATCCATAAGTTCGGGTAATCTATTAGACTTTACTTCTTTCATGGTGCCATCATCTGCCATAAAATGACCGCAAGTAATTTGTTGTAATCTCATTAATTGAGTTAACACGGTAGCTGTAGTCATAATCTTGCCGTCCATTTGAGACAAAGCAAATTGTTTCATTTGTAAATATATTCTTTTTTGTTCTGGAGTAAGTTGTACAATACGTTTAATAAATGTTTTTTCAGGTAAATCTAAACAATCATCTTTTAATACTCGATAAGAAAAAACTTTTAATTTATCTGATAATTCTGCAAGATGTTGATAACCCACTACAATCTGCACGGACCGGCCACCAAAATTAGCTGTCTTCATTTTAGCATACCTGGTCCTAAAGGTATAATAAGATGTATGACCCAATAATTCTTTTTTAAGAAACTCACATTGTTTGTATAAATCTAATGGTGATTTGGTTACCGGAGATCCTGTCAGGATTCTTTTGTATTGTGCATATTCTCCTAAACTACATATATGTTTAGTTCTTTTAGCGTCAGGATTTTTTATAGTTGTAGATTCATCAATAGCCATCATAGTTCTATGACAACGTAAAAATTTGGCTGCAAATTCCACACCCTTTGCGGTTGAAAAAGCCTCTACATTCATAATTAAAACATGTAAATCTTCTCCTGGTGTAAATAACTTATCTAATTCTTTTTGTTGTTTTTGATTAATAGTTGCTTGCCACAATACATCTACATATTCAACGTGTTCTGGCATGTGTGTAGGTATTTCTTGTTCATACCAATTTTTATATACACCTTTTGGTGCCACAATTAAGACACCATTGATCTTACCTTGATCGTATAACATAGCTATGTTGTCTATCAATACTTTTGATTTACCAGTACCCATTTCCATAAAATAGGCAAAGTATGGCTTGTCCCAAGAAAGCTCTAATGCTTTTAATTGATGAGCATAAGGCTCAGTTTTAAATTTATACTTCATAATTTATTCTTTCTGTATTGACTTATTATATAGAACATCCTATATTGTTTGTCAATGTTAGAAAGAAAAAAAATAGTATACGTTATTCAAGAATTACCTGGAACAAAAGCCGGCACTCCTAAAATTAATATTATGAGCGCAAAAGAATATGGAGATTTTGTTTTCCTACTTCCAGAATTTTCTCAAATAATATTTTCACCAGGACCTATAGTTTTTAAGTTAAGAAAACTTTTAAAAGATTATACTCCAGATGATTATCTACTATTAACAGGAGATCCTGCTATAATAGGCATTGCATGTTCTGTTGTTTCTGAATTAACAAATGGCAAATTTAATTTGCTTAAATGGGATAGACAAGAAAAAATGTATTATCCTTTAAAAATAAACTTACATGAGAAAGGAGAAATCGATGACAATTGATTTTGAAAAAGACCAACGAGAGGATTTAGATGGTGCAAATGATGCCAATAAATTATCCGATCAAGTAGTCAAATTACAAGAACTAGAAGCAGAACTTTTAGTTAAAGAGCAAGAGCTCAAAGAAGTAAAAAGAAAAGTGGAACTTGTTTCATCAGAAGTAATACCAACAATGATGCAAGAGATGAATATATCTACACTTAAACTAGCAGATGGAACTTCAGTAGAAGTTAAACCAGTTTATGGTGCTTCAATCCCAGTGGACAAAAGGGAAGAAGCATACAAATGGCTTCGTGAGAACGGACTAGGCGATCTTATTAAAAATGAGATAACCGTTGCTTTTGGACGTTCCGAAGATAACAAGGCACAGCAATATGCTGTCCTTGCGCAAGGTCAAGGTTATGAACCAGTCCAGAAATTAAAGGTCGAACCTATGACACTTAAAGCATTGGTCAGAGAGCGTGTTGAGGCTGGACTTGATATGCCCTCTGATCTTTTTAATTTGTTCACAAGCAACAGAACAAAAATAACAAGGAGTAAATAAACATGAACCAAGTAACAGAGAAAAATGCTGCGGGTCTTCCTTCAAATATTTTTGAAGAAGATGCAGCTAAAGGTTTGGGTAAAATAGGTCAAGAAGATCTAGCCCTTCCTTTTTTAAAAATCCTTGGACAACTTTCACCGGAAGTTAATAAACGTGATGGTAAGTATGTCGAGGGTGCAGAGCCAGGAATGATATTCAATTCTGTCTCTGGAGATCTATACGACGGAGTCAAAGGCATAGATGTAATTCCATGCTTTTACAAACTCGAGTACATCGAATGGAAAGATAGAGGAGAAGGACCAGGAGCACCTGTTGCAATCTATGATTCTTCATCTGATATTATGTCTAAAACAAAACCAGATGCAAACTACAAAGATAGATTACCGAATGGTAATTATATTGAGAAGACTGCATCACATTTTGTAATTATAACTGGAGACAGTCCATCGACTGCGTTGATCTCCATGAAATCTACTCAATTAAAAATTAGTAGAAAATGGAATTCAATGATGTCGGGCATAAAACTAAAAGGTAAAAACGGTTTATATACACCGGCATCTTTTAGCCACATTTACAAACTAAAGACTACACAAATGTCTAATGACAAAGGCACATGGTTTGGTTGGGAAGTTAGTAAAGTTGGTCCAATTACCGATGCAAGTATCTATCAACAAGCTAAATCGTTTTCTGATAGCATCTCTAAAGGTGCTGTGAAAGCGAAGCATGGTGAAGAGAAACCAAAGGAATCAAGCATTATATAATTCTCTAAGAGAATGAGTGCACAACGTGGGCCAGGAGGGAGACTGAGTGGCCCACGTCAACAGAATTGTTATGGATAAAAAGTATATAGAATTTTTTGAAGGATACAGGCTGGCCTACGGGGTAGCGGATATGTCTACTCTAAAGGTTGACCCAGAAAGCAGAAAGCAGAAACCGATATACAGATGGAACGACGAAGAACTTACAGATAAAGTTTATTTAAATCATTTAGAAGGGACACAGTCTATTGGTGTGCAACCTTGTAATGAGAATGCAGAAGCAAGATTTGGCGTCATAGATATTGACCCACAAAATTATGAAGACTTTGATAAAAAATTTTTTATAGACACAATACAAGAATATAAATTACCATTAATACCAGTGTTATCTAAAAGTGGTGGTTTACATTTGTATTTATTTTTAAACTCTTTTATACCTGCTACATTAATTAAATCTTTTTTAAGCAATCTATTACCATTATTTAAATTAAAACCAGATTGTGAAATATTTCCTAAACAAACACAACTAACTAAAGACAATGAGACAGGTCAAATAAACAAAGGTAATTTTATTAACTTACCATATTTTAAAAAATCAGAACGAGTTGCAATTAATTTAGATGGCACGCCTTTTAGTTTTGATCAGTTTATAAAAGTAATTGAAAACAACACAGTCAGTGCAGAAGATTTAAAAATTATTACAGAGTCTATTGAAAAACAAGACATGGAAGGTGTTGATGAAGAGTTTACAGAAGGACCACCTTGTCTAGCAAGGTTAAGTAAGATAATGAAAAACCCTAGTTTTGATGGCAAGGACAGATTTATGTACAACTATCATGTTTTTGTTAAGATGAAATATCCAGATAGCTGGCAACAAAAAGTTATGAATGCACCAGTAAAATATTTTTCTGGAGATCATGCAAATGCTTGGGACAAACAACACCTAAATCAAAAGGTAAGATCCTGGACTAAGACAGAAAAAGGTTTTACTTGCACACAAAGTCCTATTAGTGATTATTGTAAGAAAGGTATATGTGTAAAGAAAAAATATGGAATACTTGCAGGATCTAAAGGAGCTTATCCTGTTTTAACTAATCTTAAAAAAATAGATTTAGATCCAGAACCTGAGTATGAGTTTGACGTAACAAAGTCAGATGGTATTGGAACGGTAACTGTTCATTGTAAAACTATTGAGCACGTCAATGACCAACGTAAACGTAGAAATGCAATAGCAAAAGCTGCAGGGTTTCCGCCACCAATTATTAAAGGCGATGAAGATCAAACAGTATTGGAAGTATTATATAAGACACAAAAATTAGTGCATCCACCTATCGGTACATCACCTAAAGAAAAACTACATGACGTATTACACGCAAAAATAAATGGACCTAAAGCCATGAATGATGCATCGTTTAAATCAGGAACAGTATTAATAGAAGATGGCTATGCATATTTTAAATTTGAAAAATTTTATGACAAGTTAAGGGCAAAGAATTGGAAGTACAGTGAGGATAAGACAGGTGTTATGATGAAAGTTAATTATAAAAAATGTGACATACAATTCTTAGAACAAAAAAGATTTCCAACAAAAGAGAAAGGTAAATACAACACACCTACAAAAAACATTGTAATGATTGATGTGTCAGAGTTTGAAGACATAGTTATTAACCATACTAAACTAAAACACAACACGGAGATAATGTGATTAGAAAAATATTGGGTCCTCCTGGTACAGGTAAGACAACAAGACTTATTAAATACGTAAAGACATTTGTTAAACTTGGTACACCTATTGATAAGATAGGTTATTTTGCATTTACAACTAAAGCTGCCAACGAGGCAGTAGATAGAATGTTAGATGCATATCCTAACTTACAGAAAAAAAATTTAAAACATTTTAGAACACTACATTCGTTAGCCTTTACACAGTTAGGTATGAAGAAAGCCCAGGTTATGCAGGACGAACACTACGAAGACATAGGTAGAAAATTAGGTATTGAGGTTACAGTTTATTCTAATGGAGAAGAGAAGACTGGTTTTGTAGATTCTGATAGTGAGTATTTTAATATTATAAATGCAGCAAGAATTAAAAACGTATCTATTGAAGAAGAATATAATACAGACATGTATTCTGAAGACATAGATAAACACCAATTAAAAATTTTAAAAGAAGAAGTAGATAATTACAAGCAAGCCTACGGTCTGGTAGATTTTACAGATATGATTGAAAGATTTAATGTGGCAGAATTGTGTCCGAAATATGATGTAATATTCGTTGATGAAGCACAAGATTTATCGCCAATTCAGTGGAAAATGTACGATATACTGAAGAAAAACTCCAAACATATTATATTAGCTGGCGACGATGATCAAGCAATTTATGGTTGGGCTGGTGCAGATGTTAAAAGATTCCAGGACGAGCCTGCAAAAGACATTATTTTGCCACAATCTTACAGGGTACCTCAACAGGTACAGCACGTCGCCGATCAGATCTTACGTAGAATACCTGATGACAGAAGAATTAAAAAACAATGGGCACCGCGTCCGGAATCAGGGACCACGAATTACATAACGTCTATTGAGGATGCGCCACTACACAGTGATGATTGGTTAGTGTTAGCTAGAACTAACGACAAATTAATAAAATTAAAATCTACATTACGGGACATGGCTATTTACTTTGAAATTAAAGGCAGAAAGAGCTATAAGACAAGATTGTATACAGCGATTAAAAATTATACCAGGTGGACCAACGGAGACAAATTATCTTTATCAGAATGTAAAGACTTGTTTGAATTTTTAGAAATAGAGTGGGTTATGACTGACGAAAGAATGTATGATCTACAAGAGTTTGGTTTTAAATTAGACAAACCTTGGTATGAAGAATTTAAATCTGATCCAGAAGAAAGTTTATACATAAGAGAATTATTAAGAAACGAAGAAAAATTAAATAATCCAGCAAGAGTAAAACTATCAACAATACATGCAGCCAAAGGTGGCGAAGCAACAAACGTATTATTAATTTTAGACAACACAAAAAAAATTAGAGAAGCAATAGAAAAAAGTCAAGACAAGTACGATGAAGAACAAAGAGTTTGGTACGTTGGGGTAACAAGAACAAAACAAAATTTATACATACTAACAGCTAAACAGGAGGACAAAGGTTATGACATCGAAAGTTTGGGATAAACAACACGGCGGATCACACTATCAAAAATATAAAATTCAGCCAAGTAAGTTTGTAGTAGAGAACGAATTGCTATATCCTGAAGGTTGTGCTATAAAGTATATCATTCGTCATCGCGACAAGAATGGAAAGGAAGATATATTGAAAGCAATACATTTTTTAGAAATGATACTTGAGAGGGATTACAATGAAAATTCCTAAGTTTGAAGCACAAACAGAGTGGGTTAAACCTACAGAATTTCCAGACTTACGTAAGGTAGATGAGATTGCAATCGACTTAGAAACAAAAGACCCAGACTTAATTAAAAAAGGATCTGGTGCTGTAATAGGTAATGGAGAAGTAATAGGTATTGCTGTTGCAACTAAAAACTACAAGGGATATTTTCCTATTGGTCACGAAGGTGGTGGTAACATGGATAAGAAACGAGTCTTATCTTGGTTTAAAGATATACTAGAAGCCCCATCAACAAAAATTTTTCACAATGCAATGTATGACGTTTGTTGGATTAGAGCGTTAGGTTTTAAAATTAATGGCGACATTGTCTGCACGATGATAGCTGCAGCAATTACAGATGAGAATAGATTTAGATATGACCTTAATAGTTTATCGTGGCATTACCTGGGCTATGGTAAAAACGAAGCTGCACTTGCAGAAGCTGCAGAAGAATGGGGTATAGATCCTAAAGCAGAAATGTATAAGTTGCCTGCAATGCACGTGGGTGCCTATGCTGAAAGAGATGCAGAAGCAACTCTTGGCTTATGGCAAGAAATGAAAAAAGAAATTATTAATCAAGACTTAGAAGACATATTTGATTTAGAAACAGAATTGTTTCCATGCCTGGTTGATATGAGGTTTAAAGGTGTACGTGTAGACATAGATAAAGCACATACAATGAAGACAGAATTTAAAAAAGCAGAACACGAATTACTAAACAAAATAAAAGGGGAAACAAACATAGACACACAGATTTGGGCAGCAAGAAGTATTGCCAATGTATTTGATATGTTAAGATTAGAATACCCACGCACAGAAAAAACAGAAGCACCATCATTTACAAAAAATTTTTTACAAGAACACAAACATCCTGTTGTAAGAATGATTGCACAGGCAAGAGAGATTAACAAAGCACACACAACATTTATAGATTCTATTCTACGTTACGAACACAATGGTAGAATACATGCAGAGATAAACCAATTAAGAAATGCAGGAGGAGGCACAGTTACGGGTAGGTTCTCCTACCAAAATCCTAATCTACAACAAATACCTGCTAGAAATAAAGATCTTGGACCTAAGATAAGGTCATTATTTATACCCGAGGAAGGCCATAGATGGGGTGTATTTGACTATTCTCAGCAAGAGCCTAGGCTGGTAGTGCATTATGCTGCTTTGTATAAACTACCTTCAGTTTACGATGTAGTAGAAGCATACGAAACAGATCCTAACTCAGACTTTCACCAGACTGTAGCCGACATGGCAGAAATACCACGTTCACAAGCAAAGACAATTAACCTTGGACTATTTTATGGTATGGGTAAAGCAAAACTACAAGCAGAGCTTGGTGTAACAAAAGAAAAAGCTGCAGAATTATTTAATACATATCATGGTAGAGTACCATTTGTTAAACAACTTATGGAGAAAGCATCAAACAGAGCACAGGACCGTGGACAAATCCGTACATTGCTAGGACGACTATGCAGGTTTCACTTATGGGAACCTAATAGTTTTGGTATGCATAAAGCCATGCCACACGAAGAAGCACTCAGGGAACATGGACCAGGGATTAAAAGAGCTTACACTTACAAAGCATTAAATAAATTAATACAAGGATCCGCTGCAGATATGACAAAAAAATCTATGTTAGAATTATATAAAGAAGGGATTGTACCACACATACAAATTCACGATGAATTAGATCTGTCAATTGAAAATGACGCACAGGCTAAAAAGATAATTGAAATTATGGAACAGGCTGTTAATCTAGAAGTCCCAAATAAAGTTGACTACGAATCTGGCGACAATTGGGGGGAGATTAATGACTGATGGCTTATTTAAATGCAAATATACCCATAATAGAATGTTACGTTAGAGGTAACTATCTTAGAGATCAAAAAGATTCTCACGATAAATATTTTGAATGCACTGTTTTTGGTTTTAGTTCGATACCAAACTCTGTACCACTATTTCATTTTATGATGGATGACGGTGGATTATGGTGGCGAGCACCTATCTCAGCATTTTGTAAAAAACCAAACGTAAAAGAACTACCATTAGATGAATTAATGATGTGGGATTGTTTTAGTTACAATGTAGCTGTTACAACTTTCTATGAATTAGCTGGATCTAAAATGAAATATATCTCTAGACGTAAAGTTAAAAGAGAAGGAACATATTTATTTACTATAGACTGGTGTTCCGGAGACTTTAATGAATTAAATTTTGGTTATTCAGAAAAACCAGATCAACACAAGTGTGGCCATGTAATTGAATTAGACGACGGAAACTATGCAATACAGCCAAATAATAGACTAAAGGTGTTTGATACGTCAATGGGTAATGACCCATCAAAAACCTTGATTAATAGACTAGTAACTAGTAAAACATGGTCTGTTGAAAAAACATCTAAATGGATAACAGACGAACACGAAGAAGGCATGTATGATTATCAACTTAGAGAACTGGAGGAAAAAAATGATTAAACAATACAAAGATAAATTTATGATATGGCAGATGCATAACAGAAGAGAAATTGTATGTGCTGTTGCAGGATTTATAATAGGTGCTTTAATATTTTAATTTATGCCCTATGAATATAGCCGATCTGTTAAAGAAAAATATAGTTATGGTACCAGTGGTAGCTTCCGTATTAGTCGGAACATTTACTGGTGTTAAGTATGTTGTTAACTTAACAGACACAATTAATGCTAACAAAGCAGAAATAGAAAAAATTCAAACAGTCGATCTTGTAAACATACAAAGGGACATGAAAGTGTTGACCGATGGTGTAAATACAGTTATTGCAAAATTAGAAAGAGCTGAAGGCACGTGGGAAATGGCTGAAAATTTATACGAAGTCTTAGCTGATAAAGTTAGACAGATGGAATACGACATCAAAGACCTTAACAGAGAAATAAATTATTAGGATGAACTATGGAGAATGCCAGGATGAATTATTATTTTACAGGAATTCTCATACTAATGCTTACAGCTTTAGCTTTCTGTGCTGGTCCTGCATATCCTAGAAACGAATATTTAAACGACGGCAGTACTAGATGTGGTGAAGTAGATGTGTCTGTATCTAATCGTGATTACGAATATGATAACTATGATCGTAGTTGGAATGAAAGTAATTCTCAGGAATTAAGATTATCATTTAGAAAATATTTAGGCACAGACTGTAAAACATCAAAAGAAAATGCACAAATTAAACAACAACTAGAACTTATGAAGATGTGCAACAAAGTAAATAGAAACCCAAGTCTGGCACATAATGAAAACTTTGCATTGTTGGTGTCAAAATGTAGGGGTGTGATACCACAAGTAGATGAAACAGAAACTATGCCTACAGGTAGTCTCTGGGATGAATTAAAAGACGATTACATTAAAGAAAACCCAGAATCTAAGACTTTAGATAACAATAACAGCACGTTGAAAATGCCGCCAGATGGGTATATACTGCCTCCACCAAAACCAAAAGATGAATAAAAAACCTTTAACAATATCTGAATCAGCTGCCGTGCAAATGCCTATGAAAACGGTTGCCAGCCTGATTGCAATGATTGCTGTTG
>VTLG01014804.1_pt1 | contig 25663 bp, 45 predicted proteins | sample 4694571 | NCBI WGS metagenome assembly VTLG01 (sample SAMN12604809, study PRJNA352737) | marine metagenome | biome: ENVO:00000447; feature: ENVO:00000209|ENVO:00000569|ENVO:01000036; material: ENVO:00002151; isolation source: viral sequences binned using virsorter ...
CTCTTAGATGTCCAAGAGAAACTTCTCTACCATCATTAAAATCTTTATCTCCTTGTGGTCTTCTAAGATGACTAACAAGTAACATACCAACTCCTGTCTGCTCTACTATACTTCTTAACTTAGACATAATAACATCAATAGTTTTTCTTTCATCATCTATTTCTTGCCCACTTACAATGATTGATAAGTGGTCTATGATAATCCATTTACAATCTAATGCTTGAGCCATGAACCGAACACGAGAAAGTATCTCATCATTACCTATAGAACCGAAGTGGTCAAAGGCATAGAACCTTCCTGTGTTTACTGTTTCATCTTGCCATTTTTTTAATTCTTTTAAACTATACTTATCCCTTATTTCTTTTATATATAATCTTGCGTTAGCACTCACACTCATAATACTTAATGCAGTATTCTTTATTGATTCTTCTAAAGCTAATACTCCTATATTATCTTTCGTGTTTAAAAGAAGATGGTGCATGAGTTCTCTTACAATAGAAGACTTACCCATACCTGCACCACTTGTAAAAGTTATAAGTTCTTTCCCTCTCATACCATAGGTAGAGTCATTTAAATCCGACCAAGGAAAGGGACAACTATAAACATCTTCATCTTTAAATAAATCCTCACCAAGTTTCTGTAGATTTATAATTCCTGCAGGGGTGTAAGGTTCAGCATTCCACCACGACCTAATAAAGTCTGCTTCTTTATCTTCCACTAGGTAAGCAGAAGGATCATTCAATTCTAAGCTGATGACTCTACATTTCTTAGGTGAAAAAAGTTGAGCTACCTCTTCACTTGCTTTGTTCCCTGCTTCATCATTATCAAAACAGAGAACTACATTTTCAAAGCTATCAAGAAATTCAAAGTTCTCTTTGACATTTTTCTTGGCTGAAGTAGCTCCACTTTTCACGCTAACACAAGGAGAGTTAGGATACTTTTTACCTAACATTTGATACACACTCATAGCATCTACCTCTCCCTCGCATATGGTAACATACTTACCACCCTTTTTAAATAAGTGTTGTCCATATAAAACTGCTTTATGTAGATTACCTTCACACCCAAAGGCTTTGTCAGAAATCTTCCTAGTTTTTGTAGCTACCTTTGAACCATTAGAATCTACATATTTATATCTGTGAGTATAGTTATCTGTACCATATCCTACAACTGTAGTACCAAACTTATCAGCAGTTTGCTTAGTAATTTTTCTTTCAAACAAAGCTGATACAATTTCTCCAGAAACTTTGTAAGGATTTAATTCTACATTTCTTTGAGGAAATGTTTGTTTCCTACAACTATAACATTTTGTATGCCCATCAGCATAAACAGTATAAGCATCACTTGAACCACATCCTTCGTGAGGACAAGCACCTTGTGAAACTATTGTATCATTTAAATCCTTACTCATTTTTTTTAGTCCTCTCTTTTCCATGCTCTTGAGTCATCAGCCCATACGTGGTCAGCCCAATGACATGGATAATGTTTTCCCTCGTTGTCTGGTTCAGGAGATCTTTTAACTACGATACCATACATATCTTTCATATCGTCTAGTAAGTCTATAACTTTTTCTATTTCCCATGCAGTTACATATTTTATACCTGACTCTCTATAACTTTGAGTAAAGTCATTACCTGCATTAAATAAATCTAGTAAGTGTTTCTTTTGTGCTTCGTCTAAAATCATAGCACCGTCTTTCTTTATTGCTTTAGCCATAACCTTTTCCTTCTCTTGTTGATGTTGTTTTAATTCTTTATGTAACCAATTAGTAAATTTATTCTCAGTCATTTTTTATCCTCTGGTTTTGTTACCCAACTATCCCCAAAAGATTTGTCTGGGTACTTATCTTTTTTTAATTTTCTATTCTCTTCTACTAAACTATCTATTCTTTTGTATGCATTTTGAATTTGTTCTTGCATTAAATAAATATTTTTTCTTAACATATCTTCTTCTTTTTGTCCCATCATCTACTCCACATAAAATTTATGTTGACCTATCTGACCTAAGTATTCCATACTATCAGTCCAATAAGGATTAACATAGGTTGCATGATAATGAGTTGCTCCTAACGTATCTTCTACTAAACCACCTGACATAGCTAACTCAGCTACTTCCATTGCTCTAACTATAGCTTCAGGTTCTTTCATATGTTCATTCTTACCGTCACAATAATAAGAAAACTCACAAGCATGTCTTACCATTGCACCTTTCCATTTTCTACCTTCGTGTACCACTCCACATACGGTAGAAGGAAACCACTCTAATCTTACTCGTTCCATTATTACATTTGCTACTGCTAGTTGAGATATAAAAGTTTGATTACGTGCTTCAAAATAAATAGCTTCAACTAAACACTCGAACTCTGTTTGTTCTTCCTCTGCTTGTACTGTATTTACCAATAGAAAACAGCATAGAACAATAAAATAAATATAAGTATTGAATATCCTTCTGACAAACATCATCTCCTCTCCTTTGCATTTTTAAATGGAAAACCTAATTCTATTCTTCGTGCTTTATTTTTTAATTCATGGTACTCCCCCTCTGTTAAATCTTCTAAGCCATTAGAGTTCTTATTAGAACTTAAAGGATAGGGTATTCCCTTACGAGAATGTAACACTACCCATTGTATTTTATTTTCCATTTCTTTACCATAGAAATTTGAAATCCAATCTCCATGTGTTAAGTAATGTCTCATATCTTTTAAGTAACCTTCACATAAATCTAACTCAGTATAATAACTCTTATCTTTTCTATATAACTTTCTTAATTCTTTTCTTCTCTCTTCATTATGTTTATACCATTCTTTAATTTTATTAAGAGAAAGAAAATGATTATCAGAGATATTTTTTATATCTTTATGTATCTTACTATCACTTATCATCATATATACTCCATAATATAAATCGAATTGTAAAGGAATAAAATAATATGTCAACCTTTAATTAATTTTAAACTATCTTTGACTGCTTCTTTGGCTCTCTCTCTTAGATATTCTGCTTGTTCATACATCATATCTCCTATGTAATCATCTCTATCATAGTACTTACTTTCCTCTATCTTTCTAGCTCTAGCATTTATACTATGAGCAGTTGCCCATACCCATTCCATATCTCGCAGCGAATTTTCAAATTCTTTTAAGTTTCTGAAATGAGTTAAGTCATCTCCAAAAACTTCTTCATCTTCCTCTAACCTATTCCATTCTGCTTGTGTGAAATCACATTCAAATTTTTTATTAGAAAGAACACCTACAATCGTGTTATCATATAGTCTAAATAAAACTGACATTACCATTCTCCTTACCAATTTGGTAATTATACCAATCCAAACGTACCTAGAAACATCATTACTACTACATACATAAGCCATAGCAACACAATGTATTTTAATATATCAAATAATATATTAATTATTTTACCCATCATACGCATCTAACTCTACCCATTCTTCTCTCATGTTGGGATAGTCATACCCTATCCTATACTTCTTATTAGTATACCAATCTGGTGCATCTCTACCTTTATTCCACTTGGCTATGTCTTTCTTATCATTCACATAATACTTTCTGTATGCTAATACACTCTCATCAGACGCACACTTGTATTCATCTGGCATACATTGTGGGTGTGGTGTAATATGTCTACTCATATTATCAAAACCTAATACACAATCACTTAATGATATGTCCATGATAACTTGCTGACATTTATGTATCTTGTTATACCTTCTAGTATATTCAAAGCATAACTCCATACCATGTTGCCATAGCCAATCATAGTTTGCTCCATCATCTCCTGCCCATAGTGTACATGGGTGGTTCTTGTGTGCTTCTTTGTATGGTACTTTATCTCCTAGTCCATGCCTATGAAACACAGAACATAACATCTGTGCAGTTTCCAATGGCATCTTTACTATGTGCTTATCACATTGCATCTGTGCAGATATGATAGGTGATTCGTCTAATACAAATATGTTCATTTTTTTATCTCCTTATTAATTTTTTGTAATACTTCACCTAAATTATTGTTTTTAAGTTCACAAAGTAATTCTATACTATCGTCAGCTACAGAAAAATCTTGCTCTATCCATTCCTTTTCTTCAGCTTTCCAATCTTTAACATCTTTCTCTGTGCCAAAAGAAATAGTATATTTGTTATTTTCATAAACTTTTCTAATATATATTTTATTCATATGTCTACTCCTTGTACATGAATATCTAATTCATCTGCAATCCAATATCGTATTCCAGTATAGCAATCATCACACAATAATATAGGAACAAATTTATATGTCATATCTTCTTCTTCACCTTTATTAACTTTACAATTTTCACACGTTACTATCATTCTACATTCTCCTTATCTAACATATAGTCTTTATACATGCCTTGTATTTCTTGTACTATTTCTTCCACAGTAAGTTCTTTATTAGCAAGTCTACCAATCAAATCTGGCAACCACTCTAGGCAATCAGAACTATCACCATGCATAAATCTATGACCTAACCAATGTCCAATCTCTCGTGGTGTTAATACAGTTTCTTTAATCATCTTCATTCTCCTTTAAATGTTTTTTTATTATTGCCCATGCTACTTCTAGTTCTTCACGTTCTGCTCTGTTCTCTTCAGTATCCTCATGGATACAAGTATTAACATAAGATTGTAAAGCAAAACCTACAGTTGTTATAGCATCACTTAACATTTTAAATCTTCCTCATCTTCTATATCTCTTAACCAATCATTAAAAGTATTTTCTAAAAAGTTACCCATTTCATGCTCTAACTCTACGAGTTTAGGACTATCTGACCACTCTGCATATATTTTATAGCTTACTATATGTCTACGTACTGTAGGTATTGTGTCTATATCTCTACTCATCTTCATCCTCCTCCCATAATATTTTATATCCTAGTTCTTTTAATAATTCAGCTAGAGTTTCCATATCACTAGCTACTAGTTCTCCCTTTTTATTGTATACATATATATTACTCATCTTAATATCCTTTCACTTCTATGTTCATGTTATGCTCCCATTTATTTTTAGTTATTATAAAACCTATTCTATTAACCCAATGGTATCCACTTGTTACAATCCATGTACCATTTTCTTCTAATACTGTCCAAATATATCTTTCACCATCTGGTTTCTTCATAGTTTCTATAAACTCTTTATCATCTACCCATACATCTTCATGGATAGGTATATACTTATTCAGAAATGTTTTACTATAAATAGTTTTCCATTTATTTCTGAACTCTGTTAATTCATATCCTCTGCTAATCATCTTCTAACTCCTCTATCATATCAATAGCTTGCTGTATTAAATGATGTGCTTCTATTGATTGTGTCTCAGCTACACTTATAAGTTCTTGTGCATCTTTACACTCTTGTATTGACCTATCTGCATAATCTCTTGCTTGGTTTAGCATGCCTAGTATTTGTTCTTTAGTCATGTACTACCTCCTTTATTTCTTTTTGTAAACATACCATTTCTCCATTAATGCGTTGCCATGTTACTTCATGTCCATACTTATCTTGAACAATCACTACACGTGGATTAACTTTTTTATACTTAGCACCTAACATATGCCATAAGTCCTTATGATTATCAATAAATTTATTAGTAGTCTCAGTCATCTGTTAGCTCCTTAAAAAAGTATTCTTCTAGTTCTTCTTCAACCTCTTGAATAGGAATGTTTGGATTGTGATAGGGTATAGTAGATTGTACATACTCCACAAACTCTCCACATTCATTAGGCTCAAGAGAATATTTTTTTCTAATCTTAGCTACTTCTTCCCAATAGCTATCTTCACTATCAAAGTAATCACTATTCTGTAGTTTCATAATTCATACTCCCATAATATTCTTCAAGATTTATTTCTTGTTCTTTTAAATCTCTTACTATCTTATTGATTATAGCAGTAGCTCTACCAATTCTTAAATGTACATTTTCATTACTATTTAATTTTCTTAAAGCTAATTCTAAATCATCTCTTATTTTAAATAATTGTGTGTCCATATCACCTACTCCATTCATCTTGACTCATTGGTTTTATACGAGAATGTATATACTCTTTTATCTCATCAGCTAAAGTTATTAAACCAACACCTATAATACCATTTTCTTTTATGGTTGCATCAAGTACATCATAAATATTTAAATCATTATCTACTAATAATTTTACTATTTTATCCGTCTTCATTTTTTCCTCCTAATCTAAAGTTGAGATATGAGTAGCATCAATACCATTAGCTTTTAATTCTCTAGCTACTGTTGATGCAAACTTATCTTTTAATTCATAAGATTGTCCGTAGTCTGATACATAGAATTGAATACCATAATATCCTCTATCAAAGTTAGCATTCTTTTTTGCCCACTTAGAAAAGCTACTTCTACCATCATTCAGTACCACTCTAGCAAACCCACAAGCACCATGTATATGTTTAGTACCGTCTCCGTCTATCCAGACGTGCATGGTCTCCTTATGGCTACTTGCTTCTTCTTTTCCTTTGGCTACTGCTTTGTTCCAAATGTCTTGAAAGTTTATTTCAGTCATGTCTTTCTCCTAGTTGAGTTAATTAATATTGGTCTTATAGCATTTTTAATTTTCATCTGTCAAGCTCTAATGTAATCGAGCAATAAAAATATTATTAGAAGTAATCTCATATGGTGTCAGTTCTGCATCTTCTACTAAGTAATTTTCAGCATCTCTTTCAGTCTGGAATGTCAGTATAGTTCTGGTGGTATCATCAACCAAGACATCACACCATTCCAAATTTTGACTGTCATCAATCTGAGTTATAATAAAATTTTTTATCATCATTACTGTCCTTTCTGTTCGGTATATTACCAAACATAAACCTATGAAATACAGAACACAGACACAACCTATCTGTCTGGCTATGTCTGTGCATGTGTGTATCAATCATGTGCATATACTTCTGCAAATGGATACGTCTCTTGAGCTTCGGCTAGTGTGTCGAAGGTATCAAGTATGCGATTACCTTGACGTAGTACCCACACATCACGTGTAGGCACGTATTCGATTGAGATTGTTTTAGGCATTGGTTTTCTCCTCATACATACGAGCATATAGCTCCTCGTCAATACGGTCTAGCTCCACGATTAATTGGTTTTTTCTCGTGGGATTTTTCTCGTGTAGCATGTCGTAACGTAGTACGTCATACTCGTATTTTAAATCTTCGGTTTGAGTGTGTTTTATTGGTAGTTTTTTCTTCATGTGCTTTCCTCCGTTAGTGTTGTGATAGGTGTACGTCTGTACGTCTATCGATTGATGTTAAACTGAAGCATCCACCCTTGCAAATTCCACAATGGTTTTTCAGTCCCTTGTGCGTCTTCGGACACTTGAACATGCGTTGTCCTTGCATGGTGGTACGTGTATCATCTCCGTAAAACATGGTGTTCCAACCGTCAGATGTCAACTGTCGAATTTCATCTTCCGTGTTCGTAGGGTCGAGTGAGCCATTGAGTGCGAGGTTAGGCAAGGGCATTAACCATTTCTGCACCAAGTCTCGAAGCTCGGCATTTCTCCATGCTCGTGTAGGTAACCACCAGATTATATCTGGAAATTCCATACATAACACGAACACACGTTGAACATCAGCTTTGTCCTTGATGCCTTCACCACGTGTCATCAGTCGTACTCGTTTCGTTTGCCTACGTGAGTTTTTAAATTTCTTACGCAAACTCTGAATGCTTGGGTGATTAGTTGCTCGTAGTATCATGTTCGTAGGTAACGATTGCCAGAACTCCTCGTTGCGTATGTCTTTCGTCAGCATAGCTGGGAACATACGATAGAGCTTGTTGTTGTAGCAAGTCGCATCACAAAAGCTCGTACGGTTTACACACGAGCCTGTGATGTTTGTGTTAGGTATGTCGTTGATAGGTCGGTCTAGTGACCACATGCCTATGTCTGCACACCAACGTAACGTATTATCCATAAGATTTCTCCTCGTTTGTGTGTGCATAGACACATGCTGTACCTATGCACACGGTTAGTTTACTTCGGTTCGAACCACGCACGGTCAAGCGACCAGAATGGGTCGGATTTGTACCAATACATGCTCATGTCCTTGTTCGCATAATGCGTGGACTCTTTGCAAATCGCTTTGCCTTTGCCACGAGAGTTCAGCTTTACACCACTACGGTAGTGTACACCTGAGATACCTGTGCGAACTTTCTTTCCACCTACGCTTGCGTATGTGTAGATGTTTTGCTTAGTCGGATTTTGGTTAGCCCAAGTTCCGTTTTCACGTTTACGATACATAACACGAGTTCCAGAAGGAACTTCGGTATATGTCCATGACCACGTAGGTACAATCGGGAACAGAGGAACTCTTGTTCCGAAGATTGTGATAGCGAAAGCATGTACAACATATACATGCCATGTGTTAGATTTGCTCATTGGAAAATCCTTTCGTTGAGCTTACATGTGGTCGCCACATGCAACGAGTCGACAAGTTTTGCCGATTGATTTAAACTAGCAAATTCCTCAGAGCTTGTCAAGTCTCGCAGTTTTCTGCCGTTTTTCGAGGGGTTCTGAGTCGTCATCAGTAGGCACGTATGATGACTAAGGTAGGTATGTACTCATACGTATGCAGATACCTGTGAGGAAGGGTGGAAGGGGATTTGAAGTCTCTTACGTTAGGTTAGGTATGTGCATGTATGTACACTTCTGAGACGTAAGAGACGACTGAGTCTCGGTAGGTCATCAGGTGGAGTTCTCAGACGTAAGGTATCCATTATGCCTGACGTAGGCTACCTAGACCTGTTACGTGTGTGGGTGGGGGAAAAAATCTGTCCAGTCTATATATATATATATATGATACTCTTATATATTTACTAAAAACCAATGATCGGTCATCAATACGGCTGTGACAGCTAACTTTAGTGGAGAGTATATATAGTACTATATATTTAAGTGGACAGTATATATAATAAAGATAGATATAAGTACTTTACTTATCTTTTATTATCTTTATTTATCTTAGTATATATCATATAACTCTAATTAACTTTAATTAACTATTATTAACTATTATTAACTATTATTATCTTTAATTAATTAAAATATTACTTGCATTATAGATCTATATAGTCTATACTTCAAAATATGGAAGAGACTACTAAGCTTAATACCTTTATACAATTCAAATATAAACTATTAGAAGTACTAAGAAAATATTGCGAAACTGATTTTCTTTCTTTTGTACAGAAGATGGCTCCAACTCTTGTATCTGATTGGAAAACAGGGAAACATATAGAAGTTATTTCTAATAAATTGAAAGAATTGGAAGAAGGTAAGATAAAAAGGCTAATGGTCTTTCTTCCTCCAAGGTCTTCAAAGTCTGTAATCTGTTCTAAACTGTTTCCTGCCTGGTATATAGGTAGAAATCCAGAACATGAGATACTTACAGTTTCCCATAGTGACCAATTATCTAGTGATTTTGGTAGATCTGTTAGAGATTTAATAACTACAGAAGATTATCAAAATATTTTTAAAGGTGTTACACTAAGAACAGACGTAAGAGCTGCAGGTAAATGGAAAACTAGTCAAGGTGGTACATATTATGCTGCAGGTGTTAGGTCTCAAATAGCTGGTCGAGGTGCACATATAGCTATATTAGATGATGTTATGTCTGAAGAGGACTCATATTCTGAAGCAGGTAGAAAGTATGTAAAAGATTGGTATCCTGCTGGACTAAGAACACGTATTATGCCTAATGGTAGTATTCTTATTATTAATACAAGGTATCATTATGATGATCTATGTGGATGGTTATTAAAACAACAAGAAGAACAATCAGAATATGAAGTTATTCCTTGGGATGTTGTAAGAATACCAGCTTGGTTAGATGAAGAAGCAGCAGAATTATTAGATCTTCCAGTAGGTTCTAGTTATTTTCCTGAATGGAAACCAGATGAAGTATTAAGAGTAGATGAACAAGAAATCAAAGCTTCAAATGGTAGTAGATATTGGAATGCATTATATATGCAAGATCCAACTCCTGATGAAGGAGGTCTTATTAAAAAAACTTGGTTACAAGAATGGAATTATTCTCAACCTCCAACGTGTCAATTTGTAATACAAACTTATGATACAGCATTTTCTACAAAAACTACAGCAGACTATAGTGTTATACAAACATGGGGTATCTTTAGTAATTATGAAGTAGACTATGATGGAACAGAAGAGTTTCCTGCTAATCTTATTCTATTAGGAAATATAAAAGGTAGGTTTGAATATCCAGAACTTAGACGAATGGCACAGATGTTATACTATCAACATAAACCAGACGTATGTATTGTAGAGAAAAAAGCTAGTGGTCAATCATTAATACAAGATATGAGAAGAGGAGGACTTCCTGTTCAAGAATATTTACCAGATAGAGATAAAGTTAGTAGAGTTTATGCAGCATCTCCTATGATTGAATCAGGAAGAGTATGGTTACCATCAGGTAAACCCTGGGCTGATGATTTAGTAACAGAATTATTACAGTTTCCAAATGCTGCACATGATGATCAAGTAGATGCAATGACAATGGCTATACATTATATGAAAGAGTCCTGGCATTTATCACATCCTGAAGATCCTTATTGGGAAGAACAACCACGTAAGAAAAAAGTTGCATACTGGAGAATATAATGATATTATTCTTTATTAGCATTATTGTGTTCTCTTTACTCTTTGAGGTTATTTTAAATGGCAGATAAAAAAGGTTTACCTGATTTAATAACAAAAGGTATTGGTACAGATTTATCTCGTAGAGATTTTGGAAAAGGTTTAACAAGTGTAGCAACACAAATAGCTACAGGACCTTTAATTGATAAAGGTATTTCTACTGTAACGAAAGCAGTAAAAGGAAGTTCTTTTCTTGATAAACTTCCTATGACAAAAAATTTAATAAAAGAATATTATAAACTTCAACATCAATATGATGATTTACTTTTTAATTTAAAAAAAGAAGGAGAACAGGGAATAGCTAAATATAAGTCTAAAGATATGACCTATGCTGTATCATCATTTTATTACGATATGATAGATGATTATCAAGAAAAAAATAATATTTTAAAACAATTAGCACGAACAGATAAATTAGAATCTAATGAATATTGGGAAGAAAAATTAAGAAAAATTAATCTTAGATTAGAAGATTCATATGATATATTAGAAAATGTAGCTACTAAAAAACAACAACAAACAGTACAAAAATTATTAGATGTAAAAGCTCAACAAAATAAAATAGCTAGTATAGCAAGTGAAAAACAACTTCCTTTTAATTTTTATAAAGATAAAATAGATCAAGACGAAGAAAATTTTATTAATGATTTTGTTACTAGTGATGAAACAGAAGGAGAACCTACTCATAAAGTTATATATGACGTAAATAAAGAAAATATAGATGATGTATTTGATGATAATAATATTAAAGCACAAGTAGAAAGTTTTTATGAAGAATTTTTACTAATGGATACAGATGAATACTTTAATAATAAAAGAGAAAGAGTAATTGAAAACTTAAAAAGATATAAAAATGCAGCTCCTTCTAATTTATATAAAGCTATGAATGATTTGATAGAGAGTCCTAATTCAACGCAAGAACAAAAAGAAGAAGCAATAGATAGATTAACATTTGAATTAATTCAAGAAGAAAGAAATGAACTTACAAATGATTTATTTAGTCATTCAATACGTGATACTATAGCTATAGAAGGACCTGCTGATCCTAATATTAGACAAGAAGGTTTTAAATTATTTCAAGATGAATTTAAAAATGCAGCAGCTAAAGCAGGTTTAAAATTAGGACAAAAAGTAACAGAAAGATTATATGATAAATATAAAGGAACAAAACCAAAAACATCAACAGCTCCACAAATACAATCAGATGAAACAAGAATACAAAAAGCAAAAGTAGTAGAAGAAGTAAAACCTAAAGCTAAAGAAAAACCTATTAGAAATATTAAAGACGATTTACGATTTGTTGGTAAAGCAATAAGAGGTATACCTTTAATGTTATCAGGTGATGTTAATCAAGAAGAATTATTAAAACAACAACGTAGACAAGCAGCCGAACAAATGGCTGATACAGAAATGAAAGTTGATATAGGTCCTGTTAATAGAGATCCTTATAAAAGCTATAATTTACAGAGGGCAATATAATGGCAACAGAAAAGAATCCATTTGAACAAATACCAGAAGAAGTAACTAATGTTATTGAACTAACAAATAAAAAAGATGCAGATGAAATTCAAGAACAAAGTATATCATTTGAACCTTCAGAAGATGGAGGAGTTATTGTAGATTTTTCATCTATGTCTGTTGAAATGAATCCTGAACCAGAAACTGCAGAGTTCTATGCTAACTTAGTTGAAGATTTAGATGAAGAAGACTTAGCAGAAATTTCACATGATGTTAGAGAAAAGTTTCAAGCTGATAAAGAATCTCGTGCTGAATGGGAATCTATGTTTGAAAAAGGATTTGATTTATTAGGATTAAAAATACAAGAAACATCAGAACCATTTGAAGGTGCATGTACAGCAGTACATCCTTTATTAATAGAGTCTGCTGTAAAATTCCAAGCTAAAGCATCTCAAGAATTATTTCCTCCAGGAGGTCCTGTTAAATCTCAAATACTTGGAGATGTAACTCCTGAAAAAGAACAACAAGCTAATCGTGTACAAAACTTTATGAACTATCAAGTAACAGAACAAATGCCTGAATACTTTGATGAGTTTGAAAGAATGTTATTTCATTTACCATTAATAGGATCAGCATTTAAAAAAGTTTATTATGATGCAACATTAAAAAGACCTTGCTCTGAATTTGTTCCTATTGATCAATTCTATGTTTCATACTATGCAACAGATTTAAGAAATGCTGATAGATATACTCATGTTATTTACAAAAATGCAGTAGACTTACAAAAAGATATAGCTTCAGAAATTTATGTAGATGCTGAAATGGCAGAACCTTCATCAACTCCAATAACAAGTTTTGCTGAAAAAGTAGATACTATATTAGGAATAGCACCAGCAGGAGATAATGATTCTCAATATGTTTTATTAGAACAACATGCACATTTAAATATAAAAGATTCTATGGCTGATGATGATGAAGCTCATCCATATATTATTACAGTAGAAGAACAATCAGGAAGTGTATTAAGTATACGTAGAAATTATTCTCCTGATGATGACACTAAACAAAAAAGAAGTCACTTTGTACATTATAAATTTGTACCTGGATTTGGTTTTTATGGTTTAGGACTTATGCATTTCTTAGGTAATTTAACTATGAGTGCTACAGCAGCTATGAGATCATTAATAGATGCAGGACAGTTTGCTAATTTACCTGGTGGATTTAAAGCTAAAGGAGTTAGAGTCGTTGGAGATAATGATCCAATAGCTCCTGGAGAATTTAAAGAGATTGAAGCAACTGGTATAGATCTTTCCAAAGCGATAGTTCCTCTTCCATATAAAGAACCGTCAAACACATTATATCAGATGCTTCAATTTGTTACAGATGCAGGACAAAAGTTTGCTGACAGTACAGAACAAATAGTTTCTGACGCAGCATCTTATGGTCCTGTTGGAACAACAATGGCTTTATTAGAAGCTTCAAGTAAATTCTTTTCAGGTGTTCATAAAAGATTACATAAATCTCAAAGAGATGAATTTAAAATTCTTGCTAGAATAGATTATGAATATTTACCAAACCAATATCCATATGAAGTTCCAAACGTAAGTGAGTCTGTATTTAAAAAAGACTTTGATGGTACTATAGATGTAATTCCAGTAAGTGATCCAAACATTCCAAGTAATGCTCATAGAATGATGTTAGCAAATATGGCATTACAAATGGCACAACAATCACCTCCTGGTATGTTTAATATTGAAGCTTTAAATAGAACTATTCTTCATGCTGCTAATATGCCAAACCTTGAAGAAATATTACCACCAAAACCAGATACAAAACCTTTAGATCCTGTTACAGATATTATGGCTGCTGTTAAAGGAATACCAATAAAAGCTTTTCCTGGTCAAAACCATGAAGCACATATTAAAGTTAAAACAGCTTATCTACAAGATCCTAGAAATGGAGCTAGTCCTATTATGGCAAAAGTAGCTCCAGTACTACAAGCTAATATACAAGAACATTCTATGATGTTATATCAAGAACAAATGAATGGTTTAACTAGAGTTGGTTTAGAACAACTTCCTCCTGAACAACAAACTCCAGAAACTATTGAAATAATTATGTCTAATGCAGCACAACAAGTATTAAATGCTAATATGGCTGCAGGTCAAGTACAATCACCTGAACAACAATTAGTTTCTTTAGAACAAGCTAAAGTACAACTTGAAGCAGAAAAATTAAAAGTAGATGCTGCTCTTAATAATGCGAAGATGGCTTTAGAAACAAAAGAATTAGATTTAAAAGAAAATGAATTATTATTAGAAGCTGCTGATAAAAAAGTTTCTAATGTAATGAAAGAACAAAAAACTCAAGCTGATAGAATTAGTAAACAACAAATGAAATCTTTAGAACTATTAACGAAAGTTGCGATTGAAGAATCGAAGATTGAATCTAAAGAAGGTGAAACAGCTTTAAAACTTTTAACTGAAATTGCTAAGATGGAAGATAAAGACTCTAGAGATAGAGAATTAACAACTGCTAAATTAGTAACAGATGCTGCCTTAAAAGCAGAGAAAGGAGGAGACTAATGATGAAAAATAATCAACCAAAACATCAAAATAATTTTGGTAGAGATTATGGAGACTGGACTTCAAAACCTGTTGGTGATGGATCTGTAGGTGAGATGCCACATAGAGGAGTGGTAAATCAATATCCTGAAGATACTTATAAATATCCAGAACCAATTAAATCAACTCGTAAAAGCACACTATATATTTAAGGAGAATAATTATGTGGAAACAACCTATTATTAAAGAAGTATCTGTAGGACTTGAAATTAATTGTTATGCTTGTGCAGAAATTTAATTTATGTTTGACGAGCTTATAAGATTTTATAACGAGGAAATTCAAAGACTACAGCAAAATCTAGGTACTGGACAAGTTGAAGACTTTCCTCATTATAAACAAGTAGTTGGTTCTATTCAAGGAATAGAATGGGCTAAACAACAAATATTAGACTTACATGAAAAAATAAATAAGGAAGACGATTAATGCAACAAGCACAAATGGGAGGAGCTTTGAAAAACGATCTGTGGATTACAGATGCAGAAGAGAAAGCTGATCCTAAAGTATTACCTGAATTACCAGGATTTAATCTTTTAATACGACCAGTTTCTATTAAGTCAGAAACAAAAGGTGGTATTCTTTTACCTAACTCAACAAAAGAAGATATGGCTTATTTAACAACAGTTGGAAAAGTTTTAGCTGTTGGTGACTTAGCTTACAAAGATGTTGATAAGTTTCCTAGTGGAGCTTGGTGTAAAGAAGGAGATTATGTTTGTTATGGTAAACATGCAGGTACAAAGCTATACTATAAAGGAGTACATTTAATTTTATTATTTGATGATCAGATTATGATGAAAGTTGAAGATCCAAAAGATTTAGATCTAACTTTTAATTTAACAAAATTATCAAGTTAAAACTTGTATAACGTATAGTACATATAGTATAATAACAAAAACGTAAGAACGATTGTCTCGTAAACAACGGAGTTAAAAATGGCAACAGAACAAAAAGAAGAATGGAATGAAGTAGAAGTTCCAGAAAAAGAAGAAGAAAATAAAGTAGAGTATGAAGTAGAAGGTGAAGAAGATGAAAAAGTTGAAGCTGCTTCGCCTGTTGAAACAGAAGAGAAAGAAACAAAAACAGAAGAGCAAACAGAATTATTTGAAAAAGAAGAAGTAGAAAGTACAAATAAAACTGTAGAAGAACCTCCTAAAGAATTAGAAGGTATTGAAACAAAAGGTGCTCAAAGAAGAATTAAACAATTAATTCGACAAAGAAAAGAACGTGATGAGCAAATACAACAGCTCATTAAAGAACAAGAAAGTTTACGTGCAAATTTATATCATAAAGATTTAGAATCTAATAAATTAAATAAGCTTAATATAGAATCTACTGAGAAACAATTAAATGATAAAATAACTTTAGCACGTGCATCATATCAAGAAGCTTTTGAAGGTGGTAATAAAGAAAAACTTTTAGCAGCTCAAGAAGCTTTAAATGAAGCACAGATAGATTTAAAAACATTAGGAGCAACAAAATATCAGATAGAAAATACACCACAACCACAACAACCTATGCCAGCTCAACAGCCTGTACAACAAGGTCCAGATCCAAAAGCTGAAGAATGGGCTGCAAATAATGAATGGTTTGGTCCTGATAGAGTAATGACTGCTTCAGCTTTAGCAATAGATGCTGAATTAAAAGCTGAAGGTTATGATCCTAGTGATTCTGATTTCTATAATGAAATCAATAAAAGAATGGAAGCAGCTTTTCCACATAAATTTAAAGGAGAAGCTCCAAAAGAACGTACTGCAGAAACGTCAAAACCTGCTCAAGTGGTTTCAGGAAGCTCACGTACTTCTCGAAGCTCCAAGAATAAGATTAAGCTTACAAAAGAAGATGTAAGGTTAGCTCAAAAATGGGGAATACCTCTTGAAAAGTATGCTCAAGAAAAACAAAAAACCGTTCAAGCTGACGGTGAGTATACAACTGTTTAATAACGTGGGAGAAAATACATGAAAACAACAAATACACGAGTAAAATCACGTACCGAAGAACAAAGAGAACTTAATACTAGAGAAGAAGAATGGACATTCGAGGAGCCTAATGCTTTAGATATTCCTAAATCTGTTGAAAAGAAATTTGAAGCAGAAGGAATGAGACTACGTTGGATTAGAGTTAGCATGCGAGGAAATGATGACATTGCCAATGTAGGAAAGCGAGAAGCAGAAGGATGGACATTTGTTTTACCTAGTGAAGTTCCTGATATGGCTTCAACTTCTTTCGTGAGAGAAGATGGTCGTTACAACGGAACAGTCAGTCGTGGAGACTTAGCCTTGGCAAAAATGCCTGTAGGTCGTGCTGTAGCGAGACAGAAATTCTATGAGAAAAAAAGTAGCGATATGGTTGATGCTGTAAATGCTCAACTTATGAAAGGCAACAATACTTCTCATATGCCAATTTCTAATAATAGTAAATCAACCATAATCAAAGGAAGACAGCCTAATTTTCAGGATTAGTCTTTCTTTTAAAATTAGGAGAGAAATCTTATGGCAAGTGTAAATGCACCTCGTGGTCTTGTACTAGCGAGGAAAGAAGGTTCTGGATCTAATTCTACTGGTATTGATATTATTGAATGGAGACCAGACGTAACGGTTCCATCTTCAGGTTTAGGAAATTTATATACAGGTGATCCAGTCATGGCAATGGCAAGTTCATCTCTTTTACCTTCTCCTGCTGATCCGTCAGACAAGTGTATAGGAGTTTTTCAAGGTATAAGCTACGTAGACTCTGAAGGAAGTCAGAAATTCAGTAAATATTGGTCCAATGGAACAACAGCTACAGATATAAAAGTACATATCTCTAGAGATCCAAATCAAACATATTTCATACAAGCAGACGCAACTGTGACTGCATCTACAGTACAAGGAATGAACGGTAAACCTGTTAATTTTCCTTGGGCAACAGGTACAGGCTCAACTAAAACTGGCAATAGTGCTTATGTAATGACTGCTTCTGGTCCAACAGATGCCGAAAGTAATTTACGTGTAATACGTAGAGCACCTTGGGATACTGGTTTTGGAACAAGTGCAGCTTCTGGTAAAACAGATGCATATCCTTGGTATGAAGTAAAATTAAATAATCACTTTGACAATTATGTCACAACTACAGTCTCAACTGCTTAATAGAGAAGGATAATAAATTATGGCTATAAATAGAGCTAGTATAAGTAAAGAACTCCTTCCTGGATTGAATGCAGTCTTTGGATTGGAGTACGGTGAAGTAAACAATGAACATGAACCATTATATGACGTAGAAAATTCAGACAGAGCTTTTGAAGAAGAAGTTCTATTTACTGGATTTGGTAATGCACCTGTAAAAGGCGAAGGTGCTTCCGTTGTATATGATGATGCATCAGAAAGTTATACTGCAAGGTATACTGCTGAAACTATTGCATTAGCTTTTGCTGTAACTGAGGAAGCAATGGAGGACAACCTCTATGATACTTTCGCTAAGTTACGTGCTAAAGGTCTTGCACGAGCAATGGCAAATACTAAGCAAGTAAAAGCTGCTAATTTGTATAATAATGGTTTTGGAGCTGGAACTCATGCTATTGGTGATGGAGTTGCATTCTTTAGTGCAGCACACCCAACAGTAGGTGACGGTAACCAAACAAACACAGGAACAGGAGCTGATTTATCAGAAGGTTCTTTAGAAAGTGCAATTACCCAAATACAAAAGATCAAAGATGATCGAGGTATTTTAGTGGGAGCAAGTGCAGTTTCTTTACATATCCCTACTGATTTATGGGCAACTGCTGATCAAGTATTAGGATCACCAGGATCTACTAATATTACTGCCCAAACAGGAGGATACCCTGCACCAGTAGCAAATACTGTTGGTGTATTAGCGAATAGAATTAATGCTACTCGTCACATGGGTATGGTTCCAGAGGGCTTCTATATTAATAGAAGATTCTCTGACACTAATGCATGGTTCGTAAAAACTGATGTACCTAATGGTACAAAAATGTTTGTGAGAACACCATTACAAACTAAAATGGAACCAGATTTTGATACTGGCAATCTTCGATTTAAAGCACGTGAAAGATATTCTTTCGGTGTTTCTGATTGGAGAGGTTGGTATGGAAATGCTGGAGCTTAATTAGTATTGAGGGAGAGTAAGAAATTATTCTCCCTCTAAAGATTTAGAGGAAAAAATATGGCAACGAATATTAAAGCTATTAATAAAAGAGGTGGAGACGGAGATATTATTAGTACCACCAATACAACCAGAATAATTGGTGTTCATTCCTATTCTACTGTAGCAGGAGTAGTTACTATTGGAGATCAATCAGGAGCAAAAATAATATATGAAGTAGGTGCTTCTGCAGAATCAGATATGTATTTTGGCGAAATGGGTATTAAATGTAGTGGAACAGTTAGTATTTCGACACCAGATGCAGGTAGTGTAACTTTATTTGTAGGATAATAAATGTCAACATACTCATACTTAGTAACCGATATAAAAAATACTGCTGAAAATGATTCAACAGAATTTACAGATCAAATACCTTATTTTATAAATAAGTCTGAACTACAACTTACAAAAGATTTAGATGATTTTGGATTAGATGTGTTTACAACTATTACATTATCAGCTAGTAATCCTATTGTATCTATACCTTCAGGTACTAGAATAATAAGGAATGTAAACTATACAACAAGTGCTTCAAGTATTAAAACAAATTTATTACAAAGAACTTATGAGTATGCAATAGATTATTTTCCATATGCTAGTGCATCTACAGGTACTCCAAGATACTATGCAAGAAAAAATAATACACAGATTTATATAGTACCAACTCCTGCATCTACTGTTACAGGAGAAATTCAAACAGTTGCAAGACCTACATCTTTAACGTCAGCAGCTCCATCAAATTATTATAGTGAGTTTTGTTACAATGCATTATTTTATAGATGTATGTTTGAAGCAAATTTCTTTATGAAAAATTGGGATGTAGCTCAAACATGGGAAGCACAGTATAAAAATTCTATAGATGGTTTACGTAATCAAGCTAGAAGAACTAGACAAGATGATATGGAAACTCCTAGAAATCCTGTTGGAGGACCAGATACTATACTACAAGGATCTCAATAATGACAATAAGTAGATCCAATATAAGACAACAAATTATAAAACCAAATATTAAAAAGAAGAAAAAGAAAACTAAACTTAAAAGGAGAAGATAATGCCAGGACCAAATACACTATTACAAGATCCTGCTGATTTACCAAAGATAACAGGTAAACCTACAGGTCAAGGCTACGGTGCTGCTCGCAAAGGTCCTGATGTTCATGGTCCTATTGAAGATGCAGTAGTTAATGAAACATACCCACAAGGACAATCTTTTAAAACTGAATTAAAAGAAGTCCCAAATATAGGAGTTAAGTAAATGAAATTTTTTGGAAAAATGATTACAAATATGTTAAAAGATGGAGCTACTCCTAAACAGATAGCGAAAGCTGCTGCAGAAAAAGGTGGTACTAAAGCAACTTTAAAAGCTTCTTTAGCTAAATTTGTAGATCCAAATAAAGTAAAAGTTGGAAATAAAATGATGGCTTTTATGCCAACTACAAAACAAACTGTTGCTAAAGCTACTACAGGTGGAGCAGGTGCAGGTTCTACAAAATTAAAAGAAGCAACTAAAAAAGCTACTCCTAAAAAAGCTACACCTAAAAAAGCTACTGTTAAAAAGACTGTAGCTAAAAAACCTGTAGCTAAAAAAACAAGACCTTTACAAGGTAAAGAAGGTGGAGCTAAAATTAGACTTGGTAAATGGTTAACAGAAAATAAAGATAAAGACGGTGCAGCTTTATACCAAGCATTTAAAAAAGATTATCCTAATGCAACAAAACAAAATGTTGAATCTGCTTTAGGAAATATTATTGATAAAAAGAAAAAAACAAAAGCAAACTTTATCTATAAAACTTTACCTAGTGGTAGTAAAAATAATCCAGGCACAACTTCTAAAAATGTAAAGAAAGCTATGTCAGGAGGAATGATTAAAAAACCTATGGGTGGAAAAGTTTATGATCCTAATAAAAAAGTTAAAAGACCTTATGGTGGAAAAGTTTATGATCCTAATAAAAAAGTTAAACGTATGGGTGGTGGACAAATAGGACATAATGGTAATGATGAAGTATCTCGTTTGTACACAAGTTACTAATGCCTTTTAAATCTGATAAACAAAAAATTTATTTAGCTATAAATAAACCAGATGTTTATAAAAAATTTAAAAAAGATATGAAATCAGGTGGTAAACTAATTGATAACTCTGGACAAAAATTTGTACAGAAGCTTTATAAAGGAGGACAGATAAAGTGAGAAATAAGATTATAGATAAGATTATAAAATTTTTAAAAACTTTGAGAAAAGTGTAATAGATGTTAGGTGGTTTACCAGTTGAAATGATTACAATGCTTGGCTCTAGCCTTTTAGGTGGAGTCATGTCAATGTGGAGTCAAGCAACTAAAAATAAACAAGACCAACAAAAGATGCTTCTTGCTAGAGATAAGTTTCAAATGTCAGAAGTTAATAAAGCTAGAGAGTTTGACAATAAAGGATTTCAATGGACAAGAAGAATCATTGCATTAACTGCAGTCTTCTTTATTATTGCATATCCTAAACTTGTTCCTGTCTTTACAGATGTTGGTGTTGTTCTTACATGGACAGAATTTAAAGGTGGCTTCTGGTTCTTAATAGACAAACAAGAGGTCTATATGGATAGATTATTTAATGGTGTAGTTATTACACCTCTTGATACACACTTAATGTCAGCTATAATTGGTTTATATTTTGGTGGAAGCTTAGTTAAGAAATAATGGCAACACGTAAAAAAAGCAATATGAAAGGCATTACTATTGGTAGTGGTAATAAAAGACCTACCAAAAAGGGTGCTGGAATGTCAGCTAAAGGTGTAGCTAAATATCGTAGACAAAATCCTGGTAGTAAATTAAAAACTGCTGTAACAGGTAAAGTAAAAAAAGGTAGTAAAGCTGCTAAAAGGAGAAAGAGTTACTGTGCAAGATCTGCAGGACAAATGAAGAAGTTTCCTAAAGCAGCTAAGAATCCTAACTCAAGATTAAGACAAGCAAGAAAGAGATGGAAATGTTAAAAAAACCTAATAATCCTGGACTAAAAAAATTACCAACTAAAGTTAGAAATAGAATGGGCTATGCTAAAGATGGTGGAGGAGTACAAAAAAAATTAAAAGAAATTACTGGAGCTTTAAAAAAAGCTTCTAAGATGCATGCAGCTCAAGCTAAATATTTAGAAAACGTAATGAAAAAAATAAAATAATGGCAAAGCTTTGTGCAAAAGGTAAAGCTGCAGCTAAAAGAAAATTTGATGTATATCCATCAGCTTATGCTAATATGTATGCATCATCAGTATGTAGTGGCAAAGTAAAACCAGGTGGTAAAAAGAAAGTTAAAAAAGCTAAAGGTGGTGGATTAAGAGAATGGGTAAAAGAAAAATGGGTAGACATAGGAGCACCGAAGAAGAAAGGAAAGTATCAACCTTGTGGGAGAAAGAAGGGAAGCAAGAGGAAGTATCCAAAATGCGTACCACTTGCGAAAGCCACTCGGATGTCAAAGTCGCAGAAGGAGAGTGCTGTCAAACGAAAAAGATCGAAAGCACAGGGTGTGGGTGGTAAACCAACAAACGTAAAAACATTTGCTGCTAAGAGTGGAGGTACACTTCTTGTAGCATCTTGTTATGATAAAGGTTAAACAATGGCAACATCAGGTACATATAATTTTAATTTAGATATAGATGAAGTAATTCAAGAAGCTACTGAAATGATTGGTGGTGAACAAACACTTGGACATGAACCTGCTTCAGCTAGACGATCAATTAACTTAATGTTAAACGATTGGCAAAATAGAGGTATACTTTTATGGTGTACATTTACTACTGTTGTAACGGTTGCAGATGCTGTTCCTACTGTATCTTTAGCTGACTCAGTTACAGATGCTTTACAAGTAACATATTCAACAAGTGTAAGTGGAACTGATATAGCTTTAGAAAGAATATCTTTTGAAGAATATCATAATATTCCTAATAAAAGTCAAGAAGGTAGACCTACTCAATATACAGTTAAACGAAATTTAAATAATCCTACAATTCATTTATATCCAACTCCAGATAATTCTACTGGTGTTTTAAATATTGAAGCTATTAGACAAGTAGAAGATGTAAATAAATCTTTTAATCAGAATGCAGATGCACCTGTAAGATTTTTACCAGCATTAACTTGTGGCTTGTCTTATCATTTAGCTATGAAAAGAACAGGTATTCCAATGGATAGAATACAAATGTTAAAATCAAACTATGAAGAAAAATTAGCTATGGCTATGGAAGAAGATAGAGAAAGAGCTAATTTACATATTAAACCTAAATTAAGGTATATCTAGTGGCAACTAATCGTAATGCAATGGCTATGTGTGATTGTTGTGGTTTTGTTTATCCACACAGAACAATGCAATTAAGTAGTTATAAAACATTAGTTTGTTCTACATGTTTTGATGGTGCATATGATTTAAAAAATCATCCACAAAATAAAATACCAGATGTAAGAGACGATATAACTATTAAAGATCCAAGACCTGATATAGGTGGTAGAAACTTAGATTGGCAAGAATGTTCGTTTAATTGGGATGATGATGATAAAGTTAGATTCTGGGCGAACATATAAAAATTTGGAGTAAAGAATGAGCACATTAACAGGTAAACAAGTTTCAAAAACTTATAAGCAATTATTAAAAGTAAATTTAAGTGCTAATGAGGGAGTAAGTGCTGGTTTATTAAACGTACAATCAGGTGATGGTACTAATTCAGCATTACAAATATCTACAAGTGTAATACAAGTTGCAGGTAAATTTGGAGTATCAGAAGATGCTTCAGTATCTGGTGATTTATTTGTACAGGGTGCTGTATGTGCATCTGCAGCTTTCTTTTCAAGTTTTAATGTTACTAATGTTACAGCAACTGGAGTTGTTGCAGATAAAGTATGTGCATCAGCATTCTTTGGAGATGGATCTAATTTAACTAATGTTCCTACATCAGGAGATGTCTCTGTATCTACATTACGAGTTACACATAATGCATCTATTGGTGGAACATTATCTGTAGTAGGTGCTGTAGGATTAAATAGTACAGCTACCATAGCAGGAGCAACACATCTTCAAAGTACTTTATCAGTTGGTGGAGCTGCTACATTTGCAAGTACAGCTACAATAGAAGGAGCTACACATTTACAATCAACAGCTTCGATAGCAGGTGCAACATCTATTGGTGGTGCAGTTAATTTATTAAGTACTGCTACAGTTTCAGGAGCTGCAGGATTTTTAGGAACTGTAAGAGTTTCTGGAGCAACATCATTAGAAGCAGGTGTAGTTGTTAAAGGTAAAGCCGAATTTGATGATGATGTTTGCGTATCAGGTGATACTGTTTTAGTAGGTAATTTAGCAGTAGGAGGAACAGCTACAGTAGCAGGTAATGCTTCTATTGGTGGTACTTTATCAGTAGGTGGAGCTACTCATTTAGCAAGTACATTAACAGTAGCTGGTAATACTACATTAACAGGTACATTAGGTGTAGGAGGTAATGCTACATTTGCAGAAAAAGTTTGTGCTTCTGCATTTTATGGTGATGGTACAAATATTACAGGTATACCTATTACAGGTAACATATCAGTTTCAAATGCTCAAGTAGGTGGTACATTAAAAGTATCTTCTACTGCAACTATAGAAGGTGCTACACATTTAAAAGATACATTAAGTGTAGGAGGTGCAACACATCTTGCTTCAACATTAACTGTAGCAGGAAATACTACATTAACAGGAACTTTAGGAGTAGGTGGTGCTGTTAATCTTGCAAGCACATTAACAGTAACAAGCAATGTATCTATAGGTGGTACATCTAATATAACTGGTAAAGCAGAATTTGAAGATGATGTATCTGTATCAGGTAATACAGCTATAGGTGGTACACTTGATGTAGGAGGTAATGTATCATTAGGTGGTAATGTTACAGTTAAAGGAGATGTTCATGTAAGTTCTAAAGTATGTGCTTCAGCTTTCTTTGGAGATGGTGCTAACTTAACAAATGTACCTGTAGCAATAACAGGTAATATATCTGTTAATAATGCAACAATAGGTGGTAATGCATATATAGGTGGAACAGTTACAGTTATAGGTAATGGAACATTTGATGGAGATGTTTCTGTATCTGGTGATATGAATATTGGTGGTCATACTACAATAGCAGGTGCAGTACAACTTGGTTCTACATTAAGTGTTACAGGATATTCACATTTTAAAGATGATGTATCAGTAAGTGGTAATGCTATTATAGGTGGTACAGTAAGTCTTGGTGGTGGTATTGTAGATGTTAAAAACGGAGGAGCTAGATCAGTAATAAGATTATATTGTGAATCAGGTAATTCACATTATGCTGAAGTAAAAGCACCTGCACATTCTGATTTTTCTGGTAATATAAGTTTAGTATTACCTGCATCTGCAGATACATTAGCAGGATTAGCAGCAACACAAACATTTACAAATAAAACATTTGGTGATAAAGTAGATTTTGATGATGATGTTTGTGTATCAGGTAATAGTATTTTTGTAGGTAATGTTGCTATAGGAGGAACTACAACCATAACAGGTGCTGTATCATTAGGAAGTACATTAGATGTTAATAGTAATGCATCAGTAGGTGGTACTGCTAAAATAACAGGTACTACAACTATTACAGGTAATTCAGGTTTCTTAGGAACTGTTAGAGTATCAGGTGCTACTTCATTAGAAGGTGCAGTAATTATAGATGATACACTTACAGTTACAGGAGCAACACATTTACAAAGTACAGCTTCAATTA
>VTLG01004316.1_pt1 | contig 25657 bp, 32 predicted proteins | sample 4694571 | NCBI WGS metagenome assembly VTLG01 (sample SAMN12604809, study PRJNA352737) | marine metagenome | biome: ENVO:00000447; feature: ENVO:00000209|ENVO:00000569|ENVO:01000036; material: ENVO:00002151; isolation source: viral sequences binned using virsorter ...
TATCTTTTTTGTTAATACCAAAGAAATCTCTTTGTAATAATTCTTTGTAACCTTGAGTAAAGTTTTTTCTAGAACCAGGATATCTGTTTTGTATCATTGCTTCTATTCTAGCATCTTCGATAACGTTAACAACAGATTTATCAATACCATGTTTGTGAACTTGTTCTAACATATCTAAAGGAGTCCACAATGAGTGGCCAACTTCATGACATACGAACATGTCATAAACGTCATTAGATATTTCTTCTTTAAATATTGGTAGAACTAATTCTCTCTTCTTTACGTCAAAAGAAGCGGTCTTAGTTTTTTTGTGAACTACTGAAATATCTTCTTCAGCAAGTAATTTTGCGATAGTTGACTTTTTCATTGATGTAATAACCTCTCTCATACTAGCTAATCTATCAGGTGGGGGTTATATTGTCAAGGCCTAAAAAAGCGAGTAAAATCAATGATTTTTGGGGGTACTAACCCACACGGACACCCCTTTGCACCGGCTGAGCGGCGATGCTAGCGTGTCGTTTTTTGACGATTCGCCTTCGATTCTAGGATTTGCCCGAATATTCGTATAATTTCGATGCTATGAACTTTTGTGCCTTTTCATTAGGATGAGAATCAATTAAACTAACTTTATATGATGCACCCATAGTCAATTCGCATAAATCTTTAAGACAATAACCACCAATACAATCTATGATAGGCCATCCCATAAAATTATCAATCTTTTCTATGAGTGGATGTTTTAATAATTCAAGAGCGGTTTCTTGATCTTGACCTTTTTCTTCATAGAACCAAGGCATTGGAGGTGTGCCTTGACAGAAAGTATATTTAATACCTAACTGTTTTAGAGTCATTTGCATTGAATATATGTAATTTAAATTTGTATATAAAATTTGACTTATGTTTGGATATGGTAAATTAAAAGCTTTCTTATACCATAATTCAGTTTCAATATATCTGTTATCCTTAGATTGTGGTACTAACGTCTCAAAATCTACATCATTTTGAACTAGAAAATCTTGTCTTGAAAATTCTGACCACATAATATATACATGTTCGATATTACCAAGATTGTCTAATATTGCTTGTAAAGTTTTATGATATATTGCTTGATTACCATATCCACATCTTGCTGTATTAATAACTTCACAACCATGCATTTCACCAACAAGTTCTGGCCACATTTTAAAGTCTAGTGGTTTTGGTTTTGCTCGTCTAGGATAGTTTTTGTCTGTAAAACTACATCCACCTACAATAATTTTAGAATACTTTGACATTATATTTTCTTTCAAATCTTTCACCATCTTTACGACTATTACACATTGGTTTACCTTTAATATTTAAACTTGTATTTAAAAGCATAGGACAACCTGTTTTATCATACCACTCTTCAAGTACAGGTCTTAATATACTAACATTATCTTTTTCTACTACTTGCACTCTTGCTGTTCCGTCAACATGTGTAACAGATTTAAGATCATGTTTTGCTTTACATATAAACTGCATGTATCTATTTTTTCTACCAACAAAGTAATCATCAAAATGCTCTTCTAGAATAGCAGGTGCAAAAGGTCTAAACTTTTGTCTTTGTTTTATTTCATTGACTGTATCTTTTATATCTAGTCTAGGGTCTGCAAGTAAACTTCTATTACCCAATGATCTTGGACCAAACTCTGCTTTACCATCTATTACACCACATACTCCATGTTCTAATAAATGATTTACAATATCAGTAGGTGAAGATATTGAATTTGCCATTTGGCCCAAATAAGGATGATACCAATTTAGTTTCTTTTTTTGAACTAACGCTGCAGCTCCTAAACTAGAACCTGCATCTCCTGGCGCCGGCAGAATCCAAACATTAAACCTATCAGGTATCTTGCTATTAGCAACACAATTTAAAGCACACCCACCAGACAATACTAAATTACTATACTCACAATGTCTAAGTAATTGTAAAAACTTTGTTTCATATAAATTTTGTACACTAGCTGCTAAGTCATTTGGGTGTGCATGTGGAAATATTTTTCCTACACCTTTATGATTATTTTTCTCTAATAGATATTCTAAATCATATTTAGGTTCACCAAACGCAGCCATTCCCATTGTAATATATTCATCCTCATTTGGTTTTAATCCTATTCTTTTTGTAATCGCTGAATATAATAACCCTAATGAATAAGGATAATTCCATGATTTAATTTTTTTCATTTCATTATCTTTACATTCCCATATAGTAATAGTATTCCATTCACCTATTGCATCTATGACAATAACGTTACATTCATTAAATGGTGAAGTATAATATCCTGCGGCCGCATGTGTTTCATGATGACCAAAATAATTATCGTATTTTCTTCTAGGGTTTTGCCAATTCTGACCAGCAAATAATCTTCTAGTATTTTTTAGGAAAGGTTTTTCATAGAAACTAATTGTATCATATCTTTGGGGTATTAGTTCTTCATCAAGAATTGGGTCATTCTTAATTTTACTAAATCTTTCTGTGTGCCATGCTGAAATAATTTCTCTATCATTTAGTACGGTGATAGCTGCATCATGAAATCCCTCTGATATACCTACATTAATCATCTGTTTTAACTTTATCTCTTAGCGCTTTTTCTATTACATCATTTTCATAAATGAAAACATCTTCGTTCTTTTTTTTCTTTTTAAAGTAAGATAAAAATGTTGACCAATATAATTTAAGATAAAGTTTTAATTTATATACTGTCATTATGCTATCCTTGAAAAGTTTTGTGTTTTTTCAAATCTAATACTATGTCTAAACTTATCTGCCAACTGATCGCCTTTATGTGAAATAACAAAAGTATTTTCATCACCAAGTGTATTAAGTATTCTTAAAAACTCATCTGTACCTTGACCATCTAAACTACTATCAAATATTTCATCTAATATTAGTAAGTTTGTGTTAGTACTATTTTTCATCTTTGCTACTGCTCTCCAAGTAAATAATAATGCTAAATCAATACGCATCTTTTCACCTTCACTAAAAGAAGCATAATTAAATGTATCTCTGAATCTAGATTTAATTGTTTCGTTAAAGTTTTCATCTAAATTAAAGTTAACGTAAAAGTCCATTGACATAAGATACTTGTTAATTAATTGATTCATGATAGGTAGATATTGTTTTATAATTTTAGTTTTGATACCTGTATCATTTAACATATCTCTAGCAGCCATAATGTAAGTTTGATTTTCTTTTAATAAACTTCTTTGGTGTTCTATCTTTTTACAATCAGTTTTCATTTGACCTAGTTTATCTATGTCTTTTTGTGATACACTACCTTGTTCAAAACTTGCTATCTCTTCTTGTAATTCTGTATTGAATTTTCGTAATTCAGCTATAGAGCTTTGAAGTCTTGCTTGTTTAACTTCGTTATCTCGTATCTCTACTGTAATACCTGTAATTTCTTCTAAGCGTCTATTGACACTTTGTAATTCTTCTTTGAGTTTGGCTGCACCCTCAACGATTTCTTTGACTTTTGCTTCTTTTTTATTAACCATTTTTTCTTTGTGAGATTGTTGTATATCTTGTTCACAGGTTGGACACGAATCATTGTTTTTAAAAAACTCCATATCTTTTGTTAACTGTTTATGTTTTTCAGTTAATGTAGCACGTATATCGTTAAGTTTACTTAATTTGTCCTCTACTACTGACTTGTCATTGATTTCACCCGTTAAATCATCGCTAGCAGTCTCTAAAAGGGCCTTTTCGTTCTCTCTTTCAGTTAGTAACGTTTCATTTGATTGAAATATCTTTTGTTTACTTGTAATGATATCATCTTTGTTTTTCTTCATATCATCGATATAATTTGTCTGCATAGCTATCTTTTCGATTGCCATTTCAAATTGATAATCCATATCTTTGATATCGTCTTGTAAATCTTTTAGTTGATTTTTAAGTATCATATTCATCAAAGAGAATATTTTAATATCTAATATCTCTTCGACTACCTCTCTTCTATGTACTGCTTTTAATTGCATGAAAGGTATAAAAGTTGATGAACCTAAAATAACAACCTGAGTAAATGATCTAAAGTTTAATCGTAATACGTTTTGTTCAAGATACTTTTGATAATCTCTAGAGTTTGCCTCTTGATTAATCATCACACCATCTTGCCATATTTCAAACTTGTTAGGTTTAATTCCTCTAACAACTTTCCATTGATGAGTACCAATTCTAAATTCTACTTCAACAACTGCTTCTCTATCATTAATAGTATTAACTAATTGTGATTTACTTATTACTCTAAATGGTTTACCAAACAGACTAAAACATAATGCATCAAGTATAGTTGACTTACCTGCACCATTTTCACCAACTATAAGTGTTGTACTCTGTCTATCTAAATGTATTTCTGTAAAATTATTACCAGTAGATAGAAAGTTTTTCCAACGTATCTTTTCAAAGTGTATCATAATTTGTATTCAAAATTTTGTGTATCATTATTAATACTAATTTGTTTAGCACCATTGCTAATATGAAAGTGTGTTGCCATTGGTGTTAGTGGTGATAGAGTTACTAACCTTTTTGTTTTAACTCTGGTGTTAGATAAAAATTCATGTAGTTTATTAATTATCTCTCTACCTGCGCCACGTTTTCTTGACCATACAGTATATGCAACTGCAATAGAACCAGATTGCCCATCTTGACAAGCAACTTGACTCATATAATCTAATTCTTTTATTGTATTAGGTACTTCATTTGTATATGCAACACAAACAATAGCTTCAATTTTATTCTCATATGAAAGACCATATATTTTTCTTTCTGCAAATAAACGCCATTCCAAATCTAACTCTGGTCTTACTGGGTCTTCGCTAACATCAATATGTTTTAGTTCAACAAACTCTGTGCCTTTAACCCATCTGAAAAAATCGTTTACGTTATCTTTTATTGTTTTCATAACTCGTTACCCCAACTATCCCAACCTTTTCTTTCTCTTCTAGCAAAAAGTTCTACATAAGGTCCGTCTAATAGTTGTTCTATCCTTTCGTATATTTCATCTGGTTTTCTGCTGTGTTCTTGTCTTTGACTTATGATTAATTGTCTTACTGATTTTGATATTCTTTTTGGTTTACCTTTTGTTGCAAGTAAACACATTTCGGGGTTTGCTCTTGTCCAATAACCTAAACCTGTAAACATACCTAAATCATTTTTGTTTTGTTTCGCCCAAGTAAATCCTACCGTCTTGTATTTGAAACCCCATGCTTTAATAACTTCCAAAGCTTCTGGTAACATTGGGTCAACGCACCACATGAGTAAGACGCAATCATCTGAAGCCAAATCAGAAACACGTAAATTACAAATATCAGAAATAGACATGCAACTATAATGTTGTGTAGCGTTTCGGTCATCGCCTTTTGGACTATATGATTTAAAGTGCCAAGGTGGGTCTGCATAAATTACCTTGTACTTAGAGTTCCAAGTCTTGAGCTTCATTATATAATCCTCGCATCATACCTTTTAATCTATCTTTATCTAAATCTATTTCTAGTTCATCTATGTATTTGTTCAATAGAGTATTGGTATCTTCAGCATATTGTACTATATCATCTGACACACTATCAGCTTGCATATCAGAAAAGTCTTCAACTATCTTAACTTCATGTGCGTTTGCTTTCATTAACCTATCAACAAATCTGTCATATTGATATAAATCTTTTTTGTTAACTACAATTAATTTAACAAACTTCTTTTCATATTTTGATACATCTTCATTTGCATAATCTTTATCTGTATCATCATAATAAATTTTTTCAAACATCCTTATAGGATTAACAATTCTTTCTAGTTCTAAAGTTTCTGTATCAAAGATATGAAAACCTTTTGGGTCATTGTGATCGTTCCAATAAATCTCGTATGGTGTTCCTAGATAATATATTTGACCATCATCTGATTTATGATGAAAATGACCAGAGAATACTGTATGAAATTTTTGAAATGTATCTTTATCATAACCAGTATTACTAAATTGACCTTTGTGCATTTGGAATCCTTTAACTTCTAAATGCCCCATACATATACCTGCTTTGGTTTCATCAATCATACCCATAGAGTAAACATAGTTTTGTGGATTAATCCATGGCATAAACAATATATCTAATCCACCTATATTAACCTCTGTTGCGTCTTCATATAAATGAAACTTATTACTTTTATCTCCGATTAATTCTTTTAATGAGTTTACATCATTTGTATTTTTATAATAGATATCATGATTACCTACTAAACAATGAAAGTCAATTTTTAAATGTTGTAATGGAAATATAAATCTTTCTCTAAAATCTTTTGCTGTTTTATAGGAAACATATTTACGTCTATCCATTAAATCACCTAAATGGAAAACTGTTTTTATATTGTGTTGTTCTAGATACGGAAAGAATATACCTTCATAAAATTCATAAAAGTAATCATTGAAAAAATCACTATCGTTTCTAGCACCAAAGTGCGTGTCTGTTATGATTGCTACTTTCATTATACAATAATATCGGTATTTGGTTTAATTACACCTGTTTTCTTTTCTTCTATTTCTCTTTTAATTTTTTTAGCGAGTTGTACAGTTTTTGGTGCAAATTTCTTTTCTTGTTCGTATATCTTTCTTACTTTTTCTTTTGCTCTATCTAATTTAAATTTAGATACAAGTTTAGTAAAGTCTGTGCCATTCATGTGGTCAAACTCATGTTGGAAAACTCTAGATGGCATATGATCTAAATCCTCTATGTGTTCTTTACCATCATTGTCTGTATATTTTACTTTACAAGTTTTGGGTCTTGATACTTGTAAAAATAGTAATGGATATGTTAAACAACCTTCACTTAGTTGTATTGTCTCTTCAGAAAATTCTATTATCTCTGGGTTCCAACAAGCTCTTGCTTTACCATCTTCCATGTCTTTATGTCCACCCATGACAAACATTCTATATGGTAGTCCTACTTGATTTGCTGACAATCCAATACCACCAAACTGTTTCATTGCAACAAATAAATCTTCGGCGATTTTAGTTCTAGTAAAACCTTCTGGTAATGTTTCGTCCTTAAACTCTGGTAAAGGTTCATTTAATATTTTTGCTTCAGGTGATATGAGTTTAAACTCAGCTTGCATTTTATTTGTCATCTTCATCTTCCATAAATTTTTCAAGTCCTCTATTAATTTTTTTCTTTTCTTTTGTTTTGTACACAGGTTCATCTGGTACCATAACTAGAGGATTGAATTGACCACTAAACGTGTATGTATTGGGGTCGCCTGGCATTGATTCATGTGTTTTATATTCGCCACCGTCAATCATTTTGTGCTTAATGTGTTGTTGTTTTTTTTCTTTTTGTATTCTTCGTATAAATGCATAGTATATTATTTGTGTAAAATACGCAAAAGGATTTTTAGATTTTGTTGGGTCAAAGTTATAAATGTATTGTAAACAGTTCTCAATACCATCTGATATCATTTCATCTTTGTAAGTGTAATTAATAAAGTTAGGTCTATTTGATAAACCATTTGCAATCTTTAAAATACATTTACCAATATACTCTGGTACTTTTGGTCTTTCCCCAACATTGTCTGCCTCTTCGCACTCGGTTTTAAATTTTACCATTGCTTCAAAGAGTTCTTTGTTAGAAACGTAATGTGCTGTTGATTTTTTCTTGGCCACTTTTTACATCCTTTTAATTCACCATTGTAATGATAAATGGTTGAATTGTCAACAAAAACTTTAGCTTAATGTATCGTTTTATCTTCGTCATCAATATAATCTTCAAACTCATCTTCAAGCTCATGTTTTTTTATGTTGTCAATTTGGTGTTGTGCATATAGTTCACGGTGATAATCATCTATCATTCTTTGATGTCTTTTTTCTGTCATGAAACCACCATGCTGTTCTGCTATATCTAATTGTTTTTCATAAAACGTACTTAGACCTTTAGAAGTTTTAGCAGAATAAATTATTTGAGAGTTTTTTATATCTACCGTATCTTCTTCCGTATATGGTTTTACCCATTGTATTAGTGCTAAAGATTCCACTATACCCGTTGTTACAAATCTAGGTATTGTATGAATCTTTAATGGTTTTTTAATTCTGGTATGCGTACCCGTTTCGTCTGTTATTTTACAAACGATTTCCTCACCAGTTGTTAATTTGATTAAGTTGTAACTCATATGTTTAGTTCGTTAACCTTATAGTTAAACTCTTCCTCATTGTATATATTTATTCGTTCTTGAAAATGTAATAGTGTGAAATTTTTGCGGTTCTTATATGTAAGATTGTCTGCTATGTCATATAGTTTAACTGCGTCCTTTTGTTCAGACTTTCTTAAACCACGACCAATAGACTGTAAAACTTTTATCCTAGATTTATATGGGCTTGCAAATACAACATTGTGTAGATTACGAATATTAATACCTGTGGAAAATACTCCGTAACTAGCAAGAATGAGAATGTTATTTTTTTTCTCAGCCAACGCTCTAATCTGTTCTCTTTCATCTGTTCCTACTCCGCCATGTACAAAGTGTACTTCTTTGTCAAGGTCTTGCATCATTTCATTTAGAACCTCGCCATGTTTTTCTACGAGTTGATAAAGAACAAGTGTATTACCTTTTAAAGTTTTACAAAGATTGTAAATGAATTGATTTCGTTTTTTGTTTTGTACAAGGAAATTAATTTCATCAATATAATTAAAGTCCTTACATTGTTTACTTATCTCCTCACCATGTTTTAATACAACACAATCAATCGCCAACTTGGCAATTGTGTCATCGTCCATTAATGCTTTGGTTGTTGTAACTTGTTCTACTTCACCAAACAAACCCTCTAACACTAATCTATGTGTTTGTGTTCCGTCTAGTGTACCTGTAAATCCATAACGATAAGGACATTCTTCTAATTTAGTCATGATGCCAGTTAATGATTTTGCTTTGAATAGATGTGCCTCATCACCTATTACACATTGATACCTTTTAAAAAACTTCTTGTTTTCTTTGTATATTGATTGCCATGTAGAAATAGTTATTGGTTTGTTGCTAACTTTATCGTGGCCAGAGTAAATTTTATGAATATGCGAATCATCCCAACCATAAGATATAAAATCACTTGCCATTTGTTCTACTAAAGATGTAGTTGGTACTAGGATTAAAACATTAGTACTTGTTAATTGTAAGTATCTAACAATTGCATAAATGATTGCTGACTTACCAGATGCGGTAGGTGATACAAATAATTTTCTTCTCCATTTTAACGCTTTATGAAATGCATCAAATTGATAGTCGTATAATTCAAAAGGCATATTTAAAGATTCTACAAAACCTTTTGCATGGTCATATTCATGAGGCCAAGGAAACTCTTCTACATATCCCTCAGGTTCTATATCATTTCTTTGACAAAACTGTTTAATATATGGTAACAATCCAACATATATTTGACCTGTTTGTTTAGAAAATAATCTTATCTTACCATCCCACATTCTATTACGTACAGTTGGCATAAACTTTGCACCTGGTACCTCAAATGTAAAATAGTCAGATAACTCTTGAGCTATCGCTTGATTAGTTTCTATCTTTAGATAGACATCATTTATTTTTTTAATTAACATATACCACAAACCTTTTTACATGCAAATGATGCTGTGTCTTTTGATGACCACGAATTTTTTATACTTTTAGAATACCATTCATCGTTTACTATTTCGTCTATGTTTTTATGATATAAACTAAAATCATAATAACGATCTATGTATTCTTGTATCAATGGATTAATATTACCATTACCATGTGTTGTTATATACTCATCATGTTTACCCTTTTTATACCAAATAGTTTTTTCTAGAGTTGATAAATGACAACAAGGTATTACAAGACCAGTTGATGATACTTGTAAATTTCTAAGTTTTAAAGCTGCACAAACAATCTTTTTATATTCTGTATCATGTCTATGATCTCTAACTCTTCTATCTTTTCTTTCTAAACCTTGTTCTCTATCCTTACGAGTAATCTGCTCTAATTTTTGTTCTTTACCATCTTCATCTATAAACTTATAAGTTGGACCATATAAAAAATTATTACCTTCAACAGTATCAAAATGTTTTACACCATACTTTCTACACATATTTTGTATGTCTTCAATATAATCTTCATTATGTTTAAACATAACTGTAAGAACAGAAACTTTAGATATTGTTTGACATGCAGCTTCTATGTTTTTTAAAACTTTGTCTAAACTTGTTCCTCTACGATAGAAACTATGCATTTCTTGATTTATACCATCAACATCAAAAATAAGTTCAAGTCTTTGTTTTCCTATACCACAAAGATCAAACCAAAACTCTTCGTTTCTCATACTACCATTTGTGTTAATTGAAATAGTTGTAGTTTTGCTATTATTGATAATATACTCTACTATTAGTTTTAAATCCTTACACATACCTGGGTCGCCATACTTACCAGAGAAATGAAAATGTTTAATTTTAATTTTAGGAAACCACTTTTTAAAATCATCGATGGTTACTTGATTTAGAGGAAGCCATTCTTTTCTTTCACTTACGTTGAATTCATTTGTACGTGAACATTGTGGGCATCTTGCATTACAATGTGTTGTTAACTCAACATCTAATTCGAGTCTAGACTCATTATAATAATTAACCCACATTACTGCTTTTGTACTATGATAAGATTATCATATATCATTGTTGTTTTAGCATTTTCCCAACGCATAATCCAATCATCAACAAATTCTGTTACCCCTGGCATATTTCCATAGTCATGAAAAATTGCATAACCATTATCATCTAAGTTATCCCAAAAATTCATAGTGTCTTTTCTAACACCAGTAAAGGTATGATCTGCATCAATAAGCAAAGTACCAAATTTTTCTTTCAGATGAATTTTTTGTGAGTTATCTTGAATAAACTTTAATCTTTCAATATAATCATTAGGTAGATGTTTCATGACATCTTTTAATTTAAATTTCATATCAATAGAGTATACCATTCTGTCAGTATCTTTTGTAGCGTCTAATAATATAACAGTAGAACCACCTTGACCTATCTCTAAGATATTGCCATACGTTTTTGTTCTTATGAAATTATCAAGGAATGAATATTCCTCGTTTGCCATTTGTGCTATTGGATTAAACCATTCCAGCTTCGAATTTTCGCCATTCAATCGCATTTTTAATATCCCACCCTCTAGATTGAATTGACCTTTGGACACCTTCTAAAAATTTAACAGTTGTTTCTAGATATACTATTTTATTTTTTGCGTCTATAACTTCTTGGTCAGATTCAATGTAAATGTTTAAGTCTGTTTTCAATACTTTTAAATCAAAAGGTTTTGATGCATAAACTTTAGCATCTGATTTACCACCATAATATTCCCACTTATCTCGGTATAGTTTTGTATATTCACCTTTTGCTTTTGCTAATAAGAATTCAAAGTTAGTTTTATAATCTAGATATTTTGCATACAAATCTTGATTACGTAAACTCTCTGTATCTAAATGATCTTTATCTACAGGTAAATCTTTATATACTATTTTTTTTAATTCATCTAACGTCATATTACCACGGATTATTACTTTTCCCTAATATTAATGGTACAGTTTTATTATTTACTTTTAATTCTTTTTCAACTGTTTCATAATGTTCATTAATAGGTTCTATGTAATCAAAACTATAAAAACAACTTTCTCTTGTTGCAAACTGCATAGGAATCACTTTATCAAAATCCATACACAATTGAAATTTTTCAATGTGTTTGTTGTGGTTGATTATATACATTTTTGGTGGATTTGTCAAGGTATAATCTTGGTCTGGCATACAGCAATTATCAATTATACAATCATATGATTTATCAAATACAGGTATCTCTCTAGCATCTTTGATAACAAATTCATATTCACCTTTGTATGAAAATAATTCTTTATATTCTTTTTGTTTGAGATATGAATTATGATGTAAAAAACATAGGTACTTGTCAATATTAATACATTCTTTAATATTATTATTTGATTGTGCTATAAAAAAATCTATATTAGGCCCACCCCCAATACACTTAACAGTCTCAACATTCTTAAAAAGATTGTTAAGTATTTCGTATTGTTCTAAAGAATGGTCCCAATAATGATTTTGAGTATCTTTATATAACTCAGTTATCTTTTCCCATTTCACAGGCACAATTATTACACTCACATACTTTAATTTTTAATAATTTTACTATTATACTCTTTAACCAGTTCATTTGTCAACTCCTAAGTTAGCGGTACTATTTCATAGTACTTGTAATTAAAATCGCATGTAGTTTTAAGATACTGAACATCTGTAGCTTCTTGGTCAAAGTTCAACGCTCCTAACGCAACGGGTGATAGTTCTTGAAATCTTACCTCTACAACGGGGTTATTTTTATTTGATAGTATAGTCAAAGTCGCATCTGAAGACATTGGATTAGCAGGTGTTGATAATCCAACCTTAGCAATATCAGTAGCAGTACCTCTTGTTACGTTAGGTACTACTGCTTTGCTTGTTCTAAAGTCTTTAAATTGTTTTCTAGATTGTGGAAATCCAATACCAATTAACCAATCATGTAACTCTTTATAGTTTTCTAAATTTTCATCTACCAAAAAAGATATTGATAAATTTTCAAAAGTTATGTCATCACCTTGTATTGGTATTTGTCTTAGTGGTGTAGGAAATACTGCTTCTCCAAGATTAATACCTGGTAAATTAGCTGCAGTAGTAAAAAACTGAACTTTTGGTAACTGATTAATCACCAACCTAAATTGTGTAGGTGATGCATAATCTAAAGTTGTTGGTTGTCTTTCTAACGACATTAGTTTTGGTTCTCCAAAATAATTGCTTTAATTCCCCATGACCCATCGATGTTTTGCTCTAGCTCTGCTTTAGATTTTATACATTGATATCTTACGGACATGGTTGGTTGTCTTTCAGCTACACGCTTACCTTTTAAGCAAGCAGCCATCGACTCTTGTATTCTATGCTCCTTAATCTCACCATTTATAATCATCAAAAGAGCTACTACTACCTCTATCATATTAGTCTCCGTTTTTAATAGTGTTTCCGTTTTGTCTTACTTTATCTTTTAGTATTTCAATATCTTCTAAAGCTTTAGAAAGTTGTTTTGATTGAAATTCAATATTCACTTTATTATGCATCATGCTTTCTAATTGTTTTTCAACTTTTTCTAGCGTGTTATAAATGTCTTCGATGAGCATAAATTGCTCTGAATCAGCTGGCAAACTCCCCATCTCGCCTCGGGGCCATTTGATTCTAAACTCCGAATTCTTAGTAACTTCGTTTTCTATTCTTTCAACGTGTGAGTTGATATCTTTTTCTTGTAATACATTTGTTGTTTCCAACATTGTGATACGCTCTAATACCCCAAAGTAAGCCCATACTCCTACTGCCACCGCTCCGATTATGGCGAGCATGTTTCGAACTGGCATACTGATAGCAGTATTGTCTGATATATCTAATCTTTTACTCATAATTACTCCACTTAGTATTTATATGCTCAAAATAAAAAGGGCGCCGAAGCGCCCTCTTTGAATTGTTGTTTTCAACCAAGATTACATTAAGTTTGTAACTTGTACTCTTCTGTAATACTTGTTAGTATTTGCAGAAAGTGAAATTGCACCTTCAGCAGAAGCAGCAACAGTACCAGTATGGAATGGATTTGCAGCCATACCGTATCTTGTTTTGAAACCAATTTTTGGTTGGAATGAGTTCTCACCAACGGCTCTAACCATTTGTAGAGGTACATAAGGACAATAGAATACACCAGCATCGTATGGTGAAGTTCCTTTGTAACCTACTACGTAGTATTGTTTAGCAGCTACGTTTGCAGCATATGGGTCGATGTAAACTCTGTATCTTCCGTTTAATACACCAGCAAATGTAGTTGTTGTGTCATCTACGTTTAGGTTAGTTGATAACGCAGGTGTGTAGTCTAGAACACCAGCCATTTGAAGAGCAGAAGCGACATCAGCAGATGTTATGATGATGTTACCTTTTCCTCTTCTTGTTTGTTGACCGATAGCATTTGCATCTCTTTCGATTGCAAACAATAGACCTTTAAACTTCTCAACAGACCATCTTCCGTTTGAGTCTGTATCTAAGTCAAAGATACCTGCAGTTGTTGTGTTAGTTTGAGCACCAGCTACAGCTGTGTTGTAAATTGTTCTTACAACTTCTCTGTTGATTTCCATTAGGATTTCAGATGATAAGATGTTAGCAAGTTCAGTCTCAGCGTCTAAACCATGGATTGCTTTAAGGTCTTGAGCAAGTTCCATAGTGTATTCTGCTTTAAGAGCTCTTGTTACCGCAGTAACAGTATGTTTCTCGATTGAGAAAGCCATTTCTGCGAATTCATCAGAACCATCACCTAAAGTCTCACCTTGAGCTGTAGTCATACCAGTTACGAAACTGTATGTACCAGCAGATGGTGAATCGTTAAGAACAGCTGGGTTAGTACCAGATTGGTCTCCGCCACCAGTATTTCCAGCAGCGTCTTGGTTTGATAGATCAGGTATTAATGGGTCAGCTAAAGCTTCTTTACCAGTTTGAGATGTTGCTCTTGCTCTCATTGCAAAGATAAGACCTGTTGGGCCGCTCATAGGTTGAACGCCACAGATGTCATATGCAATAAGATTAGGCATACTTCTTCTAACTAGAGAAATAAGAATAGGGTCCCAATTGTCAACAGCTGAACCAGTTGCGTTAGTTGGTGCAGCCTCACCTAAGAATGATCTATCTTCTTTCATAGATTTCTCTTGGTTTTCCAAGATTAAAGTAGTAACAGCTCGTCTGTACGCATCACCGATTTTTGGTAGTTCGGGATGTTCTAGGACTGGCTGCCACTTTTCTTGTAGATGTTGTGTTTGAAACATTGTGTTTCTCCTTTTTATTTTCTACTATTTATTAGTTTGCACTCTTTACAGCTTTTCCGATAGCGGAAATATACGCCCCCATCGGTCCGTCTATGTCAGCCTGTACAGCGGTGCCAGTTTCTACTTCATCATGTGCAGTTTCACTCATAACTTGTTTTTTAGGGAAGTAGTTTTCTTTAATAGTCTTTAACTTTTCAGTATAAGACTCTTTATCAGTATATTCTACTTCTTGAGCTAGTGAGTCAAACTTTTCAATCTCAGTTTCAGTTAAGTCTGAAGAAACCTCAGTCTTAACAGATTCTTTCATTAGAGCGCCTTCAGATTTCTTCGCCTCAACTACTTGTTGAATTGTTTCCTCTAATTTTTTCTCTAATTTAGAAATTTTATCAGCTTGCGCTTCTAGTACGTCATACTTCTCAGCAGGTACATCGATGTAGTGATCTTCGAATAACTGCTTAAGACCAGATATGAAGTCTTCAGCGATTTCGCCTTTTAAGCCTCTTTCGATTGCTAATTCATTTTCTTTCATCCACTCGCTAGTTACGTAGTCTAGGTAAGTGTCAACTTTTTCAGTTAATGATTTAGTTGTATCAGCAACTTCAGTTCTTACTTCTTCTTGATACTCTTCTTCAAGTCTTTTAATCTCTTCTCTGATTTTAGACTTAACAGCAGTTTCAAAAATTGTAGCAGCTTTTTCTTTAAACTCTTTCGATAAAGAATCGTCAGCGTTCAACAAAGCATCGACATGCTCTTTAACATCAACTGATTTTAGTCTTTCCTCAGTTTTTGCATCAGAAGCTTCCTCTGCTTTCATTTTAGACGGCATTACTGCTGCATGAAGTTTTTTCATACCTTCTTTTTTCATTTTGTCCATACCATGCATCATTTCTTTATACATTTCGTCTTTAGTTTTGGACATTGCAGCTGAGTGATAAGAAGCATACATGTTAGCCATTTCGTCTTTTTTCATTGACTTCATAGCTTTAATCATTTCTTTTTTCATGTCTTCGTCAGACTTTTCATCTTCTTTTTCGTCTTCGTCTTCTTCTTTCACTTCTTTTTCGTCTTCATCTTCTTTATCAGACTTTTTCTCGTCTTCTTTATCGTCTTCGTCTTCTTCTTTGATTTTTTGAATTGCGTCAGGTTTGCCTTCTCCCTTTTGTGCAGCATCACCAGAAACTTCTTTTGATTTTTTAGAAGCTTCTTTACCTGGGTCAGTAGCATCTTTAGGGTCTGTTACTGCTTTTCCCATGTCTTCTGGTTTGTCTTCACCTGAGAGAGCTGGCTTGATTTTATCCATAGGTTCTGCTTTTACCGCAGATTTTTTAGGAGCATCAGCACCATTGGCTTCTTCTAACTCAGCCAAAACTTCCGCTTCTAATTCCTCTATGGTTTTGTCTATTTCTGTAGCCATTGGAACGTTCTCCTTTTATTTTTTATTTAGTACTATTATTTATAAAACTTTGCACTTTTAACTACTTATTACTAATCATTTTCATGAATTTAGCAAATTCAAGTGCCTTCATTTTATCTTCTTTTAGTCGAGTTTTCTTCTCAATTCTTTGTTTCATGTTAAAGACTTCCGCCTCAACTAGACTACCATGGTCCCATACCCACTCTTTACCTTCCATAATTCCCTCTACGAAAGCGTTTGGAGCAGACGGGTCTGCCACGATATCACCGGCTGTTGCCAGTTTGAAGTCGCTTCTCACATAGTTAGCACCGCCTCTTTGGTCTAAACTTCCCATTCCCCTTGATGATACACCGAGAGTTGCACCCTCGTCCATAAGGTTTTTGACAATTTCACCCATCGGAGTCGACATAATTTTTGCCTCTCCTATGAAGTTATCGCCCTCTGGTTTTAGTTCAGTTATCATATGTGATACTCTGTCTAAGTTAACCGTTGGACCTTCTGGGTGTCCAAGTTCACCGAATGCTCGGTTCTTTTGGATGTATTCTTTGTTGTAATTAGCAACCTCTTTCATTAAAACTTCTTTCGGATATACTCTTCCGTTTCTGTTTTTAATGTTAGATTGCATAAAGATGCCTTTGATTTTGTACTCTTTCTTACCATTCTTTTCTTCGATTAGGTAATTGTTTTGAGAAAAATCTGTAGCTTCTGTGATTAGTTTAACTGCTTGTGTCATATCTTTACTCTAGGTTATCGTAACCTGCTGTTTTTCTACAATGTAATATGATAGTTCCTACTGAAGCTGAACTATTTGTTAAAAGTATATCACCTGTTACGCCTGAACCAGCGTTGTTTGCTATTGCACCAAAATTATGACCTACTAATGACATTGTTCCATTACCTTGTAGTGATAATGCCACAACATTTGAAGTCGCATCAAATAAAATATCTGTTTGTGAACCTACTGACCAAGTACAAGCAACAATCGATAGTTTCGGACCAGAGTCATGACCAGTTAAACCTGATGCATCGACAACTGTTGCGGCTGAGTTTGTACCAGTAGTTGTTATTTTAACAACATGCTCGAAATCTGAATCTTTGATTGTTTGTAATACTACTGCCATTTTTGTTCCTTACTTTAATAGTCCGATTGCCTCTTTTTCGAAATATTGTATCAAGTCTTTTTCTTTGACTCTGTACTTCTTAGCGACATCGGATATTGTCTTTTCAAAAGTATTTAGGAAATTTGAAGGCTTTGCGTCCATTTTTTTAAAAATATCGTCAATTGCCTTCTTCATTTTAGGCGATTGTTTCCGATATTCCTTTGTTCTTTTGTGTTCGTCAGCTTCAAAGGTGGAAGTGTATAACTCTTCAAACTTCATGATTTTACTCGGTTTCTGCGGGTTCTGGTTGTACTTCGGGTTCTGTTTCTGGTATATGATCTCTTACAAATCCTTTAGCAATCTCTTGTTTTTTAGTATCAATTGCCATTGCTACCTTATCTTTCATAGTTTCTTTAAATGCATCTTCGGCATCTAAATTACTTCCGTTATTTAATGCATCAATTATTTTATCGCTAGACATTACTGTATATCTCCTATATCATCATCATCTGGTTGTTGTTGTGGTTCTTGTTGAGGTTCAGCTTTCATAGGTTCGTTTGTTACACCATCATTAGGTGGTAAGTTAACTCCGCCTTCTTCTGGTGGAATACCTGCCTCAACATTCATTTGTTTTTTCATTTCTTCTATTTCATATTCACTTAATTTAAGAACATTTTGTTGTACCCATTTCTTACTAAAGAATGTTCCAACAAATCCCTCGATTGCACCAAGTTGATCTATTTTCTCTCTTAATAATTCTGCATTTTTTAATTCTGCAAAGTTATTATCTTGTAAGAAATCATAACTAATATGTTCTCTCATTGATGGCCATTCTTCTACATTAATAACACCTTTTAAAACTAACTGAGTTTTAAGCATGTCATTGAATAATGGCGTGAATTTTTTTCTAACTTTTTGTACGAACTTAGTAAACTTTAATTCGTCTCTTGTAATCTCTGTTGATCTACCTAAAGAAAAGTTTTGTTCAGCTTCTAATCTTGAAATAGGAACATTTAAACTTCTATAAAGTTTTCTTTGGAAATAAGTTATATCTTCTATCTCACCTAAGTTACTTCCACCTGGTAAAGTTGTAATCTCTGTACCTCTACCACCTTCTCTTCTTGGTAACCAAAAGTCTTCAAGCATTGACATGTGATTTCTATCGTCTCTAATCTCACCTGTCTTAGCATCGTAAACTAATTTATTTCTGTATCTTTGCATTACATCTTTTAGATACTGCTCTGCTTTTGCTTTTGGTAAGTTACCTACATCGATGTAAAAAATTCTTCTTTCTGGTGCTCTAGATATTCTGTAAATAACAAGACTGTCTTCAATCATTCTTAATTGATTTACAGGTTTGATTGCTTTGTGTAAATATGATAAGACCATATTTCTATTTGCATCAATCAAACCAGATGGTACGTAAGTTATCGAGTCTGGTGATAGTCTAACACCAATCATATTATTGTTTCCACTACCTCCACCCATGTAAGTGCCTTTAGCATTATAGATGTAATACTCTTCTTGTTTTTTAATTACATCTGGTCCTAATGCTTTAGGTTGTTTTTTAACTTCTCTTACTTTTTTGATTTGTCTTGGGTCAATGTATCTAACTTCTTGAATACCAAGTTTAGGTGCTTTAGTGTCAATTACTTTATGATAGTAAATTCTACCATCAACATACCAACGTCTAAAAATATCTGGTCCTTTAGTATCAAAGTCTAATAGTTTTAAAACAACATCAAACTCTTCTCTAATTCTATCTTTGATTTTTTTAGTATAGGGTAAGTTATCAGTTATGATATCAACTGATTGATCTCTTTCATTAGCGACAATCGCCTCGTTCATGATATCTTCAATTGCACTATCACACTCTGGTTGTTGTGCAATATCTCTATATCTTCTTACAAGGTCATTCTCATTTCTATCTCTACCGTCTTGATCTAGAACCTGAGCAAAGTGCCCACCGCCTGCGATTTCTACTGTGCCATCGTCAGGCGATTTTTGGGTAAACTTTTCTTGACTGTCTGTATCTTTTATTCTTTCGAATTTAAATCCGAATAGCTCTGCCATAATGTACTCCTACTTTTATAGTATTTATGTAGGTAAATTAGAAGTTAACGCCACTTGCTTCAAAGTGTTGATATCTCCATGTCACCTCAAACTCTTCAATCGTGTTTGTCGTATCTGCGGCAACATCGATTTGAGCAGCTGTCAACGGATACGCATTTCTAAAAATATAAGATTTTAGAACTGTATCGTCTCTATCTAATTGGTCAACAAATAAGTCTGCTTGATATTCTGCAGGTGATGATACACCAGTATTTTCAGCAGTATCATTGATACCATTCATCCAACGCTCTATCGCATTTCTTACCATGAAGTCTGTATCATTGATAAATGTTGTAGACCAAGTTTCGAACTCTCTATCACCTGCGATGTAGATATTTCTACCTCTGAAAGGTATAGCGATTTCACCAAGTGTTTGACCTGGTAAGTTAGAAGCCTTTGCTAAGAAAGAACTTCTTCTTACATCTAGACCAATTGCGATGCCTGGTGGTGGGGTGATCGTAACTCTAAATTGGTTGGCTCTTGCACCTCCACCAATTAGATTAGCTTTAAAGTCATCTATTTGTGCCATCTTACGCTCCTCCTACTTCACTAAACGAAACACCTGTACGTGTTGCTATAAACGATAGTGTAATAAAGTTAATAGCTCTAGCAGGTTTGACAAAGATGTCTGCAACGAATTCATTTCTGTCAATTACTTCGCCTGTGTTGTTTGTTCCGTCTGCAACAACTGAGAAGTCAGATATTCCTCTTCGACCTTGAATGTCTCTTAGGAATGGCTCGACTAAGTTTCTAAATTGTGCTCTTGTAAATTCATCGTTGAATTCAAAGAGTTGGAATTTAGCTGCTGTTGCGATTGCTTTTTCAAGTAACAAGAATAATCTTCTTACGTTAATTCTATCAAAAGCACTCGGTTTAGTTAAAGCAGTTTTGTCTCCAAATAGTACAACACCTTGACCTGGGAAGTTAACAACTGGGTTAACTCTTGCTCTGTAAAGTATATCTCTTTGAGCATTGTTAGGGTTGTATGATAATTTAATTGCGCCTCTTATGTTACCTCTGTTAAATCCAGCAGGTGAGAAGAAACTATCTGCTATTCTGTCTGTGAAAGCACAAAGACCAGCAATATCACCATTTAGTGGTACAAATCTATAAACGTCATTGTATTTGTCATACATATATTTGTATCCACTATCAAACACTACGTAAGATGAGCTTGGACATGCATCGAAGCCAGTTTTTACGTTTTCAGTTTGTGTAGTGTCATTTGCTACGTTAACTGTTGCAGCTCTGTATGGTGATACAAATCCTACACAGTCTCGTCTTTTTTCTACTAGATCAGTAATCATAGTAACGTGTGTGTCCATGTTCGCAGCTGTATCTGCAGCTATTGAACTTGAACCACCAATTACCAAGTTAATGTCTAATGATTCTGTATCAGAGAACTTATCGTATGCAAGTCTTAACTCACCATTTGTTAGTGAGTAATCGTCTGTACCAGATGCTAATACAGTATCAGTTGGTGTATCAACTGCTGTATATGCTGCTGTTGTGTCAGTTCCCCAATTCGAACCCGCTGAGTTGTGGTCCATCCAATATACAAATTGTGATTGATTGTAAATTACATTTGGATAGTAGTTTGTAGAACCTTGAGCTGTTTTTGCGTTAGGGTTTTTAGACATGTTTGCAAAAGTTTCGATAATTGCATTTTGTCTTTCACCCGCTACATCTACAGCTGAACCAGTAATATCACCAGTAGTATCAAAAACTACAACGTGTATTTCATCACCTGTTCCTCTTCCGTTTTGTGTTGACCATGCAGATGTGCCAGGAGCTCCGTCAAATCTGTCATAGAATCTCCAACGTCTTTTGATAAAAGAGTTATCAGGTATAATGGCATGAGTACCACCGCCATTAGGGTCGTCTAATCTTCTAATTGTTGCAACGTTAGTTGAAGTGTTGATTGCTGTTACTTCATATTGTTTTCCCTCTTCACCAGTTACAGGTGTTGTACCTGCTGAGTCTGAAAAGAAAGATATAATATCGTGTACGTGTATTTCATCGCCTGATGCATCGATGTCATCTACTGCGATTGATGTTGAACCTGCAGCATCTTCCGTAACCGTTTGGTTAGATGATGTCAACATTTCTTCGTATGCTGTTGCTGAAGCACAAATTGATATTCCTAATGAGTTACCATGTGTTCCAGCTGTTCTTGCAGCCCACTCACCAACACTCGCTTCTCCAGCTGAGAATGAGCCTAGATAGTGGTCTGTATCTCTAATTAATATTGCTGTACCTGAAGCAACTGCGTTTACTATTCCACTCTCTGCTCTTACTACTCTCAATGAGTTCGTATATTGTAGGAAGTTTGCAGCTGAATACCAGTTCTCAAAGTTTGATGAGTTTGGTTTTCCAAAAATTTTAATAAGGTCTTCTTCAGACGTTATAGTTGTTACAGATGAGACAGGGCCTTTTTCAAATGCTCCAGCGATTGCGCCAATTGATGTCGCTACTGCCGGTACCACATTTGTTAAGTCAACTTCTTTTACCTGAACGCCAGGTGAGACTAAAAATGCCATTGTTGTTCTCCTTTTGATGTATAGCTATTACATTCTATTTTATATCTGTATTTATAGATATTTAATTTTCAAAAGCCCCTTTTTTATAGACCGACCAGATATAAATACTATTATCATGCAATCTCATTATGAAAAATACAAAGAGACTATCAAGAAAGTTGCAAGAAGACATTATAACAAACGTGTCTCTTGGTTAAATCAACACTTATCAGACAAGTCTTGTAAAAACTGTGGTGAAAGTGAAACCATATGTCTCAAATTCTATCCTCATGACTCTCATATACGAAAACTATCCAAAACAAAAGGTGTTAATGGAATAGGCCGTGAAGAGATATTGACATTAATAGATAGTTCTACTGTCATATGTCATAATTGTTGGATTAAACTAGATAATGATCTTATTGAATTAATTTAACCACACATATAATTGAATATTATCGTCTGAATATTCTCTCCATTTAAGGTCTTTGGGTTCTCTTATATTTAGGATAGAACATAAGTCGTATGTGTCTTGTATTCTTGATATAGATTGTTCATTATCTTTTACAAATTGCATAATCTTTGTATTTTGTGATGTTATTTCACACCACATATTGTCAGAGTTTTTGTAATATGGTTTGTAGTTAGGATATTCTATATTAAATCCACCTGCTTCATGCCACCATTTGTAACACTCATAACAATTTCTATAAACCATCACAATTGGAAGTTTATATTTTTTCAATTCATTAAGTTGATATGCGAAAGTGTGGGATTTAATAATCCTCTTTCCTTTACCAGAAAAAGGTAAATCCCACATTTCTTTTTTGTTATCAAATTCGAAACCAGGGTCAAAGTAAACTCCATGATGATTTACTTTACGATTTTTAAATTTTCGTTGTTTACTATAATCAGTTTGATCTATATCTTTTGATCGATATATATCTCCGACTATACCAGACCATTTTGACCCTGGCGCACCTGTAACAAGTATATGAGACATTATTTTGTTAATGACTCTTTGTATACCGTGTTATATCCAAGTTCAATATTAGTAAAGTCAACTAATGTTTTTAGTGCTTCTGGTGTAATAAATGACTTTAGGATTTTAACAGTATCATTACCGTCTTCTCCTACACGCCACTCATACTTTCCAACTTTCTTTTCAATCGCAGCCACAGAGTCTGGGTCTGCAATCATTTTATTTAAAGCATCAATTAACTTTTGTTTATTAGGATTGTCTTTGTTAACCCAAAAGGCTTTTTGCAAAGAGTCTCTCCATGATTTAACAAGTTTATATGCGGCATAAAACTCTGGGTGTGCCTCACTTGCTTCTACGCTGTACATATAAAAATACAATTTTTCGAATGTTGGTTCTGAAAAATTAGGGTCATCAATATGTTTACCAGATTCTACATCTAGTATTCCATGATGAAACCAAGTAAGTGCTTTGCCGTCTTCAATCAAAGGCATTACATGTTTTTTATATGCAGCTGGATTTTCTCTAGTTGCGTTTAAGTCTCCACGCCTAAATGCAAGTCTTCTTTCTGACCCACTCATTCCTTTTACAAAGGTAATGTATTCGTTATACGCTTTATAAGGGTCCATATCTGGCCCACCCATTAACATAGTGATTGCCATGATTTCAGGTATCATACCTGAACCTGCAGAAAACTTAATGTCTTGACAACATCTATTTGCTGTCATTTCATCGGCACCAACAATGATATTAAGATTCATGTGTCCAATAGAATCCCAATCAAAATAATTATATTCGACTGGTTCAATCAAATAAGATATTCCGTTACCACCATGTGATACTAGAATTGTTTTATCGTCAAATCTAAATTCATTTTGAAATTGATTTGGGCCCATTTGATCTCTGGCGCCAGGTAAGTATTTAATAATAATCTTCTCACCCAAATGTTTTTCCCACTCTGCCACAACAATTTGCGACCAAACGGATGTACCACCTGAGGGTTTTTGTGGTACAACTAATGTATAATCTGCTTTCGCAACAGTTGCTGTTAATAAAAATACAGCTAATAGTATTCTAAGCATAGTCTAATTTACTCCTTTTTGTTAAAGACCAATATAAGATTGACATTATTGACAATACAATGAATATGAATATTGGTCTGGTAATCAAATCATGTATTGTATGTAGTGTGGTTAATTGATAAGTCAAAGAATATATTCTATCACTTAATAAAAAACCAATTAGTAAAGCAGGTCTGCTAAATTTATATTTTTTTGCGATAATACCTACAATACTAAAAATTGTTAAAACTGCTATGTCTTCCCACCCACCAGTATATTGTAAAGTTGCCCATACGATTACTACTAAGATAAATGGAAAATAATATTTGTATGGTAATTTTGCAAGATATGAAGAGTAATATGCTAGTACATAACAGATCAATGCTGTAATTAAAGTTCCTAATAGAAAGGCAAACGCCATACTATCAAATAACTTATCGTCATAAAAAGTTTCTGGTGAACCTAAGTCTATTCCAATGTATAAAAATAATCCCATTAAGATAGCTGCAAATGGAGCGCCAGGTATTCCGAATAAAACTGTTGGAATAAATGAAGATGCTTTTTGTGAATTGTTTGCACCTTCAGCACCAACAACACCTTTTACATTTCCTACACCAAATTTTTCGTTTGGATTAGATGCAACAGTTGAACCATATGCCATCCAATCTGCCATTGCCCCACCAAGGCCTGGTAGCAATCCTATGAAAGAACCTATCGCACCTCCACGTAAACTATCTTTCCAAGATTTAAATACATCTACAATACCTTGTCTAACTTGTTTCCAAGTTCCACTATACATGTATTCTACTTCATTGGTCGCACTACCTCTTTTCCAACTTGAATACAATTCTGGTATCGCAAATAAACCTGCAACAAAAGGAAGTATCTGAATACCATCCTCTAGATATTGCCATCCTAAAGTAAATCTAGGTACGTTGTTTGCATCTACACCTACAAGTCCTAGTATGACACCAAGAACAATTGCTATAATACTTCTAACATAATTTTTTGTAGAAACAAATCCAACTGTTACAAATGCAAGTACAACTAATCCCCATAGTTCTGGTATACCCATGTACATTACAATGTTTGTGTAGTATGGTAAGAATAAGAATGTTAATGAACCAAAGAATAATCCATTTAAAGTTGATGATGTTATTGCCGCAGATAAAGCTCTAGATGCTTCTCCGTTTTGTGCCATAGGAAATCCGTCAACCATAGTTGCCGCAGCTGAGTTTGCACCTGGTATTCCTAATAGTACTCCACTAAAAGAGTCGCCAGTAGTAGAGGATGCAACGACAGCAACACAAAAGATAACACCAAGATATGGGTCAGATGCAAAGAATGGCATAAATCCAAACAAGGTTATTAACCCAGTAGTTGCACCTGCAGCTGGAACTAGACCAACTATTAATCCATAAAAGATTCCTAAAAATAAAAATAATATTTCCATTTATTTACGTATCCACTCTGCGTATAGTCTATTACCAGAGTCTTGTTTCAATTCTTTCAATTCAAAATTATATTTATTACACCAATCTTGATTATGTTTTTCTGACCATGGAA
>VTLG01009596.1_pt1 | contig 25653 bp, 12 predicted proteins | sample 4694571 | NCBI WGS metagenome assembly VTLG01 (sample SAMN12604809, study PRJNA352737) | marine metagenome | biome: ENVO:00000447; feature: ENVO:00000209|ENVO:00000569|ENVO:01000036; material: ENVO:00002151; isolation source: viral sequences binned using virsorter ...
AGTCTAGATATCCAAACATTATATTCTGTTGATGGTGAGATAACAACCAAAGCATACTCTCCACCACCCTCAAGATATACTGGTGAATCAAATGTAAATCTTGTAGCAGCAGAAGCATCTGTTGATACTGTAATATCAGAAGAAGCTACATCTTTCTTACTGAATGGTATAATAGTAGTAGTTGGATAACCTGTATCTACCGTCCTAACTTCAACACCACAAGGTAGTTCATCATCCTTAGTAGAGAAGAATAAATCTACACTTGTAAGGAAGCACCCATTTGGTTCTGGTACAGTAAATGTTTGTGCTAAAGGATCACTCCATCTAGTAATAACTCTCTGCTCAACTTGCATAGTAGTATCACTAAGCACCGCTGTATCTCTTCTACCAACTTCTCTTCTTTGAACGTTAGTAAGAGCTCTATTATCAGTTAAATCTTCAGTTACAATATCAGCATTCCTTGTATTGATAATTGTCTCCTGAAGTGTTTCAATAACACCTGAAGACTCATAATTTTTCTCTACTGCAGTAGTAAGAGTTCCTGGAATGAGAGAATTAACCGCAGATGAACTAAAGCGAAGACTCTTATTACCAGAAGTAAACTGTGGGTTTTCTGCAATAGATGAATCAGGAATAAAGAAGGAACCGATTAAAGTACCAACATTATCACTAACAAGACGAGTAGTGGTAATAGTTGCCTGAGCACCACTTGTCTGCCCTCTCAGAGTCATTGAACCATTAATAAAGCCATAGTAATCACCTTGTGGCTGATTCTGCAGACTGAAAGTATCTACATTAAGAAGTCCTGCAGTTGAAGTATAAACAGCAGATATGCCTTCTTCATCATTATATGGGTTAACTGTATAAGTGTCAGATGGTGCATTATATGGCCCATACTTATGATTTGGTGAAGCAACTCTAAACTGAATATAAGGTGTAGATGCTGTTCTTGCACCTTCATCTAGAATAGAAGGAGTTGCAATAACTGTCTCACCTATTTGGAAAGTACCATTTGTCATGGTTACTTCTAGTAGTTTAGGGAAACAGAACTTAGCAACATCTTCTCCTTCGAAGAATGGGAATAGTTGAGTTCTTGGTTTAACGTTCCTAATTACAAATTCAATATTACGTGAACGCATAAACGGCAAATTATCCCGTTCAACAACACGATCACCTAAAGACTCTGAATCAATTCTCTCTACAACTCTAGTAGCAAGTCCAGTTCTGGACTGGTTGGTAGTAGTTGTTGTTTCTTGATTAGTTACTTCAACCTGGATTTCACGAGCACCAACTGTTACCCATCTTGTAAAGGATTGACTTGGACGTCCAAATCCACGGTTACCAGCAATATCAATTGTTCTAGGAACATTTCCTGTTCTTTCTGTTCTGGTAGTCTGAGTAACAGTTGTTGCTACATCAACACCAATCCAATCGGTTTGCCATGCATTCCAAACTGTAGAAACAAGTCCTGTATTCTCATCAGCACCCATTTCAGCAATAGTGTCTTCATAGTCACCTTCGATGTTTACATTACGAGCATCAATTCTTCTTGTATCAACCCAGACATCTGAAGATGGATTTAATTCCATATTTCCACGCCAGAATATTACAGCGAATGGTTGAACATTCTCTGTTCTGGAGGCATAAACATTCTTAACCAATACAGTTTCAGTATAATCAAGAGTAACTAAATCACCTGTTTTACGACATCCACTACCAACCAAATCTGTTGCAAAATCATAATCCTGGGCAGGATCAGCATCTTGTCCAATACCAATAATTGAATTAGTTCCTAATAAAATATCAACTGCGGTTGTATAGTGAGAAGGACGTAATTCTCCAAGATTCTTATCAATGGAAGCCTTATAATCAGGATCCATCTTACTAGATGCTGTAAGTGACTTAAAGTTATCAACTAAGAAACCGCACTTAAATCTGTCTAATCCATCTGCATCTTTGATGGACATATTCTTAGTATCACTTTCCAACATGGAAAGAGCAGTATAATACTCAAGATTCTTAACTCTCTGATCAATTCTACCAATATCGGACATCCGATATCTCTTATAATTCTTGAGAAGAGTCTTAACTTGATCTGCTTCGTAAGTATATGCAGGAATGTATATGGTTCCAATATCTAAAGCACCACTAACTGCCGCTGGAGGTACTGGATTATCAGCAGCAACTCCCATCTGAACTTGGAAAGAACCATTAGTTGTTAAGAAAAGTCTATCAATTCTTCCAAGATAATATGAATAAGTAAGAATTAAAGTCTCATCATCAGAAAGAATATTAGGAGCACTTTGTCCAGTTCCAGTAAATTCTCTTGAATCAAATTCAAATGGTGATTTTGTAGCAGAAGTAGGATCATATGTTGATACTCTAGGACGTATATCAATATAATCAGTTAATCTATCTGTAAGGTTTATATCAAGATAGAATATATCATTATCATACCTTTCAGCATCATAACTCTTAATGCTAAAGATATCTCCTTCATCCGATGATGGAACAGTATAATATTGATAAACAATCTTTAACCTTCCAGTTGGTTCTCCTTCATTATTCTTTCTAATGATTCTACCATAATCATAGAATGAAGGGCGTTGGCCAGTATCAACTGTATACTTATTAAGTATATCTCTATCACCAATTGTAAATGCAGTTACTGTTCCCTGAACTCCTGATTCTTGGAAAGTAGCAACATCACCAATTTGGAATTGAGCACCATTGCGATAAGAAATACCAATTTGAGTTGCATTTGTTATTTCAACTACGACAGCAACAGAACCGTTAGAAGAAATAATTTCCTCACCAACTGTTAAATCTGCAGTTGTTCCATTTGGTCCTGATAATGATGTCATCGTAATCGATGGCAAATCAGGATCCGTCATATCATTGGATTCATAAACTCCCAGAACCCTAACAACATCTGGAACATTCAAACAAATCTCTTCATCTTCAACACGTGTTCCATAAAGATTACTGTATGTTAATCCATTTTGAAGACTTTGAGTTGAAGTACCAGAACCAACTTTATTAGATCTGGTTATAATTGTATTATTAACGTTAAATCTTTTCTCTTTAGAAGATGGATTATTCTTTTTAAGAGTAACATCGACTCTTGTTTGAGTATCTGCTGCAACATTTAAGTTAAAGAAACTCAAAGTTTTACTATCAGCACTAATTTCTATTTGTCCAGCAGTAAGAGGTTCATGAGAACCGTCTCCATAAGAAATTACATACCTTTCAGGTGTAAACGGTAAGTATGTAAAATCTTCACCAATGCTAAATTGAGATGCAGCAATTTGATTACCTGCTACTGTAACATTCTGGAATTGTTTCTTAACTACTAAGTGAGAATTAAGTATATCAATATCACTAATATTACTATTAGGTAATTTTGTAATAAAAGAATTGCCATCCTTAACTCTAGCATCAAGAGAACGTATCTTTAAACCAGTAGTTACAACATCATTTACTCCAGGAAGTTGTCCATTATAAACACCAGATACTGATGTAGCAGCGGCTACAGTAATACTATTACCATCAGCAGCAACAGCAGTAACCTTGTTTAAACTAGTATCAGTAGTAGTTCCACCATATGAAACATAATTACCAGCAGTTACAATACCAGCAAAATTATTACCTGGACTTGTTATAGTTGATATTCCTTGATTTCCTGGAGTAATTGTAAATGTTGGATTACCACCAAGGAAAGTAGATGCCTTAGGTGTAACAGAATGTTGTAATTTAAAATCAGCATTAAATGTCTGTCCAACACCAGGATTGGAATAAACAGAGAATACATCATTCAAACCATAATCTGTAATGGTTTTAATTACAGGTCCAACATCATTACCATTAACTTTAAAGGATTCATCTTTAACAAATTGGCCAGTAGTGCAATAAAGCCTGATTCCTGGTGGATCATCGGTATCAGCCACAGACTGCACCACATACCCCTCAGCGCCGCTAGAATCGCCCGTAATACGAGCAGGGACGGAAATATTGATACCTGTGCTAATACCTAGAACGGTGACCGTTTGAATGTCAAATAGACGTAGATCCCATTCATTTTCATCTTGAAGTGTTGTACGAAGATTTACTGATTCTGCAGAAAAATTATATACCTTTGCTTTACCAATTTCGGTACCGGCAGCAGTTGCAGTTGTAACACCAATTCTTTCACTTCTAAGTGAAACATATGCAGTAGTTCCTAACCCAACATTAGGAGTACCATATGCTCTATTAACAATAAATTGAGTACCAGTATTATAATCTATACCAACATCTTTTACTTCCTTTGTTGTTCTTGCTTTAGGAACATCAAGATTTGTATTGGCAATTGTCTCAACATCATATCCACGAACATATGCTTTACCAGGACTAATCTGATAAACCATCAAATCACTAGATGGAGTATTACCATCTGATGTAGTCTGACCAGGTAAATATATTCCTTTATTACCTTTTCTATTGTTTAAGGATTCTTTAGCTTTAAGTCTAAAAGGTTTTACATAATAGTTACCAGATTCATCAAATGTTCTTTTTGCTAAAGCATCTCTAATTAAAGAATGTTGAGCGTCGTCTTGGAAAAATTCCTTTTCGCCATCAACCAGACGCATAATTTCAACAAAATTCTCATCATTAAGTTCATCAATATCTTTCTTTGCTAAAACAGCAGATATTTTAAGTCTGTCTGCACCAGGAGCAGCAAAATTGCTAAATCCTTTAGCATTATCATATAAAGCTGAATCAGCACCAGCAGTTATAATTTCTTCTACTACACTTAATCCTATTCTATAAGATGGTGTATTTGTATATTGATCAAGAATAAGTGTCTGTTTTGCAACTCTTACAAAATTACCCCTTAAGAAATAAACACCTTCTGTAATCTGAACTGCACATCCAGTTCCTGTAGCGCCAGAAGGAATAGCATTTGCAAACCCTTCATTGGATGCAATGGCAGTATTTGCATATGTTATAGATGCTAATGTTAAAAGTGTTTCACCATCTTGGAAAAATTGGCCACTAAAAGTCGTAGAAGACTTCTCATATTGAACATAAAATGTTAAATTACCATTATCTGACTCTGCTTCAGTAATATAATCAACAACTTTAGCTGTAACTCCTGAAGTTTCTCCTTTAATTCTCTTACCAATTAACTTATCAGCATAAAAAGAAACCGGAATACCAAAATATGCTGCTTCAACCTGAACAGCATAATAATCACTTTGATAAGAAAGTTGTCCAGGAATGACTTTAGAACCTTCCCTGAAGATATGATCACCAAACTTTTCAATTTGATTTTGAAGTATTGATTGTAATCCCGTTAATTCCCTAGCCTGAACTGGATAACCAGGCTTGAATAGCACCTTATGAAAATCATTTGCCGCATCAAAATCGTCAAAATACGGACTAACGTTTAGGTTCGTTTCCTGTGACATGTTTTAGAACTCTACGATGATTTTGATGTCTTCTTTTTGATTAGTGGATCTAGTGATAGATGCCCTATTATCAACGTATATAATGTCTCCAGAGTATTTTTTAACTTCTGGTGGAGAAACCCCTTCAGTAAAGGTCTGTCCAAGATTATACGTCTTATTATTTATTACAGTGGTTATACCACTATAGTCCAAATCAATATTCAAATCAACAGAACCACCACTAATAATAGTAGTTCCTCCTGTTCCTGGATTTGCTACAAAATCATGTAATTCAAATCCATACTCTGGATTAGTCTTAGCAACACCTGCAGTAGTATATCCTGCTAGAGCACTAGACTGCCAGAACTTCAAAACTCTTGTTGTAGCATTCCATGATACAACTTGTCCCACTGCTGTAGAACCAACACCAACTGTTTGACGAACTCTAGCATCTGCAGTAAATGTTGCTGCTGTTACACCAGCACCAGTCAATCTTAAAGCATAAACTGCACTTGCTTGAGTTGAAGTAATTATAGTAGAAGAATCAGTTTCTTCTGGATTCTTAACAAGTCCAACTCTTGCGAACTGCTGTCCTGTTACAAAGTCTGGGTTTGAATCATCATTCTCAATACGAGAGTAAACTAGAACCCTAGTTGCACCCAATTCACGATAAATGTTTGCACCATGTCCTCCCTGTGGAGGAATAATAACATTAAAAACAGCATCAGTACTACCAGCAGTATTAGTAATACCAGCAGATTCTAAATCGACTGTTCCATATGTGTATCCATCACCACCTTGTGTAACACTAACTGTTTCAAGTTGTCCAGCAGCATTAACTGTTACAGAGCATTTGGCGTTATTACCATTTCCATTAACAGGAACATTGGTATATGTTGCAGCATTACCATAACCAGCACCTCTATTTGTAATAACGATATTCTTTAAGAGGTTTCCTGAAAGAGCAGCATTACCTCTTACAGCAGTAATATTTGCATTAGTAGTAGTTAACCAATCATCAGGAACTGGGATGAAATTAGTTGATTCAAATTTAACAAGATCTCCTGGGTTAATAGTATAGAGATACTTCCAAAGATAACCATCACCACTAGTACCAGCAGCTTTTGGTTCCAAATCTGTGTGAAGAGGTTCATCAAGAGACGGTTTACCTAGTAAGTTATCTGGGTCGTAACCATTAGCAATACAGATGTAAACTCTATAATCACTATTCATTACATAATAATTTGCACCATATAAATTAGATGCACCAGTTTGTCCAGCAGTCTTACTTCTACTATAATCGTCCCTATAATAATCGTAAGTTGTACCAGATGTCCAACTTAATTTTCTTATAACTCTTTTTACATCTCCAGCATTGATTTTCTTCAATGCTAACATAGTATCCCAATATCTATTTTCTTGATTAAAAGAATCCTTAGGATCAGGTACATTAGTATCCCAATCTGACTGAACATCAGAAGCATTGGGAAGATTAATAAAACTATAATAACTATTAGTAGTCGTCGTAATGCCTGCTGCGAAATTAGCGGCATTCAAGACCCTCAATTGATCTGTTATAATAGCAGACATTTTTAGACTTTTTTTCTTTATTTAGTAAGAACGTTTAACGTTTTTGATTCTTCTAATTACAGGAGCAGTTGATAACCCTGTAATGCCATCACTAGTAACCACACTAAATGAACCAGCATCACTATCTCTAGTAACTCCGGTTAATTTACCGAAACTATATTCTCCATAATGTGAGCTAGAACCAAATGATATATTGTCAGTAGAAGAAACACTAACAGTCACTTGAATAAGTGTTGTAGCACCTACTCCAGTACCTAAAGCACTAGTGACACCAACATATGTACTTATACCTCCTGGGACATCAGTTACTGCGTATCCCACAGTTTGAGCACGATATATGTTATTTAAGAAGGAAGTTCCAATACCAACTGTGCTCGTACCATCTGCATCTTCGTAAGAAGTAACACCATCACCTTCATTAGTATTAAAGACATAGAAGAAATCTCCTGCTTCTATTTGAGTTACTGTAACAGCAGTACCAACTAATGATGGTTCTCTCATCATATCATTAACCATAATATCAAATACAAGTCCAGTTGTTGCACTTCCAACAGTTGTTGCAGCAACACCGGTAATATAACCAAAATCACCAGTCATTACAGGAGTACCAAGAGTATCTGCAAGTCCTGTAGGTTGTCCAATAAGAACCATAGGAACAGATGTATTAGTATATCCTGCACCTGCATTATCAACTGTTAATGCACTAACTGTTCCAGCAGCACTTACAGTTGCACTAGCAGTTGAAAGTGTAGTTACACCAAAGTAAGTACTAATAGAAACAGTAGGTGCAATAGTATATCCCATACCTGTTGCAGTCAAATCAAGACTTATAGTTCCAGTATCAGAAACAATCGCAGTGGCAGCAGCAGCAATCTTAGGCCCATCTTCATCAACAATATTCAAATTCAATTCAGCACCTGTATATCCTTCCTGACTATCATCAAATAGCGGCCGGATACTCTGAACAAATATCGTAGTAGATGCTATACCAACATTCTGTATTATTCTAGTAACAGGAGTAATCACCGATTCATCAATAATCCTTCCCTTAGAAACATACACACCATCAACTACTATATCAGATTTTTGCTTACTCCAACTTATAGGACGCTCAAGATCAGTATTAGTAGTAATACCAGGTCCAAAATACTGAACTGTTTTAAATTTATCAGAAGTTTGAATACCACTAACAATACGCTCAGTTTGATCTAATCCAAATGTAACAGATCTAACAGCTTCATCACGAAGACGTACTTTATCACCCTTTTTAATAGTTTCAACAATATCAACAAACACAGAGTCTGCTGCAGAACCTTTAAAGTAATAAGCCTTTAAAGTATCGCCTTCTTTAGGTGCTTCAAGGAAATCAATAACACTACCACCCTTAAATTCATAAGAAACTCCAGGATCTTGTAAAATATCATTAATGAAGAGAATTAAGTTGTCCTGAATTCTAATTGGAGAACCTTTAGCAGATCTAAGTGAAACAGGAACTCCTGACTTAGTAATAGTGAAAGATTTAGTAACACTATTAAAGAATGGACTAAAATCGTCCAAAACTTCTAATTGTCCAAATGTCCAACCAGTGAAACTATCATCATGAACAGATTCAACAATAACTTGGAAATCCTTAAAGTTTGCAGAAGTTCCAGTTGTTGGTATTCCAGCAAAGTTTGCTGTATTAGCAGGAACGGTTAATACATCTCCAACTGCATAATTACGTCCAGTATTCTTAACTTTAAACTGAATTACGCTATTACCCAATCCAACTGTTATATCAGCAGTTGCATTAACCCCATTTGTCGTAGAACCACCTGCTGCGACTAAAGGAATATTCTCATATCCCGTAGGTGCGTCAATAAAGACTTTAGGTGGATTTGTGAAGGTATATCCAGCAGCAACTCCATTTGTAACCCCAATACTTACAATATAACCATTTTCAACAACAGCAGTACCAATAGAGACTATATTAGGATATCCAGTAGCACCAGAAGTTCCAACACCAACAAATACTGTTTGAATACCAATTCTATAACCACTTCCACTATTTCCAATGGATATTGAAGAAACAGTACCTAATCCTGAAATATTAGCTGTACCACCAGCAGAAACTAATGGTTGATACCCCATTCCTTCAGAAGAACCAACATTAACAAGAACACCACCTCTAGGAATCGTTCCAACGTTTAAATCGTCAGTTACAGAAGAAGCTGTTCCGGTAAATGTAATATCAGTCTGAGTACCACTCTCCAACAATGTATAATCAACATCTGGACCTTGGAAAATCTCATTTAATAGAATTACACCATTATTAGTTGAGAATCCAGTAATATTTGCAGAATCCTGTGTTAAAGTAAATGTTTTACCTACACCAGTAAAATCTTTAGAAAGTGAATCAAACAAATAGTTGTCTTCATAAGCAACTGTATCACCTTCTTCCGCTGTTCTAATAAAGACTCTTCCTTGGAAGGTAGAACGAGTTGTTAGTCCAGCAATACCTTCTTCACCATAAGGAGGTTCTACAAAGTTAAGTGAATTACCCAGAATAGTATAATTTCCATCATATTTGGTAATAACAGCACCATTTGTATGAATACCACCATCACTTCCCAACCAAGCTCTATCAACGAGTAATTGATCCGCAAGTACATAACCTGTGGACTTAACTCTCATAAATTCTTCATCAATCTTGATTAAATCACCACCAACCATAGATCCAATACCAGTTATCTGGCAGTTAACTTGAGTAGCATTCATTGTGCTAACCAAACCAACCGTAACACCAGTAGAGACGATAGGTGACTGAATATTGTTATCAAGAGCAATTAATGCTTTAGTATTCTGCTTATGGCATGTGAGGGTGTGACTATTACCTGTTCCAACAGTGGTAAATCCAAGAGTTGTTGGAGGAGTAGCAAGAGCATCAGATGCAGTAGGTGACAATCTAATTAAATCTTCACTAATCTTTACTGCATAAATGGTAGTTCCAATAACCCCACCAGATGTCTGAATACCTGTTCCATCATATGCATATGTTAATTTCTCACCTGTAATCAAGAAATGATCTGGTATTTGAAGAGTATTTGCATTAATATCAACAACTGAAGTGTCTTCCTCAGGATCCCACACTTTCTTAAAGATTGGCCTGTTTCTGTGAGTAAGATTAAAGTTACGTTTAACAACGGCAAGAGTACCAGAATAAGTACCTTCTCCACAACGTAATTGTCCTATTGAATTTTCTGTTCCTATTCCAATAGTAGTAATACCAACAGAACTTCTTTGATTCTCTACAGTTTTACCATATGCTCTAACCTTAGTAGCAATACTAGCGTTAGGAGTAAAGTAAAGAACAAAATCACCACCAGAATATCCCGCACCAACTGTACCTAATCCAGCAGGTTCGATATTAGGATCATCCGAGTATGATAACACTTCTCCATAACCAGTATAGTAAGTTGTTGCTTCTATACCATCACTAGATTGAGAAAGTAGATATTCTGTTATTGAAGACTTATTATTCGTTGTATCTTCAACACTAACAATAAATGAAGCACCTTCATATTCGGTACTTGTAAATCCACAAATAGCATGCTGTCCAGGAGTACCAGATGCAGAAATAGATGTATAGAAGGATTCCATCATACCTTCTAATAATGTAGTTGTACCAACACCAGTTGCAGTTGCACTTAATTCAGTATCAACAATTTTAACTGCACATACAGTATCAATACCAGCATTTGGAGTAAAGTTAAGATTAACTTGTGTTCCTCCTGTTTCTACACCAAATGTTCCAATTTGTCCACCAGTACAGAATTCACCATACTCAATCCATCCAGTACCAGAATCACCATTTTGTCTATCATGAATAATACTAATTTCATTGAATTGATGTGTACTAATACCATCAGTTGTCTGAGTAACTTCAACAATTAATTTATTACCAGCAGAACCAGATGTACTAATTCCATATACAGACTTAGCTGCTCCAACAGCAGTAGTGGTTGTAATTCCAGTAATTGTAACCAGATCACCTATAGATGTTGAACCAAACCCAACTTGACCACCTGTTTGTATTCCTGTCCAATTATTAATATCTAAAGAAATAAAGTCAATTACATAATTGTTTAATTCATACTTAGTAGGATGGAAAGAAACATTTCCATAAGCACCACTGAAATTGAAATCAAATGATCCTAAGTACCCTTGACTATCAATACTATACTGTTGAATATATGAATTAGTTCCATCATTTACAAGGTTAAAGAAACCTGTTTGAGTTTCTCCAGTATAACGAGTATCTTTGATATGATAAAAATATCTATTACTTGTAAATAATTGTTTTGTTACAGAATCAAATACCTCAAATGGGTCAGTTCTAGGCCTACTAGAGAACAAATCACCCACATCATCAATTGATAGAACTCTATTAGTTCTTGCTTCCTCATAGTCAGTAAGAATTTTATTTTCTAAAACAATTTCTTTTGAAATAGTTATCTGATTTGCAGTACTGATACCAGCAACTTCAACACTTAACTCAGTAGCTAAATCATAATCTAAAATTGTGTTTACATCACTTACTGATGATAAATCAACTGTTAACGATACCTCTTGATTAGAACCAGCATTAGCAGCTGCAGCACCTATACCTGGAGAAGGGAACCCTGAACCAGTAGTACCATAGGAACCATCACCTTGTTGATCGGCATCAGCAGGTCTACCATCAAATGATTCAACCTCCATATCAGAGAATTTCTTAAATCCACTAGTATGAGTTAATTCACTAACTACATCTTTCCAATCAGCATACTGAATTGGTGACTTAATTGAATAAGCAAATGACTGATAATAATCATTATCAGCAATTCTTTGTCCAGAATCATTAAGGAATCCAGTATCTTGTTGGAATCCCTTTTTCTGTTCTACTAAAGGTCCAACATCAAAAGTAGATTCAAATGATTCAACTGATTGAATAAAACCGACTTGATTTGATGAATCTCCTTCAATCTGCTTACCAGCTTCAAATACATCACTAGTAGCAACTCTAAGAGTGTTATTATTTCTATTCCATCCAATTACAGTACCAGTTTTTGTACCTGTAAGAGTTTCTTGAGTGATTTTCTCTTTAATATTAAAATCACCTTTTCTAGTGACTGGTGTAAATCCAGGAAAATGTTTTTCTGGTATTACACGTCCAGCAGAATTATCTGGACTAAATTCTCCAGGATTATCATTTTCTAGTATAAAGGTAACTGTTGGATTTGCTCCACCAAAATTCGGAGTAACAGAATTGAGAGTAAAGAGGTTATAATTGTATTCACTTGAATTATATCCAAATCCAGTAGTAGCAATACCAACACCTTCAACTAAAACCTTGTCTCCAACAGCAAAGGGGAAATCTTGTCCTGCTGAGAAATCAGTATCAAGAGTAAGTTCAACAGTTGCAGTTGTAGTTGTAAATCCAACAGTTTCAATACCAACACCATTAGTATTATGAATAGGTATTATGGTTGGTTTTGGATCTTGCAGTCTCTTAGTATTCTCCTCAATAATAACACTAGAAACACCTACAGAACCACTAATTTCTGTCTTTATTTCCATCTCCGTAAGAATCTTATCACTTACCCTATCTTTAACAATCAATTTTGGTGGAATGGAATAATTCTTTCCTCCTGAGCTTAATCCAATATGATCTAAAGTTCTAAACCTATCAATTTTAAAGAGACTTGGTAATGCTCCTGTTGGACGTAATGTTTGATCGTATGGTAATTCAAAACCAGGATTAGTAATTTGAGTTGTCTTAACTTTTCCAATACTATCACTTTCAACTCTTAATAAAGCACCATTACCATAAGTTGTTGATGCAGTACCAGTATATTTTCTACTAATAGTAGATATTCCAGGAATACTCTTATATCCTTGTCCCTTATTGGTTATCTTAATATCTGCAATTGGTCCTAGAGCACCTTCAGAAGATGTTTCATAAGACATCTTAGAGGTAACATCAGTATAAGAAGCACACTCTGGTTCATTTGGAACATTATAAGTAAATGTTGTTGAACCTAATGAGGATATTTTAAAATTACCATCATAAAGAGAATCAACTAATTTAATAGTGTTATGATTCTTAACAGTTTTATCAGTAATAATTTCTGATTGAACCGTTGTAATTCGATCTGGATTTACTGGTGTTAAGGAATAATAAAGAAGTTCTGGAGTTTTATTATTTGTCTGTAAAAATACTTTACCTCCTGCAATACCTACATTACCACTAGCAGTAACATCAAATTGATCTGCTGTTGAAGTAAGGTACTCATGCTTAAAGTCTTGATCTCTAAAGAACTTAACTGAGAATGCTGAATAAGTTGTTCCGCCAGAAACATTACCTAAAGAACTATCACCAACATTTAATTCTAATTTCTGCCCTCTTGTTAAACTAATAAGGGGATTAACAGGATAAAGATAATTCGTTACAGAACCACCTGTAGAACCTAAAGATACTGCAAGTGGATATTGAATAGTAGAATTATAAGAATTAGATGCTAATCTAATTGTATTACTATCATCTTTAATTACATAATAAGCAGTACTAGTAGTTAAACCAGTAGGTCCAGAAGTTGATTCAAATATAACTTGTTCACCAGTATTAAATCCATGATTTGTAATGGTAATTTTATTAGAAGTAATATTAATATTATCTGGACCAAAAGATCCCATTCCTACTGTTACTTTTCTATTATAATCATTGTACTGAACAGCATAAGCAGAACTAATACCAGGTAATACATCTAAAAATACAGTATCACCAACTCCAAGTCCATGAGCAGTTGTTGCAGTTGCTGTAACAACTACTTTTTCTAAAATACCAGTAAGTTGAGTATCTGTAGTGGTTAATTGATGTGTTACTCCTGTTCCAACAGAATGGAAATAAAGCTGTTCTGCTACGGTAGCACCAGTACCAACAAATATCCCAGTAGAACCCATACCAACTGGCATGGATGTTACACCAACTAAATCTCTTCCAAGATTTAATGCAAAAACTTCACTAGGCAAACTAAAGTTATTAATACCCTCTGTAGATACAGAAACTGCTGTTCCTCCACCAGAAGAGTAAGTTAGTTTTTGTCCGGTAGTAAATTTATGTTCTGGTATATAAATTGATCTTGTAGGGATGGCAAGAGAAGTTCCAACTCCAACTGCTGAACCAGGAGCCTCAACATATATCGTACTATTAATACCAACACCAGAAGTAGTACCAAGTCCTACAACTTCTAAAGGATCAAAATAAACACTTCTTTGTAATTTAATTTCAGTATCTGTTTTTACGCCAATATTAATGGTAAGAGCACGTGGTTTCTCTTCAATAATAGAACCTTGTGTATGAGCAGTTCCCGTATGGATAGTTTGAGCTGCTCCAACATTATATTCTCTAAGTACTCTAACTCTTGAATTATCTTTATCTACATTGAGTACTAATAATTGTTCTGTAGAGATTCCAATAACATCATCTGTATGAAGAAGACTTACATCTCCATTAATAGGTAAGAAAGTAACAATTCCAGTTGTTCCAGTACTACCAATACCAGTAGCAACCTTAAACATAGAAGTGTTTACACCAATAGTATAAACTCCATCAAGATTAATAATGGACTGAGAAGATATACCAGAAACTCCAATAAAATCGCCATTCTTAAAGTCATGTGGTTTTAATGTTCTAGCACGAATAGTCCTTTTATCTTCTAGAACTTCAAAGGTAACATTTTCCTTCTTGGTAGTAGAAGAAGCTATTTTAACAATATCCTTTCCTTTGATTTTACTTACTTTAGCAGAACCATTGATTCCACCTGTTTCTGAATTATCAAACTTAATTCTATCACCAACTTTATAATCATAACCACCACTTTCAATAACAACAGAATCAATTCTTCCAGGTTCTGCATAAACTATGTCTGCAAAGTCATCAATACTCTTGTCAGGACGTGCAACGTACTCATAATTACTAGCAGTAAAGGAAAGTTTATATGGATAAATGTTTCTTACATATCCACCTTTATCCAGATCAACTTTATCTGTAGTTGAGTCAGGACTGAAATTATAAGAATCTGGTTTAGACTTAAATGCTTCTCCTACAGCATATGGGAAAACTGGAGTGAAATACTTGTCAAATGTGGCATCTTGCTGCGAAGAACTATCAATCGTAGCAAAGTATGCATATGTACCTTCTGGATAATCAGGAGTCTTACAAAAACGCCCATTATACTTGTCTAAGTCACCTTTATTAGTAAACGCATAATCATTAGTAAATGAACCCAATTCCCAGTCACCAACGCTAGGACCAAGAGTTCTAGTTGCATTAAGTTCATAACCAGGAACCATTCTCCTAATAACACCACCACTTATAGTATCAAAACCATATGGGCCATAAATTGGGTTTCCATCATAAGCAAATCCTAAAATTGGCGAATGATTCTCAGAAACTTCTTCTGCATTTTCATATTCTAAATCATATGTACCATAATCTTTTTTTCCATCTAATTTCAAGGAAGGGAGCATTTCCCTTAATTTTCTAGGAGCATATAAGTGTGTAAATTGTGATCCAAAATCCGCACTACTAACTTCCATGAAACCATCATCAAGTTTGATGAGTTTCTTATAACGTTTCACATTATCAAGTTCCCATCTATTAACCTTAGGATCAACCACAGGTGCTTTACCAGCGGCATCTACAGCAGTCTCTACGCTTAAGAAAGATCTATCAGTAACAAATCCAACACCACCATTAACAACGTTAACAGAGGTGACTACACCGTCTGTTATGACAGGAGTTAAGGTAGCATAAGTACCAATACCAGACGTAATGATTTCAGGTGGAGAATTATATCCTGTACCACCTCTAGTAACAATAACCTGTTCAATTGCACCATCTCTTACAACTGGACGAAGTTCAGCACCAGAACCAGCAAGTAAATCAACACTTGGTGCTCTATTATAATTTACAATTGAGGAGTTACCATATCCAGTACCATTTTGTGTTAAATCAACAGAAGTTACTTCTCCCCTAACAACAGGAATCATAGTTGCATGATAACTGCCCAAAGAAGTATTAACTCCCAATTCACCACTAATAGAAACTGAAATTGGTTGATAATTGAAGATATGAGTTCCTACCCCAATCCCATTAAATTTAACATAAGTTCCATTATCATATGATTCTGTTAAAGTCCCTCCTACACCAGCAAGAGCAACTCTAAAAGAGTCATTATTAACAACAATAGCTTTATATTGGGATGTGGTTACTAATCCACTAATTACAGTACCAGTTGTATCATAAGTTAAAATTTCTCCATCTGCATAACCATGATTCTTAATATTAATAGTATTATTAGCAGTATTAATTCCTGTAGGAATAACAGTCCGTTTTTTAAACTCATAACCACTTCCAGGATTGGTTATAAAGATTTTATCAACAACATTCTTCTTTTTAACACTTTCAAACTTTTGAGTACCTGATCCTTTGTCAGAAAGGTCTACAGTATTAATTCCAGCAATAGCATCATCAAAATGAGAGTGTAATGTAATAGTTGTATTATCAGTAAGCCCTACAAAATAAATTGCACCATCACCAAGACTAGTTGTTCCAGTTCCAACAGCAGTACCATTGTTTTGACGATAGAAAACTCTTTCACCATTATTAAAGAGGTGATAGGTTGTAAATCCAACTGTATTATCAGAAGTATTAATACCAACTTGTACGTCAAGAGTAGGAGCATGAACTCCCTGTCTCATTTTAGTTTCTGCAGTTGCTCCTTTCCCATTACCACCAGAAATATTAATCTGAGGTTGCTCTAAGTAATCAAAACCAGAATAAGTTACATCAATTCTTTCAAATGAACCTTTTACATTAACATGCCCAGTTGCACCAACACCAGTATTGTCACTAATAAGTAATTCTGGTGGATTAATGACATCATGTCCACTACCACCTTGTAATACTTTAACTTCTTCTAATTCACCATAGTAAATTGCATCTCTAGATTTATAATTAGCAAGTTCTACTCCATTTACAAACATACCTGTTTTTTCACCAGGAACAGTTGTAAATTCTTCTCCAGAAGAATCGAAAACTGGTTCAGAAAATCTTCTTAAAAGTCTTTGTGCATCTAATGCTTTGTCTTTAAGTCTACTAGCAAATTGATGTGTAGTAATACCAGCAGCATTACCAGTCATATCAATGAATTTACCAGCATCAATGTTTGCGCGAGAATATGCTAACTTAAATGATTGGTCATCAACCTTATATGCAAAATAAGAACCTTTAGTTAAAGGAGAAATTGTTTTTGCCGTTGTAGAAGTTGAAACTACACCATCAATTAAATCTGAAGTAGTTACAGTACCAGGAACATAATAAACCTCATCACCAGTAATAAAATCATGACTTCTAGAAGTAGATATAGTTTCACCAGAAAAATTAGCGGCAATCTTAACTTCTATTCCTCTTAAATCAGCATTAAGTTGCTGGTTAGCATAATATGGAATAGATGGTGATGCAACATAAGTTTGATGCTTTGATTCACCTTCAATAATATCATGTGGAGCAGCACTATGCTTGGGCCCCACCATTTTCACACCATTATGTGTATGATATGGACCAGCATATGGAACACCACTTACAATACCAACTACATTTAAATCATAAGCATTAAGTACATCAGCACTAAATGTATAAGTTGGTTGCTTAACAGCAGGAAGAACTTCTGCTTTAAGAAGCTCTTTTCTTCCTTTAAACGTTGAAGATAAGTCTATATACCCCAATCCACTAAGAGTGGCAATCTTGTTAGAAGGTACGTCAATAACAGTACCTTCAGTTTCTGCATTAGTTACTTGATCAATTAAAGTTACTTTATCACCAAGATATAATAAATGAACTTCTGGACAAGTAATTTTAATATTACCATTACCAATATCATCAACTTTATCAATATTAAAAAGATTGGTTACATTATAAATCCATTCAGTAAAAGTTTTATCTTTATCTTTTAATACGCCTAAATTTTGAACATCAATTAAATCTCCAGCGACCATCTGTTTAGATGCTCCAGGAATTATAAAATCTGAAATAACTCCTGTTATTCTTACAGTTATCTTATTACCATCATTGTCATATCCGTAAATACTAGACTTTAAACGAATTAAAGTATTTTTAGTAATAGCAGCGGTATTACCGGAAAGTCCTAAAAATTGTGTTGTTGTTTTACTAGTATAAGTAACTTCTTTTGAATCAATAATTATAGTTCCCGATGCAGGGAATCCTATTGTAGAATCAACATATATTGTATTTTCATTAGCAATTACATTACTTACAGTTTTAGTAGTTGGTGTAATACTAAACTTACCGTAAATAGAACCCGATTCACTAATATCTTTATCTGAACCAGCATCAAGACTTATTTGATAATAAGTATTTCCATCACGAGTATATGAAATTACATTGGAAATTGAACCATAAGAATAATTAAGAACTCCATCTACAGCATCTTGATATAAAGTTTGTCCATTAAGTTTATAAGGATCACCAGAAAGTGCTACAACAACTAAATCTTCTACAATTCTATAATCAGCATCCGAAGGTTTAATTGTCTGCTCATATGGTTTTATAATAGATGCTTTTGATCCATAAAGAGCACGGAATAATATTTCAAAGGAATCATCAGTTCCCTTTGTCATATAAAGATCTTTTGCTTGTTTTGAGAATAAAGCTTGATCTAATCCAGCAACAAAACTTCTATCTTGTAAACCAGGAACATAAAGTTCTTTATATTTTTTGAAAAACTCATTAAGAAAAAGATTACTTAAATTAGTTACTACAGCATCGTCTGCATGTGATGCAGATGAAGAAGATGCAAAAGTAAGTCTATCTGATTCTGAACTTGTGAACAGAGATGTAATTGCACTAAAACCGCGCTTACAATCAAAGAATTGTCTTTTATCTTTACTTGTATATGTTATTATCTCATTACCAATTTTTAAATATCCATATCTAGAAGGAAACCCTACTGTGGAGTTAACTGCTATCGTTGTGTCAAATTGATTAATCGCTCCGTCTAAATTTGTACTTGATACAAGGTTCTGTTGACGAAACGAGTCATTCTTGATATACTGATCTATATTTTCAGCAAGATCAACTGGACCTCCCTGAAATTCTTGGGATTTATAATATTGCTCTAAAAATTCTCCAAAAAGTGGAGAATCATCTCTTATGTTTTCAGGAATCTGACTAGAGACTACTGAATAGGTTTTTGCTCTCGTTTCTATCATTTACTTAATAGGAGTATCCACCACTAGTGGTCTGCGCTGTTACTTCTTCAGAATTAAATGTTGTAGAAGTTGTATATGTTGATGCATAAGAAGTATCGACTTCTTGTACAGTAATAGACTCAGTTCCAGTCACAGTTGTGTATTGTGGAACTCCTCTTACTAAAGGAGATTCTCTGTCATCTCTTCCATTAGGGAAGCTGGAACTAACAACATAATTAGAACCAGAAATGTCTGCACCAGATGAAATAGTATCAGAAACCATCGTAACAAGACTGTTACTATTATCTAGTTGCAAATAAAGATCCTGTAATCCGATAACGTCATAAGACTTCGGTGTACCACTTATTTGTATGGTTGGTTGATCACTACTCAATACAGTAGATGTAATAATTAATGCATTCAATAATATTTCACCTTTAGTATATTCAATGCTACCAATATTATTTCTAATAATAGCAACCTGATTAGAAGAAAGAAGTTTGAATAAAATTATTCTTCCAGTCTTTCTATCAGGGTTTGGTATATCAGAAAGATATACTGTACCACTTACACCGCTAATAGTAAATCCAGAAGACTTAATATTATAACCATTTAATGAATTAACATTAAATGCATTACCATAACAAAGTTCATATGTGGCTAAATCTGCTAAAGCAGGCCTCATATCCCTTCTCATTGAGACTCTAGTGATATTAGAGGTAATAGCACTGTCTGTTTGGTCAATTAAATTCAATGCCTTAGAGTACTTAAATCGCGCTCCAAAGGTATTCAATTCACTTGACCTAGCATATGTATCCAAAGTGCTTACAATTGACGTTTTAAGGGCATTTACGCTATTTGTAGCGTTTGCGTTGTAATAAGCACTAGTATCAAGTTCAACAAACAAATATTTGAGATCTATTAGTTGAGGAAGGATTCCAGCAACTGTATATCTCTTTAATTTGTTCTTTAATTCAATTTTTTCGATTTGAGAGAGATATTTACCATTTTTTGGTTTTATACTAATAAAAACTCTTCCAAATTGTGGAGGACTTGTATCTTCACCTCCATAAACAGAAACTGACTCTGTATTAGCGTAAATGTTAGTAACAATCGCTTTATAGTCATCTGCAGTGACTGCTCTGTTCTGTGCAGAATAAACTAAAGGTGCATATTTCTTAATTGATGAAACTGATTCAATATCAGCGCCATTTTCAGCTCCATTTGTAGTTGTTAATAAAGAAATTCCTTCTGTTACCGTAACTCCAGAGTTATCTTGAATATTTCCGGTAAAAGTGAAAGAATTTACGCCATTTGCGTCTTTACCATTTGTAGAAATGTAATTTACATTAATAAAATTGGAATCTTCGAGTTTTTTACCAAATTTACCATCTCCAAATATCAATTCATACTTTTCATCAGCCACTTCTTGCAAAAGGAAGATTAATGACTGATTATCAACGTCAATAATGTTATTTGTTAACTTATAAATCGTTTTTAAGTTAGTTGCAGAGCTATTTGGTGATACTGTTACCTTAATTGTTGCCGTATCAACACTATCATTAGGTAAAATGAATTTTTCAATAGGAACGTTGTCTCCAGTCTCTCTATAAGTGAAAGTTTTGGTTAAATATGAACCTTCGTAGATATCAATATCTGTAAATGTTGCAATATTGTCTACAACAGCTACAGTGATGTCATCCATAATGGCAAAACTGTAATTTTCACTTGAAAATGTATTAGAAACAGCTATTGTACCTGCTTTTAATGTTAATGTTAGAGGTGCTGTGGAGTAATTTGAGGTATCAACGAAAAAACTTATCTTTGCTTTTGCAGATTTCTTAGATCTTGGTGTATATCCGACGTTTCTAGCTAATGCAGCAACGTTTTCTCTTAAAGTTGCACTGTCAATGAAGACTTCATTAGCAACCATGTTGCTATTATAAGCAGTAATATAGGAATTGTATGCTAAAGTGTCAATTAACACCGTCATATTTGACCCTTCAAAGTCAAAATCGGTGAAATTAGAATTCGCCCTCAAATAATCCTTAATTTGAGTCTTAATCTGATCAAAGTCGAGATTGGTAAATTGAGTGAGTGGCATTTATCTATCTAAATGATTCTAACAGAAAATTGAGTTGTTGTGCAGGTGCATCAATTCCAACAATTTCATAAACAATAGTTACGTCATATGCATTTGAATCATAATAAGGTATGACTTCTACATTACGTAATTTAACTCTTGGTTCAAAATTATCAATTGTTGAGGTTATTTCTTCACTAACAAGAGATGCTGATGTAGTATCCATCAACTCGAAAAGACTTTCACTCAACCTAGAACCCAAAAATGGGTTAAAAGGACGTTCCTGTAGGTGTGTTAACACCAAATTCTTAACGGCACGAGATATCGCGCTCTCATTTTTGAGAGGAATCACGTCTCTAGTAATAGGATGAGGTTTAAAAGATAGTGAAATATCCTTAAAACCACGTGATACACGCTCGACCGGCATTTATACTTTAATTTTCTTTTATTTAGACGACTTTATTCGGATTCCAGAGTTCTCCATCCTCAGTTTGGGCGTCAAAAAGATCATTTTCAGCAATATTTGCCCTAATTTTCTTCTTTTTGGGTGTTAAATCATCAGCAACGATTTCTCGAAGCATTTTTTCATGCTGTACAGCACCTAAATTGTCTAAAAAATCGTTTTGAGCTTCCATTTTAGTTAGAGTTCCAACGTGGACCTGTCTTGTCTGACGTACTATTTACATTTCTATACTCGCAATCAACTAATTTACCATTTCTTTCTGCTACGTATATACGATCATAGCACTCAAAACCCATTTCTTCCAAATAGGCGTCTAACTCTTCCCCTGTATTAGCATTTTCATAGTCTTCTGACTCATCATACTCTGCATAAATGAAATCTACGTTCTTTAAATGCTCTCCGGCACTCTTTAAGACGTTTAAATCGTTACCTTGGGTGTCAGTTTTGAGTACATCTATACGTTCGTAATTTAAATTATCTAAAATTGATGCTAAACTAACTGTTTCGACGGAATATACCCTGTCAACGAGGTTTTCAAAGCGTCCAATTGGTCGACAAAGAGAACTAGTGCCAGCATCTCCACTAAGTCCATAGAAATCTTGTTCTCCGGATTCACTGACGTTAGAAACAGCAGCTTCAATAAGGTAACATCTATCCCCCGCATTTGAATTCTCCACGTGCGAGCAACAAGATTTAAAGTTATTAGGATGTGGTTCGATTCCAATAACATAGACGTTTTCGTCATCACGTAACCATTTAGTAGAATTGGGCATATTAAAGGATAGACCAATATCAAACCGGAGTTTTAATCCGGTTGATAGTTTTTTATTGATCCATTCATAATCAATCATTTTCCTTGTCCCCGATATCTTTTGGGTTTTTTATTCCGAGAGGAAGCCGCATATTTCGAGTGTTTGCCGGTTCCTTGCCGAGTTTTCTTCGGGATGGACTCCACATAGGAACCACCCATCAAACCTTGTTTAACTCTTACCATTTAAAGTACTCGTGTTTTTTCATGTCCAACGCGAATCCGAGGATCGCACCAGATCTCATAGTCGGCTTCAATAGCATCTAAACAGAAACTAACGTCCTCTCCACACATATCCTGGACTGCACCACTTTCAAAGACTTGCATCTTAGGTGCAAACCAAGGGTACTTCATCTTCTTATCTTCAAATACACCATTCTTAATCATAACCCAACCAAACCCAGTATAGTCTACAGTGAATGGCTTCTTACGCTTAGAGATAGTCTCAACGGTTTCGTGGTTCATTACACCACCATTCTTTCTAAAGTCGTCCTCTTCCAACCAGTGAGCAACGGAAGTAGTACTACCATCTTCAGTAGCATACCATCCAGCAGTGATACGCTTTTCGTCACCTTCGGCAGGAACGGACAGATCACATAACTGCCAGAACTTTTCCGATGTGAATACGATGTCACTATCAATCCACAATTGATAGTCATACTCTAACTTACCATCCCAAGGTACTTGATCAGGTCCACGTAATACATTAGCACCTAATACCTTACATCGTGCAAAGTTAACCATGGAAGAATAATCCTGACTAATCTGGATACTCATTCCATTCTGAACCATGTCAAAACAAAGTTGAACAAAGTTCTTCATGAAAACATAAGAACATCCTCTGCCTGGTAGACAGAAGACTATCTTCTTACCTTTCATTCTTGCTTTAATAGCATCTATATCCCACTCTGGTGCTTTCTTCTTAGGAGCAGATGCTTTTACTGTAAATCCTTTTGCCATGAATGAATCTTCTCATCAATAACATTATACACGGTATATAGTCAACTGTCAACAACTATGTTCTTCTTTTTCTGGAATCTCCATTGCTAGTACTCTCTCAAAACTTAAATCTGCTACTTTCCCTAAAGGTGTACTGGGTCCACACATACTATTCAACATTTGCCACCGTACTTGAAAATCCTCTTCATTTAAACAATGAAAAAGGACTTCGTTCTTTGCGTATATGTGATATTCGAATTCTGATTTAGATCCTGTCATAATCATCTTCTATACGTACAATGTCTTCTTCTACACATTCATCTCCTACTTGTACTTCTATAATAGTTAGGCCTTCTTCACTTGCCATAATTCTGTGATTCACTTTCGTCGGTATATAAAAGTATCTGCCAGGGTATGCTTTAAGTGTATCTTCACCTAAAACTATCTCTCCATGCCCTTCAACAACTACCCAATGTTCACATCTCTTATAATGATACTGTAACGATAATTTACTATTAGGTTTAACGACTAACCTCTTTAACTTATACGAAGGTTCCTGAAAGTGGTTTTCGTAAAATCCCCATGGGCGAAAAAATCTTTGCATAAATTTTTTATCACGTGAACCTATCTAGACGAAAATAATATGGGCGAAATTTTATATGTCAAAAGCAGACTTTTGTAGGTTAGGGTTGTGAGCTTTTTTAAATAAACGCATCGCGGCGCGGGCGGATATCAACGAAACGCGAAACACTGTCATTTCAGATTATAACATAAGACTGCTAATCTGTCAACTAAGTATAAAGAACTGTGTATTTCAATTGTTTATACTATTCTCATAAGATTGCTCCCATAAAGTATCAACATCGACTGACAAATCCTCGATAGTTACTGTTAGTTTCTCGTACTCCTCATTTATATCAAATAGGGAGTGATAATCTATCTGGTGTGGATTAAAAGAATTGCCATCAACTTCTAAATCCAAAGTAACACGAATTCGCTGCAAATTAGGTGCAGAGTTAGTGTGCATAACCTTCGAGAGATTGTCTATATCTAATTATAACCTATAACAGGTATAATTACAACCCCCACAGTGTTAATAACTGTGTAGCGAGTAGTTGACAAGAACTCCGTTCCATGTTATGCTCGCTAAGATAACAACAACTCAGCACAATTAAACAGGGTATTTATGATACTTTTCAACATACTTGTGGAAAAGGTATAAAGAACTCAAATACATTTAATTAACCATTTATTATACTTAATCGCATACTTTTCCACAGGTTTGTGTTAGTTTTCCACAGAAATGTGTGTTTTGATTGTTGTTAATCAGTCCATGTAATTTCATGCTTTCTCACTGTTATATTGTAGTCGTAATCTTTGAACAATTCCATTAACATTACCGTGTTAGATTTGCCCCAGGATTCTATACAATATGTCTGATAGAATCCGTTCACTAAGTTATCCTTATCCTTGTAACAGAAAGTATAAATTAACCCGTCCCAATCCTTCAAGACATTTGTAACATCGAAGGCCTCATGATTTGAATCGGTTGTAGTAATCATTTGACTTGCAATTAGAGCGTGATTTGATATACTTTAACTGATGCCAATCTTGTTCAAAACATAACAACAATGTATGGATATATTTGTGCTTTGGACTTCTAATTTTAGGGTTTAATTGTTCTTCAGTTTCACATATCGGACGAGGACGAATTCCTGTCTCTATTGTAATATATCTCTGGTGACGGTTGTTGTTAATATTCTCCTCTAATGGTGGGCATTTAAAATATACCCAACCTTCATCATGTTTATCAGCAGTTGTTGTTTCCCAAATCACGTAATCTCCCACCTCTGGTTCATACAAACTCATGACAAATTTGAGGGTAGTTAGTGTTATCTATGCATGTAAATCTTCCTCGTCCCAAGTATTACAATCTACCTGCTTATCGTCTATACTACATGTTACTTTATCAGCATCAAATTCATCCTTAATAATTGTATCTAATTGACTGATAATCTTAGAGAGTACGTTGTCAATTTTATAACCTAAT
>VTLG01012320.1_pt1 | contig 25647 bp, 40 predicted proteins | sample 4694571 | NCBI WGS metagenome assembly VTLG01 (sample SAMN12604809, study PRJNA352737) | marine metagenome | biome: ENVO:00000447; feature: ENVO:00000209|ENVO:00000569|ENVO:01000036; material: ENVO:00002151; isolation source: viral sequences binned using virsorter ...
GTTCCAGCGTCTAATAATTGACGGAGAGCCGCCGTTGCCGTACGACTCAATCCGCCAATCATGTGAATGAGTCCGAATCCGTAAAATCCTAGTCCTGGCAGAAATTTGAAGTGGACGAAGTATTGGATTCTAGTTTTCTTCGGATCATTGGGCGCAAAGTTTCTCTTAATAGAGAGAACTTTTCTTGTACCTTCCTCAATTGTAACAATGTAAGGAAGTTTTATTCCAGTAGGTTCATTGTTTGAATCAACCTCCTCGAATCCTTCTAGATCTAAATTCACGTGGCATTCTAACAAAGTATAGATAGGTTGTTGTCTACCTGTAGCTTTTGTTCCTTCTAGCTCACGCTCCTTTTTTTCTAATTCATTTGAAGTCACCATTCCTGGTGGGCCTAATTCTATGTCTCTATAAAACCCAGAAACTTGTTGCTTTCGCAACTCGTTTTCTGGAATTTTAATTACATGAATAATAGCTTCCGCATCATCTAATGAGGTAGCTGTGTACGGAACTACTAATTCATCTGCAGGGACGAACTTTGAAACTGCTCTTCCCATAGTCATATCATAATAGATTTTTTTAAACGTTGATCCTGCTAATGGTAAATGAAATAACATCGAATCAAATTCTGGTTCGTATTCTTTCATCTTGTCCATAACAAGATAGTTCATATAATCTTTTACTCTTTGAGCTTGTAAATCGTTTGCTGGAGTTTGAACACCAACTACTTGGGTTCTAACTGGTCCATCTGCCGGTAATAATTCTTTATATGCTTGTGCTTGGAATTGTGTAACTGCTTCTGCTAGTACAGGGTGAGTTGCACCTGAAGCTCCTTGAAATGGTTCTGTTCTGTTTTCATATTTAAATCCTAAAAGATCTAAACCATCTCTATAAGTTTTTTCCCAATCTTTTCTAGAAGATTTATAATCCATGTAGTTTCCAGCTTGCTCGTTTCCGATCGGCTCTAAAACATCTTCAGGTAAAATATCTGCTAGGTTATCAAAGTGTGATTCTGTTCCAGGAATGTTGATTGCTCCTGGTTCGAAATTAATTGTTGCACCACCATCTTCTTCTGGCGTGACTTCTACTGGTTCTTGTTCTGTAACTTCCTCTTTTACACTTAAGTCTACAAGTTCCTCTTCACCAGGAACTTTAAGTTCTGTTCGTGTATTAGGGAGTCCTTTATCTATATCTGCCATTTATACTCCTATACTTTCTTAACACGGTTTAACATTGAAGGCAACCCATAAGGAGTTGGCCCAGATTCAGGTGGAATGGCGCTTGGTCTTCTAATTCCAGCAATTCCTCCGCCTGCTTGGTATTGTCTAGTTCCTAAATAAGGATCATAATCATATGTACCCATTGGATCATTATATAAAGCTTCATCTTGTAAAGCAGAACTAGGCATATACTTTTCAAATTGATAAAGCACATCTTCCATAGGACTATCTCCTTGTCTTATAACATCTTTAATATCTTCTTTATAACCATAGACAGGATGATAGTTGATCACCTTTTGTGGTGTAAATTTTTTTAGAGCTTTATTTTCTTCAAAGCCCGCTGCTTCCATACCTTCTCTAAATAGATTACCAAACGTTGGTCCCCATATCATACCTTCATCACCTTTAGCTCCAATAGATTTTCTATACCCTCTATCAAAGATTGTACCTGCTGTCTTATTCCATTCTTTTGCAATCAGCGCTTCAATACCTTTATTAAAAGCATTATACCCTTTCCAGTCAGCTTTCTCTCCAGCTTCATCTCTTAGTCTTTCCAGTTCATCTACTTTTTTCGTATATGCATCTGCAGAAGCTTGACTAGTTACAGGAATAGCCGCTTCCCCCCACATTCCACTATCATCATACTCACCAACATCTTCATGCATTAGATTTTCCGTTGTAATTCCTTTTTGAAGCTTACCTTCTTTTTGAGCATAGTCCATCCAATCATGAACACCTTGCATTTCTTCTTTAGATAAATTTTGATCTTTTAAAACTTTGTCTAAATCTTTTTCTGCACCTTTCATATCAATTAAACCAAAAGTACCTGTCTTAACTGCTTCACTAATTCCTTTTTGAAAGGATTGACCTTTAGTCCAATTGTTAGCCATATCAGCTAATACAAAATAACCTTCTGCTTTTGCCCAACCTCCAAGTTTTTTTAAACCACTAGCTCCTGCAATTCTTTTTGCTAATTGCTTTTCAGCTGCACTTAAATTTTTACTGTCTTTTAATTTTGAGATTGCTCTATTAACACAATCTCCCGAACCTACTTTTAATCCAACTCTTCCTCCAGCATACATCCCACAACCCAATTTTTGTAATAATTGAGTTACTTTCTTTTTTTTCATATCCTGAATATTAGGAGATACCTTTTTAATATTTTCTGATAATTCTTTTTGAGTTCTAGCTTCTCCTACATTTAAACTTACACCTGTTCTCCTAAAACTTTCATTAATTCCTTTTCTGATATCACTAGGTAGTTCTTTAAATCTTTCTCCAAAAACTTCTTTTGGTTTTGAAAACTTTCCTGTCTCATAATTAAATTCCCCCATATTAGCAAAATTAACGCCAGGATCTTTCTTTTTAGCTTTAGCATATCTTTTGTTTTGATCATCAGTCCACTTTTTAATTTTATCCAAGTTAGCTTCAGGTCCTTTAGCTAACTCTTCTCTAACATCTCTCACTGTTCTAGATAATAAGGCATCATAGTTTTTTTTAGTTTTTTCATTTATTTTTTTATCAATAACTTGTGAAAATACAGAATATACCTGAGAATCATTGGTAAGACCTGTCCGTAAAGATACAATCTCATCAATTGCAACTTTACCTCTTTGTTTGCCTAATACATCTCTTAACATTTTATCAGCATCATCATAAAACTGTTTAAAAGTTTTATTTCCTTTATTTTTAAATAAAGTCTCCATACTGTCTTTAGCATATTGATAAGCTGCTTGATCCCATGTAGAACCACCATATTTAGAGTTAGCTGTTCGAGTCATTCCATTTAAAATTTTTTTCCCCAATACTTTATCAACTTTAATTCCTTCTATTTTAATTTCACCAGATAATGCTCTTCCTAGGTTTTTAATAGCATTAGGGCCTTTCCAATTATCTGACCCAAAAACAGAATTTAAAACTTTTAAGGCGTTCTTATCTATTTCTTTTGTGTTTCCCGACCACTGCTTAATAGCTTTTAATAAATCTTTGTCTTCATAAAAAGCCCGTGCTCCTTGAATACTTGGATCTTTTATTCTTCCATATTTAGCCTCTGATAAAAACTCTTGGTTTTTATAATAATCTTTCATACTGTTTATAGTTCTTTCGTTAGGCAATTTATAAAATCTTTGACCACCAATACTAGAATCAATAAAACTAAAGTTTTTAGATCTTTTCCATCTGCTCACTCCATCTTTTTCACCTAACCATGCAGAATCTTTTATTTGACCTTTTAAATCATCAATTGCATCTGATGTTTTTTTTCTACCTAACAAAGAATTTAATTTACGTGCACTAATATAGCCCTGTTTTTCTAACTTAGCTTCAGCTGCTGACATTCTTTGGTTTTTTTTAAACTGATTAAAAAACTCTACTTTTCTATAATAAGGACTCATCTTTTGAGGTTTTTTAACTACGTCTTTTGCTTTTCTGCTTTTATTAGTCTTTCTATAATTTCCTTCATTCCAATCTTTTTTATTCCATTTCTTTCCTGTAGTTTCTTTATAAAACTTTTTCATTTCTGGTGTAAGATTGTCATATACACTCGATGACCCACCAAGCGTGAACCCTATCCTTCCACCTTCAGCCATAGCATCTCTAAGTACAGGATTTTTAATAATTGGTTCTGAGCTTTCCTCTAAACCAAATTTGATTAATTCTTTAAAGTCCATTATTCCCCTAACATTCGGGCTATGCCACCTGACGCGTTTAGCTTACGATCTTTAGTTGCCAAATTTTTACCAATATTTTCTAATTCTAATAAACCTTGTTCGGTAATGTTAGGTGTAGCTTTTTTGCCAGCTCCTTGTCCTACCATCTGTGCTAAAGTTTCTGCCATTTGTTTAGCTGTTGCTCTGTCAACTCCTTTAGCCGTCATGTCTTCAACAATTTTAATTTTATAGTTTACTAAATCATCATCAACTTTTTTTATTCTTCTTCCAGTACTAATAAGATCTTGAATCATATTAGATCTATCACGTTTCATGTCTTTTGTGTATTTTCCAATCATATCTCTAGCAATTGAAGGGATACCTTCTGGTCTATCTAACATTGGATTAAATTGTTTTGGATTTATCATTTGTAACATTTCAGAAGGACTTTTTCCGTGCGAACTGTCTTTAGACATCATTTTTAATAAGTCAGCTAAAGTACGTTTACCTTTTGATAGACCACCACCCATCCATCTTGAAACACGGCCGCCGTCTGCTTTTTTAAGTGTCATAGCTGTAGTGTCACCAGCTTCTTCTATAACTTCATCTGGCACACCTGGTTCAACATCTTTCATCTTACCCTCCATGTCAGGTCTTGCAGTAAACTCTTCATACTCTTCAACTTTTGTAGATCCTTTTTTACCTTTTATAGGAACTTCATCTACTCTGTAACTCATGTAAACATCTTCAATTTTATTTCCAGCAAGGTCATCACCTTTTTTAATAATTTCTATGTTGCCGGCAAAATCTTCTTCCATTGTATAATCTTTATATTTTTTTGCTATGGCTTTGTCTTTAGTTGCTAGTGTATCATCACCCATAAATTTAATTTTTTCTACTAATCTAAAAAAATATTCAGGAGGTCTAGTTGTTGATTCTTTCACAACTTCTTTTGCAACTTCTTTACCTGCACCTTTACCTGCACCTTTACCTAACAAACTTACTAATCCTGATGTAGCTGCAGCACCTGTTGCGGCTCCTGCTCCCATCGCTTTTAAAAATGCTCTTCGCATTTTATTAATTCCACCTGCTGCATATCTGACTCTACCACCAGATGCATAATCAATTGGACCTGTTTCAACTTCAAAATCAATATTAAGTTCATCAACATCAATTCCTTTTGCATCAGCCATGTCTTCTTTAACTCTTAATAACGCTTCATTAGGATTTAACTCATCACCTCTTTTTAAAATTTCTCTAGCTTTCATCAATATTTCTATTTGTTGTCTAGTATAACCTTCAGCTGCGAGTTCAGCATAACTTAATTCTTGATTAAAATTTTTCATTAATCTAAGTGGTAAACTTACTTTTCCTGCAAATAAATCCGTAGCTGTATCATCAAGTGATTCGATACCTTCTTTTTTCTTCTTCTTTTTCTTTCTTTTTAAATTCTGTGCTGCTATTTTATTTGAAGCTTCATATTTTTCTTTAATTAGTTTTTGATCTGAAGTTAGTCTTTTGTTTGCTGCCTCAAACATTTCTCTGTTCTTAACATCATCAACTAATTTTTGATCAACAGGTTCTTTAGCCTTAGTCTTTTTAACGTTCTCACCTTTTTTAATTAAACCTTGTTTCATTAAACCTTCAAGGTCTTTGGATACCTTTTCTTGGTTCATGGATTGTGGTCTTGATGGTCTAGTTATAATACCTAATTTTTCTGTAATCTCTTGGCCTTCTTTAGAACCACCGGGAATGACTCGTGGTCCTTGGTCCGTGGGCCTTGGTTTTCTCCAATCAGTGATCTTGGATCTCGGAAAGTCTATTACTTTTTCTTCGAGCTCTATTCGATCAGCTCTCTTTCTAATCTCTTCTAGTTCAACACCATTTGGTAATCTACCATTCTGTGCTTTAAACGCTTTAATTAATTTCCAAACTTTCATTATTTTTTAGTAAAGATTTTAGCAGATGCTTTTACATCATCCCAATCTAAATCTTTTCCCTTCTTTCTATCTAAAAGTTTTTTAAATTTTTTTTGTGTTTCTTTTTGTTCAGCACTTAGTTTTTTTCTACCAAGCTTTTTAATGATAACGCCCATTCCTTTAGTTATAATAGTCATTAATAATATTCCTTCCGAAGTCTACGCTTCGTGTTGTCTGTTACATAATCTTCAGGGTGTTTAAGTAATCCACCTTGTCTGAATCGCATAACAGCCTGTGTCATTGAGTCGACATAGTCGTCATGATCTCCAAAAGGGAATGCGGCGCATTCTTCAATGACTTCTTCCGCAAATTTCTGCTCCGGAGCCCAGATTATACCACTTTCAAACAAAGGTGCAACAGCATTTACACGTGCATGCTTATCGTTTCCTTTAGATGGAGTAAAATTGACAACTGGAATGTCCATTTGTCTAAGTTCGTAAGTTAATGGCAGTCCTGATGCTTTTGCTTCAATAATAACTGTTTCAGGATTCCAATATTTGTATTGTTCAAGCGCTAAACGCCTTAATTCTGGAAATTCGTACCTTCCTTTAATCGCATCTAGCAAAAGTAAGTTAGCAGGTGCGTCTTCATTTGGATAAAACACTCCCCAAGTCGTAATTGCAGAGTAATCGGCAGTTTCTTTTTTTAAAAAAGCAGTATCATAACTTTGTATGACGTGATGTAAGTTTGGAATGTCGTCAGAATTGTAATTTCCCCACCATTCTCGTTTAATTATTGCTCCTTCTTCAGAAGTTGGTTGTTGCATCCATTGTGCATTCCATTTTCCAACTGGAAGTGTTGCTTTTACTTTTTCAAGTTCGTCTAATTTCCAATATTCTGGCCAAACTGGTTCGGTATGAGTTCCGTGGTCCATGATCGCTGGAAACTCGACCACTTCCCATTGATCACCTTTAACTTCTTTTTGGTTTGCAAGCAATTTTCCGGTCAAATCTTTAGTACTCCAACGTGTCATTACTAAAACTATTTTTGCGCCAGGTTGTAAACGTTGTCTTGGACCTGATGTATACCACTCATACGCATTTTCCATTGCATTAGGAGACAATGCGTCTTGTTCCGAGTGTGGATCGTCAATAATTAATAAGTCAGCACCCCGTCCGGTGATGGCACCGCCGACACCTGCTGCAAAGTATTCACCACCTTGTGCTGTTTCCCACCTACCAGCGGCTTTACTATCTTCTTGTAGCGTAGTTTTAAAAATTTTTGCATACTCTTCGGAGTCAATTAAGTTTTTAGCCTTACGACCAAATCTAATTGCTAATTCTCCAGTGTGAGTTGCTTGAATTATCTTTAATTTTGGAGTACGGCCCACCATCCAGGCTGGTAATAGATAAGATGCAAACTCTGATTTCGTATGACGTGGAGGCATATTGACAATCAGACGGGTAATTTCTCCTGTTGCAAGCTTATTAAATTTATCTGCTATGTGTCTATGGTGCGCGCCTTCAACAAATTCTGGCCACACACATTTAACAAAGCTTAAGAAATCATCTTGAGCTTTATTTTGTATTTTTTTCTCCGCATGCATTACCTGTAATTGCAAGAACTTCTTTCTAACGTCGGCAGGTAGTTTGCTTATATCTACTTTTTCTAAATTCATAAAAAATTTTATAAAATTTTTTGCACCCTTATAGGATGTTCAAAACGTTTTTACCACCATTGACAGTCTAAATCAAGCAATTCAACCTAGAGTAGTGGGACCCCTTTTTAAAAAAAGGGGAATGGGTGTTATTGATTAGAGATTGTTTGAGATTGCTTAGGGACCCCTCGGGGTCCATGGGACGTGAGCCCAGGCGCGTTAGCGCCTGGACCAATGGGACTAGTCTAACAGAACCATGTATTCTTTTGTGAAGTGTTTAATAAACCAATCTAAACCCTTACGGACTTTCTTATAATCCTCCATTAATTCTGCATTAAGTATTGCAGCTCGAACAGCAACAGCAAATTGAGGTAGAGTTGTCCACTCACCACTAAAGTGATTGGCTACATCATGCTCCATAGTTTCTAAATCTAACTCATTTATTTCAAATGGTAGCTTGATTGTTTTGTTATTGTATTTAATTGTTTGTGTCATTATACCTTTCTGTTAATATGATTATCCTATATTATTGACTATCATTGTCAACACCGATTTTTTGAATAGATGATGTCCTATATCCATTATCACTAATTACTTTCTGATATCCCTCACTTATTCTTCTATGTTCAATAAATGGTACTACAGTTCTAGAGCGAACGCATTCCATATTAACATTCAGCCATTCATTTTTACAACCTTGACTACAAAAGTATTTATCCGAGTCTGGATATTTATAACCATATAAACTTTCAGTATCATCTATTTTAGCATATGCATATCTTCCACGAATTATTCCTTTTGATTTTAGAAATCTATCTGTTGTTGGGTATATATGACAATTTGGTCCTTGGCAAAAATGTTTATTTGGCATTATTTATCCCCTTTCATAGTCCATGATACAGTTGCATTTCTAAAGTTATCTGCCTCAATATCAAAATAAGTGCAAATTGCTTGTCCAGATTTATCTGTCCAATATCTGCAACCCTCAACCCATTTACCTAAACGAGTAATATGTTTTTTATGTTTGTCTGCGTAGTATGTTATTTTAAATGTTTTATCTGTTATCATTTTATTTCTTCTTTCTTTGTTAATTAGGGATAATCCCATAAATTATCCCTAAAGTCAATAGCTTAATTTACTTTTTGTTGTGCCTCATATTCCTTTCTGATTGCTATTTTCTGCTCTCTTGTCATGGTAGTATTTTTCATGCCTTTAATCATACTAGCCAAGTTCACAGGATTATAGATTGTCAATCCTGTTGAATTACATCTAACAAGTTCTGCCTCGTCAAGTTCAATGCCTAGTTCTTTCATCAACTCAACACCCTCGCTTAAATATCTATAAGCTTTCAATCCTGTTTTCATAGCTTGTTTTTGTTTTTCAATGCTATCAATCCATTTTTGATGACAAGTGATGACATTTGCTTTTGCTTGTTTCAAGAATTGGAAAACCATAAACTCTTGTTTAGTACAAGCAATAGTTCTTGAACGGCAATGTGATGTTCCAATAATATCTAAATAAAATTGACTATCAAACTCTCTTGCAATTCCAACTGAATTATCATCATCAGAATTATATCTTGAATAATTACTATATCCAAGTGCCTTGTCGTTTGCCTCAATGTGTTTAGTTTTATGTGGGTTATCATCTTTGCCATTTTGTTGTGCAAGTATATCTGGGTTGCAATCTTTTTCTTTTAGTTCTTCTCTCTTATAAGCATAAGCAAATTGTTTTCCTGTTTCATCACTATATTCACTACTGCCACAACTACCAAATAAACCAAAGTCAAAATGTTCAGATACATTTCTGTCACTTTCATTTTCATCTTCTTCTAGGTTTTCTTTTGCGTAAGAAAAATAAAAGCATTTATCTTTTGCTACAACATCAAGAGGACTACCATATTTTGATTTTAAACTTTGACAAGTTATAACATCTTCTGGTGGGTATGCTCTCTCAACAACTCTTGTTGCAAGTTCAAAAGCCTGTGGATATAAAATATTAACTTTTTCCCTTGCACCATTAAATGCGTCTTTCTCTTGCGTTATTTCTTGTTCTGCACTTTCAACATACCGATTTAAAATCTTATTTCTAAATTCGGTATTCATTCTTATTTTACTCATTGTTTGCCTTTCTATATTTTTATTTTGCATAAAGTATTAATACCACTTGACTTTTAAAAGTCAAGGGATTATATAGGAGTAATTGAATTAATTTTAAGTTGGTGGATTATTCTATCCTTAAAAATGCAAGAGCAGACTAACTACTTAAAAGGTATTTAATTAGTGTTCGATTTGAGAGGTTGTACTACACTTAAAATTGGGAAACTCTCGGGACAACTTCTGGTTGCAAAAATATAACGGTATAAACCAAACTATATCTATCAACCAGAACTGATCCCTGATCCATTCGAGAAGGGTTGCATTGAAAGAGATGTAAACGCAAAAATGGATCTGGGATCAGATAAGGTGGCTAGGACTTTATCGTAGTGGGGCCGACTCTAGCTGGTAGGCCCTGCTGATCCCTGGTCCATTGGTTGGTTGACTGAAATCGCGTCCCCGATGGACCTGGGATCAGTGAGCGTGGATACACCAGCAGCATATGCGCGCGGCTTCGTGTATCATAAATCGTCACTGGTCTAGAAAGATTATGAGTAGACAATTAGAAAATTACGGAATTAATATACTACAGCTGCATGCAGCATGGCTCAAGGACAACGGCTACAAGCTTCAAGCTTCAAGCTGTAAAAAGCAGATTAGAATGATTCTAATTAACAAAAAGAAAAAAGAGCGGCAAGCAGCAAGCTTCAAGCTTGACACCAGCTGTAGGATATAATAGGATGGATTTAGAAAGGAATATTTATGACTAAAAAATATACATACACAAAAAACGAAGATGATTTTATGGGTTCAGAAAATAGAGTAGAAGACAGATCAATTAACCCATTAATCAGAATAGCAGATGCATTAGAAGAGATCCTGAGACTAGTAAAGCAAGATATGCAAAAGTATGAAAAAAAGAATTAAACACAATAACCTGCTGCCATGGTTCACTGATGACCATGGCACATTGCCGGCCAGTTACCTGAAAAGTTGTGAAGAGTTTTTTAAATGGTTGGAAGACTCGAAGCGCAACGGGTTCAAAGCTCCAAGCAGCAAGCCGCAAGCTTCAAGCTTGACAGCCCAAAGCTCAGGTGATACAAGTAGGATTATAAAGGAGAAATTATGAAAACAGATGAAGCATTAAAAATTATAGGAGGCAGCCTAAGCAAGCCTTCAAAGATGCCGGGCTGGTCAATTGGTTTACCTGCCAAAGAGTGCAAAACCGGCGGCAAGCTTCAAGCTGTCAAAGGTTCAGTCTGTTATGACTGTTATGCTCTTAAAGGTTGTTATGTATTTAAAGTTGTACAAGACGCTCAATACAGAAGACTGGCAGCTCTGAAGGATCCGCAATGGGTTCAGGCCATGACTCACTTGATCAACAGCAAGAAGCCCGACGTGTTTAGATGGCACGACTCAGGCGATGTCCAGGATCTGGATCATTTAAATAAAATTTATGAAGTATGTAGATTGACGCCTTCGAAGCGTCACTGGTTACCGACTCGAGAAGCGTGGATCAAGGACCACCTGAACAGCAAGCCAGACAATCTTGTTATTAGATTTAGCGCGCCCATGATTGACCAGCGGGCACCTGCTTCGTGGCCCAACTCTTCTGAAGTGGTGACAGCTGGCGCAACATGCCCGGCAGCTCAACAAGACAATGAATGCAGAGACTGCAGAAACTGTTGGAATCCTGAAATCAAAGTGATAAAATACGGTAAACATTAAAATGTGGAAACACCCAAAATATTATAAAGAATTACGCAAGCTACGTAATAATCTGGATCAGGCCATTAGCGACGAAGCTTCGACGGAAGCGACAAGCGTGCGCCCTGGTCCGGGCCTCAAGCGCCAAGCTTCAAGCTCCAAGCAGCAAGCCTCAAGCAAACCTAAACCAGAACCTAGTTCAGGTTCTTCAAATATTTAATACAAGCTTCAAGCCCCAAGCTGCAAGCATCAAGCTTCAAGCCGCAAGCTACAAGCTCCATGATCCGGGCACCTGAGTACAGGTGAACAAGTTTCGAGGACCTTGGACCAAGGGCCTCGACCATGATAAATGTGTTGTGTGGATGTGCCACGTGAAACGCGATTTGGTGTGGAGAAAAACGTACCTTGTTCCCCTTCGTGACTTTTAATTCTAAAGTAAAAAAGTGCCCAGAAGTATTGTAGCCCAATAGATCAGGAGTACCGAGTAAGCTAAGGTTTTCAATCCGAATCCATGAAATTCCATCGGAGTTTCTCTTAATTTTTTGATATAATTTTGCCTCTGGACCCATAGGTTTTTCAGGGTGACTGGTACATGCATTTAGAACTCTTTCATAAGACTTGGTGGCAGAATAATTTCCTGTTTCTCCTGTGTTTTAATAACTACCCGAATTGATGGCTGACCAATTATACCTTGGTCTTGCACTTCAATTCTTTTAATCTCATGAAGTCGTCCGTTCTTTTCAATATAAATTTTAGCATTCGAAACTGCATTACCGTTTATGGTACCAGCTTTGTTTGCCTCTGTGAACTTTGACAGAAACTCTTGCAGATGTTTTACAAACATTACAAACCAGCATCTCGAAGACGATTAAGAAGCGTGGCATTATCATCTGAAAGAATAACATTATCTCTTTTACATTCAGCTAAATCTTGTTGAAGTTTACCGTTTAACTTACGATGAGACTCTTCAATTTCCTTTACGCTTTTTAATTCACTTGTCAAGTTTTCTATTTGTTTTGTCAAATCTAATTCTCCTCGATCATCTTTCATATTGACAATATAGGATAGTTACCTTAAATTGTCAACATGGGAGTTCCTAAAAGATTAACAGAAATGCAACAACGATTCGCTGAGTTTTTAGTATTCGGTGGCCCTGATGGACCGGTTACACAAGGAGAGGCGGCAAAGCTTGCTGGCTATTCCGAAAAGAGATGTAGACAAGAAGGATCAGAACTTTGTAATCCAAGACTCAGTCCCTTAGTTGTAGGTTATATCGGTAAACTCAAGGAAGAGAGATTAAGAAAGTTTGAAGTGACCTATGAAGGACACGTAGCAGAACTAGCAAGACTCAGAGAAGCTGCACTTAAAAAGGGTTCTTTCTCTTCTGCTGTTAATGCGGAAGCCAATAGAGGAAAAGCAGCAGGATTATATATAGACAGGAAAATAATAAAAACAGGGAAATTAGAGGACTTATCAGAATCAGAGCTAGAACACAAAATGAAACAAATTTTAGACGACTACGCACCTCTTTTGAATGCCAAGACTGTTGAGGGTGAGGTTGTAGAGACATCTAATAGTCCTGTACACTCAAAAAAATCAACATTAATACAAGACAAAGAATCATCTAAATCTTCTGAATCTTCTTTACCCACTGACGAGGAATCATCGTCCGATCCCCAAAACTAAAACTACCATCGTCTTCTTTATCGTAGGAAGCAAATAATTTAATTGAAACTTTATCTTTAGAGTATAGCCAACCTTCATTAACAGGTCTAGCTAACTTCATCTTGTCGAATTCTTTTTCGTTTGCCCAGCCGCTATCGCTTACGCAATCGATCCACTCCACTCTTACCTTTGGAAATGGGATGTCGCTTACGCTGGACTGGTTTACGTTTACTTTTCTTCTTGTCTTTTTTCGTGGCATAATAATATTCCGGATTGTGTACTCGATTCAACATATCAAAAAAGTTTTCTTCTGTCATCTTCAAATCTGTATAGGTATGGTAAAAGTTTTAAGAAAAAGAGAAAAATGAAATGCTTCGCGCGCGGGCAATCTGAGATTTGACCCATTAGGACAAAATAATTTGTCCCAGTACACTTTTTTTTCACACATTTTGTCCATCATTTTTGTTGTATACCAACACTTCTAGGTCAAAAGTACAAAAAGACAAAATATCTGTAGCACATTTTATTTTTTTTTATAAAACTTTTGCCATACCTATACAAACTGTCCTTAGAACGATTCTAAACTAGATTTGAACACATTTATGCCACAATTGTGACACAATTCAGCCTTATTTGGCGAAGTCTTCTGCGGCAATCTGGACGTTTGCCTGCTCTTTTTCACTGTGTTTCAACTCATGGTACATGTCTAGCCTCTTCAAAAACTTGTGTTTCCACGCCCTGAGATCGGCGTCTTGAATCTTAAATTCCTGATAATAAAGATCAGGTGTGCACATCATTATGACACCCTGTCTAATCTTGCTACCATAAACATGGTCATGAGCCATAGCATAAGCTGCTATTTGAAGATAGTAATCTTGTATCCACTCTTCTTTCTTTGGTCTATTGGATTGTTTAAAGTCTACTATAGTTTCCATACCATTGTGTAGACATACGAAGTCAGTGCTCCCAGCATAAAGGCCAGGATAATGTAATGTAACTTCACACCCATAATATTCTTCCACAGGTGTAAGGCCGACTTCAATAATTTTTTGGGCCATGGGCTTCGCCGCTTGTCCGATCCCTGTAAGATCATCGTACCCAACTCCTTGTATATGAGATTCCAAGAACTTGTGCATAGAGGTCCCCCTGGAACTAGATAAATTTTTGATTCGTTCTGCTTCTTGTTCTCCAACTTTGGCCTTCCAGTTTTTTAAAAATTGTTGATCTTTGGTCGCGCTTAATATCGTAGTTACGCTCGGAAGTCTAGACCCAACGATGTCATAAACCCTGGTCCCTGATTCGTGGTCCGTGATCTGTTTTCCTTGTATATAGTTGAATTTATTACTTTTTTTTAACATCTCGTTCTCTTTTATTTTTTAAAGATTGTTCGTAACTCTCTTTCAATTCATCGTTTTCTCTTTTACCAAAAATTTCATCAAACCTTTTTCTATATACATCATTTGAGACTCTTGATCTACCATCCCATTTTTCTTTTTTATTTGACATATCTTTTTAAGAACTCCGCTATTTTTTCTACTTTATTGATTAACTCTAGATAACTTAATTGATTCTTCATACCATTAGCATATCTCTCAGTAAATGAAAAATTACTAGGATGATTATTGAGTCTATTACCATCTTTATGATCCACTTCAACCAAATTACTTTTAGCATTTATAATATCTCCAGTAATAGTTGATCTAGTCCATGGTGACATAATAGGTCTACCATCGTCATAGAAATCTAGTTGTTTGGTCCAAGGGTGAACTGATTGTTTACTTACCTTTTCATTAACCTGGATATGAGGCCAGACTTCATTTAAACAGTCTTTTATCTTTACTCCCTTATGTAATAATTTATTTTTATTAGACATATATGTTTCTCCTTCTTTTAATCGTTTAACTCCATATAAAAAACTTCTACCTTTTTTACGTAAAGGAGTATCAAAAGTTTCTTTAACTTCTTCATAATCTCCTCTATCTCTATAGATAAAATTCCAAACTTTATTCCATTCATCTCTTCCACTTCTTTCTCTTATCTTGATACAAGCCTCCGTTGGATTCTTGTAATAGTTAATCATACTAATAGTACAACCAACCTCGGCTGCTATCTCTCGATACTTTTTAGTAGGGACACCGTTTTCAAAATATTTATAAATAGCCTCACGTAAATTTCTCTGTTGAGAGACTTTACTTTGCATTTTTCTTTAAGATGGTCCATGGTGCGTTAGCCGTTCTCAATCCATCTTTAGTCTTATCCCAATATCTTTTACATAAGTTTCCAGTGCTCGCAACAAACTCATGTTGATTATCGGGATGAGGATCGTACGGTCTAACCACATGTTTCCCATCAGATTTTGAAAAATATTTTATAAAATATTTATTTTCTTGCATTCTTTATTACCACTTTCATTACTGTGCTTAACGGATCAGGTGTATGTTTAGTGCAACTTACTATCATCATCTGTAGAAAAATCAGCATCGTTATGAATAATATTAGTTTCGGGCTGATGTACATAAAACTCTCCTTCCGAATCACAGTCCCAGCACTGATGGATAGACTCTCCCTCTTCAGTGCCGACCTTTAAATAGCCATTACCCTTACAAGTAGGGCAATAAACTATTCTTACATTATGCTTTTTTAATTTTTCCATTTAACTTCTTCGCTTTCTCATTTGCAATCTGCTCAATGGTTTTACTAATTGATAGTTTTGCATCAGGCAATAATACCTTCGACAAACTAATCAAAGTCTTGTATGTTTCGTGTGTTAACGAAACGTTTCTATATTTAGTTATATCAGTCATGATTTCCTTTCATTTATTTCTGATGATTATATAGGATTGATTAAGGATTTGTCAAGATGAAATTTATATTAGTTTTATATATGTGCTCAATGAATACTGGCGCATGCCTGCCCCCGTATGAATGGCCAGTTCACTTTAAAGATGCGTATGAATGTAGTATTGCTGGCTACGAGGAATCTGCTCGAAAGCTTAAAGAGATTGGACCAGATGAAGTTAATAAACATAGAATATCTATTACCTTTTCCTGTAATGGAATTCAGGAGACTTGACAACTGTAGCGTGATTGTGTAATAGTGATTTCTTCTCACCACAATAGCCTATCCCCTTATTTCCCTCTCGGGATGGGCTTGATTATTTCATTCTGCCTCTACGCTTTCCGTGCACGTACTAACGTAGAAGGCGCCGCTTTTGTTGCTACCCTTTCAGGTCATCGCGAACGTACAGAGGAACGCAGTTACTGCTGGACTTGGACGCCTACTAACGGTCTTATAATTCTTTATTCCATTTTATAAGTATTAGAACTATTAATAAAAAAATTAAAGTTACTAATCCTAAACTTATAATTATCTCCATATACACCCAAAAAAATCACCACTACCATCGTTCATAACATGAGCGTTAATTGGATAGTCATAATAAGTTGTTAAATGCAATCTCAATATATCACAAAGATCAAAGAAGGTTAGTCCAACTTGATCTACTAATCTTATATTTTTTAGCATCTCTTTTGATACCGGAACTAATTGGTATAACCCGTCGTTCAGTATTATCATGTCCATCAGCCCACTCCTTTATATGTTTATACCATGCGTCTTTATATTTAGGATCTTTAGTTTTATTCCAAAGATTTGCTAATTCATCAATCTTTTTTTGCATCGTATCTCCGTGTACCATTGGTTATAATTTTCTTAAGACCAGGAGCTGATAACTCTATTTTAGCATACTTACTCCATGCTTTCTTAAGTATATTTAATTCTAATAGTAATACAGACCATTGTTTTGGTGTTATATTTTTACTACTTATTGTTATTATTTTTTCTTTCATATATCCTATATAGGATATCTAGGGATATTTGTCAACCCCTACCTTGACCAGCATAGGGTTTTTTTCTTTGTTTTTTATTAGGGTTTTTTGAATGTCTTCCAGGCCGTTTACGAGGCTTTTGTTTATGGTAAGTATTAACTCCCCATTTAGGTACTTTAGCCATTATTTATTGTCTTTATGAATTAATTCTATTTTATCACCTGCCGCAACTGTAGGTATATAACTTATTTTCCCATTAATATGTTGTCTTAAATCACTACCACAAGTCACACATCTATAAAAATCTGGAGTTATTGATACTAACATAGTATCCTGCTCACACGTCGGACAGGTCCCCGTCACCACTTCTGCGTTGAATTTTAGAAATTTTTTTTCTGTCATAAACTTTCTTAGATTTTACCACACGAGGTTGGTATCGTCCATCACTTAATTGTTGAGCTGCCTTATTTCTAGGTCTATTTTTCTTAAGAAAAAATGCGTATAATTTCTTATTCAAGTATTAACGAAAGAATTTTTTTCTCTCCCATGTATACTTCTACGTTTGCCTTAGATTTTATGCATTTGTAGACTACTCTATCCTTAGTGCTCTTGTCCTTCATAGCATAACGTTTTGCTTTTAAACAATTTTGTAAACTATCGTGGTAACGATGTTCTATAATTTTATGGTCCTGTAGGAGTAAAAGTGCAAATACAATCTCAACCATTAGTGCGCTCCATTTTTTCTAATTAATGATTCCACATCTTCTGTAAGTTTTTCAGTTCTTGATTTTAAAAATTCTATGTTAACTGCATTGTTTCTCATACTTTTCATTTCTTTTTCTACGTCCTCTAAAACACCTGCTAAATGTTCCACGAGCATGAAAAGCTCGGCCTCCCCGGAAGACTGACCAAGTTCTCCACGCGGGTATTTGATTCTAAACTCTGAGTTTAATTCCATATCTTTTTCAAATAATTCTAATTTTGTGCTGTGCTGGTTGAGCTTCTCATTGATCCCGAAATAAGCCCAGGTCCCAATCGCGACCATCATGATCAACGAAGCAACCGTCTTCATCGGCATCTGTACTTTTGCTTCTTCAGAAATTGATAGTGGTTTATTTGCCATTAACAATCCCACTTTCTAAGTGCTTTATTAATTCTTGAATTTGGATCTCTTGCTGTTTTTGCAGAGGTTAATCTTTTCTTCATGCCACCCATACGTGCGCAGAATGATTTTCTTCTTCCACTTGTTTTAGATTTTGTAGGTGCTTTTAAAGTTCCACCTTTATAACTGTCTCTTCCTTTTTGATTTAATCCACCTGATGGTGACTTACCTTCTTTTCTTGTCCAGGCTGCAGACCCACCTTCTCTTAATTGACTTCTTTTAATAGCTTTTTCTGTAGGTGCTCCCTTGGCCCCTTTAGCTCTCATTTTTTCTCCACGTTTTCTTTTTTGATGAATGTTATACCAAAGACCTTTACGTGCTTTTTTACCTTCTTTAGTAGTGTGATAACCACTCCCACCTTTTTTGTATCCTTGTCTGAGAATTGGACTATGCCCTTTAATTGATATGTCAGCCATTAGTTATAACTATACCCCGTGTTGCCTTGTTCTAATTTTTTAAATAACTTTTCGTGTTGCTCTATAATCTCTGCATCAGAATCCTGCATATCATCTAGTTGATCTTCTAATTTTTCTACTTGTCTTTCAAGTTTAGAAACTTTATCTAGCTGTACTGCTTGATTTGTTGATAAATCAAATGTACGAGTCAGCGTCCAACCAGCTAATGCCAGTAGAATTCCAACTAATAATGTCATTAATTTTTCAATCATTATTTACCTTTGGTTTTGGCTTAGGGAGTATATAGTCTTTTGACTCATTTTTCAATGATGGGTTTTGAATGGGAGCTGCACAAAGAGTTAGTAAACACAACAAAATTATTACTATTGCAGTAAATTGATAGTTCATAATTATGCCTCATACTATTTTTTACTTATTGACAACTTTCACATTCTCCAGTGTCATCAATTACTAAACCACCTTCATTTTCAAAACTTTTATCTTCTGCTCTACTATTACAATCACAGTTAGTACATTCACCTTCTGCATTAGGGCAGTGACACATTTTATTACATTTTTTACACCAACGTTCAGTCGTCATTTTTTTTCTCCTCAATTTCATAAAAGAACTTGTCTGTGTCTTCTGTACGCCAAGCTCTACTATCTTCTACGTTCCATTCGTTTGTCTGCACTTTCCAGTCGGGTATGTCATCTTTTACAGTGAAAGAAGGTATGTCCCATATACATCTATTGTTTGGTTGTGCTGCAAAATTGCCATCGTCTAGTGCAATTATGTGAGCGCACTTGTGTTCGTGCGGTATCTCCGAATGATCGGTGTCAAGTATATTAGACTCTGGGTGTGCAAAGTCAACTGTAAATAAATATTTACCTGCGTGCCATTTCTTATCTTTACCTATGTATTTACCTGCTTGTCCGTCTAATATATCCCAACGATTGACAGAAGGATAATAAGAAAAACAATTCCAGAGCTGTAATTCATCAAGTCTTCTTCCGGGCACTCCGCGTGGGTCAAATCCCTTTTGAATAAACGCGCTAATTGGTAAGCGATAAAATATTGCACCGTTTTCCATAATAGCGTGCCATAGTATAGCACGACCAGTAAGGGCTGATAGACCAAATATAATACAGTCCTCAACTTCTCCATGATGTTTTTTAAGATCATAAAGGTATTCTCTTTTTATTTGTGCATATGTTGGCGGTATATTTACATTTAAATACGCCATAGATCATTAAAATATTAATGCGCCAACAATAAAACCTGCTACAAAACAAACGATTTCTCTTCTGTTGTGTAATTGCCAAATCATTACTTTATCTAGGTATTTTTTTACCATAGTTTCCTCCTCTTTTTTTATTCTATTGTACCCCAATTTGGTCCAGATTCATAGTCTACTTTATTGGGAACTTCAAGTGAAACTGCATGTTCCATAATCTCTTTTATTTTTTCTGCATTACCATCAACAGATATATCAAGTTCATCATGCACTTGTATGTGCGGCGTAATTCCTTCTTTATAAAGTTCTAACATTGCTTTCTTTGTCATGTCTGCTGCTGATCCTTGAATCAATTTATTTAACGCTTTGTAAGTATAAGCTCTCTTGATCCCTGGTCCGTGTTCCGCGAGCGCTGCTTCGTGTGACAAAGCTTTATGAATTCCAAACTGATTTGGTTCCCATAAATGGAACCTACACAAACGACCTAGCAAAGTTCTAATCTTACCAGAGTCCTGGGCTCTATACATAACATTGTCCATCAATTGTTTTACAAATGGAACCTTGTTATGATATTGTTTAAAAAGATCTTCAGCTTTTTCTTTAGAGACTCCAAGTTCAGCTTGTAATTTATTTTTTCCCATACCATAGAACAGACCAAGGTTTATAGTCTTGGCCTGAGTTCTAGGTATCTCTGCCATGTCTGCAACGATAGTATGAAAATCGGCATCGCCCTCATTATACGAGTCCAATACTTCGTTCACTCCATAGAGATTCTGTAAAGCAGCATAATGCACTACCAACCTAGGCTCTTGCTGAGAATAGTCAAAACAACCCCATGTATGGCCTTCCTCGGGTATAAATAATGACCTAATCCGTGGTCCAAGTTCCTTGTTCCTAGCTGGAATCTGCTGTAAATTTGGGTTAGAATAGCTGAATCTTCCGGTCACAGTTCCACCATTATCGGACCTTAATTGGTTAATTTCAGCGTGTATTCTTCCTTTATGATTATGTTTTAATATGGTATCAATAAACGTGGTATGAGCCTTATTTATTTCACGGGCTCGGGCAATTAGTTTCACTAGTGGGTGGGGGTGATTCTGCAAAAAGTTTTTAGTAAATGATGGAGAATTTGTTTTATCGGTGCGGTCAAATGGTAGGTGAAGTTTTTCAAAAACTTGCGCAATGGATCGAGCAGCCCATATTTGCACATCTACTTGTGTTTCTTTTTTTACTTTTAATAGGCATTCTTTTTCTTCTTTACTTAACTCTTCTTTTAATAGGTGAGCTCCTTCAATATCTACACGAACTCCTAAGAACCGCATATCTACGAGGCAAGGGAATAAGTCAGTTTCTAATTGGAAGATAGATTTTAAATCTTGATTAATAATTTCTTTCTTTAGCTCTTGCCAAAGTTCATAAGTTATCTCAGCATCTTTTTCTGCGTAAGCGCCAACATAAATGGCAGGTAGTTTATACATTTCTGCCTTGGCGTCAACCCCCCAACTCTTTGCGGCTTCATATAATTCTGTTTCATTTTTTCCTTTTCCAGTGTATCGTTTGGCACAGTTGTTTAAGTCATAACGCATTTGATTCTCATCAACTAGGGCCGATGCAATCATCGTGTCTACAATTCTTCCGTTAATACTTAAACCGAGCGCTCTTATCCAACATACGTCATACATGGCGTTGTGAAATATTTTCATGGCTGGAGTGCTCAACACACCTTGAAACCATTTTAAAACTTTATTTCTATCTAGATTACCACCACCTTCGTGAGCAATTGGATAATAACCAGACCAGTCCTTAACAGCGACAGCTACACCCACAACGTCTCCTTTGTTGGTTACTGATCCTGATCCCATCTTAATTAGATCTGGGTCTTTTGTTTCTAAGTCAATTGCAATCTCATCATACTTTGATAAATCTGGAAATTCTTCTGGTGGTAGCCATTCGGTTTGTGGTTTAAATAGTGGTACTTGTATCATTTAACAATCCCCCATGAATTTTTTGATTCTTTTATTTCTTCTTTCACTGGCTCAGGATAGTCTCTATCAATCGCCATGTCAATATAATGTTTTGCTTTTAACAAATCTTCTTTTTGATTTTTCTGTTTGTGCCTACACAAATATTTAATTGCGTTTCCTTCTGCAAACGGAATGTTGTTTCTATTAATAAATTCTGAAGGTTGAATCGCCATAGATTTATAGTGAGTCCCACCTACCTGCTTTTTATATATTTCTTCGCTCATATTATAAATCCTTTACTAGGTTGTTTGGGTTCTATTATATGTAAGTTTTCTTTTGTTCGTGTTGCGCCTACATAATATAGTCTGTTTTCATCATCAGGATTCTTTTCGTATGTGTTCATTGTTGTCCTTGTTTGATCAGTTAACAATACAACGTTTTGACATTCACCACCTTTAGCGGCGTGAATCGTAGACAATTTTATTCTTGGTGGTTTATTTAATTTCTCACCATTAGCTCTCATTTTTCTTAGATAATTTACTCGCTGTTGTCCGGCTTCATTAAAAGCTTCAAACCAAACTTTTTTAGTTTTTAATCCGTGGTCCTTGGTCAATGCGTCAATACCATAGAAGGATTCTTTCACCATTCCTTTTAATTTATTCTTGTCTACATGTTCCGGGCTCATGTAACTATAAATCTTTTCAATTTGTTTATAGGACATTAATTGTCCCTGTCTCAAATGCTCCCAATCTGTGACTGCTTCTTGCATATCTTTCTCATAACTTCTTTTATATTTATTCTCATAATACAAACCTTTACGATACAAAGTATCTTCTATTTCTTTAAGCATGTATTTAGTTCTAGATAATATTAACCATTCACCAGATGACATATCAATTGATTCAACATCAAAGTGTCTATGTAAACTTCCTTCATTAGTTTTAGGTTTCCAATTCTTATCTATTCTATTTCTAATTCTATTTATAATTCCCATAGCAAGTCTATGAACTTTCATCGGAATTCTATGTGATTGAATAAGTGGAAGGTTAATCATTTGATCTTGTAAAGCTATAAAAGAATCTACATCAGCACCAGCCCATTTAAAGATAGCCTGGTCATCATCTCCAGCAATAAACGTATCCTCTGTTTTGTCCCAAATAGTTTTAGTCATATCCCATTGCATTCGAGATAAATCTTGAGCTTCATCAATAAAAACTACATCAAAGTTTGGAGACTTATCTGATTTTATAAAATTTAAAATCATGTCATTAAAATCTATTAAACCATATTCTTTTTTATATCTCTCCAACTCATTAGCTATAATTCTTAACTTATCTCTCTCTAAATCCTGAGTATGTTCTTGAAGTTCATACTGTTGGTCCGGAGTTATGTTTCTAAGTTTTGCTAAATTAATTATCTGTAAATACTCACTGTCAGATGTAAAGAAACCATGATCTTCTTGGTGTTCAGCATAAGCTACTGGAAAACCTAATTTTTTCCCTAAGTCTTTATAATGTCTTGGTTGCATTACTTGATCTTTTTTAAGTCCAAGTTTTTTAAATGCTAGTGAGTGTAAAGTTCTAAAGTATGGAAGATCATCTTCTGTATAATTAAATTGTTTCATTGCTCTATCTCTTGCCTCGTACGCAGCTTTTTGAGTAAAAGCAAAGTATCCTATTCTATCCGGATCAGTTTCTTTTAAATAATTATCTACTTTATTTAATAAAGTTGTAGTCTTTCCAGTTCCTGGAGGTCCCAATACTATTGTTTTCATTTAACCCTCCTAAAAAAATGTCTCCATATTGATGATCTAATAATTGAAACTACTGTAAATATTAATGCTATATGTAAGCTGTCCCAAATCGTTGGATACAATCCAAAGAAAGGAAAGATATATAATTGAATTAAGATTGCTAAAATTAACCCACTGCCTACATCAATAAAGCTTTCTATAAAGCATCTTAGTTTCATTAAAATACATCCTTTGGTTTAAGTTCTTTTTGCGTATACTCTTCCTCTTTTAGATCAAATTGTTTTACTCTAAATACTGATATTTTATCTTTACCAATTCTTTTATCTTCACAATTACAAACTTCTTTTAACATCTGCGCCGTTCTAGAATAATTTACATCCCATCTTTGTCGGATTAAGAATTGATTATAAAATTTACTAAATATAAAGTGATGATAGCCTTCACTAGTCCACACACCACCACGTTTAAGATCGCTCATTTCAGTTCCTATATGTCTGTTTAAACAAAACTCTTCTAAGTGATTCTGTAATTGATCATTAGTTGTCACACCTTCAGGTGGTTCTACAGGTTCGTGGTTCTTCATTAATGGGTTTATTATCATGTCCCAGTCTTTAGGTTTAACTGTTGGTGGTTTAAAGTCCAACTGTTCCATACAAGCTTCCTGGAATAAATTTTGTTGTTTTAAGAATTTTACATTCTCTAGATATAATCTTTCTCCATCTACATTTAGATAATAATAAGGTTTTTCTAATTTAATTTTTTGTAAATCTGTTAATGATGGAAATACTATCTCATCTCCTATTCCATACTTACGACTCTTACATAATTTTTTATCACACAAATTACACATTGGAGTATCATTACATTTATAACCCCAATCTTTTTTCTCATGTTGTTTTATAATTCTATTTAATCCTGCATCATCGTAAATTGGTTTAACATGTTTCTCATTAAACAAAGAAACTTTTCCTTGCCAACCTGATGGCCATTTCTTTTTAGCATAAACTGTATAATGAAATAATGCGTTGTCCCTACCACCTTCTTCTACATTGTTGGCTGCCATAAGTTCTATGCACGGAGGCCCATCAGAAAATTCTGATTGAGGCCTCTGCACTTTTACGAGACCAACATCTAGTTGTTTTACATTATTATAGATCCCATAAAATTCTTGTAAAGTAGCTGCTGTACCATCTTCTTTAAATGCATATCTTAAAGATTCATCCCCATTAAAGTATGGTAAGTTTAAAAAGTTTCCTGTGTCGTCTGGTGATTGTAATTTAATTTGTTTTGGAAAGACTTCTGATCCGCCGTAGCCTAGTAGTGTTTTTATTTCTGTAAGTTTGTCTCTCATTCTTTCTGCGTCCACGGGAGTCTCGGAGAAGAGAAACACATGAGCACCCCCACTCTTTGACCTACACACTACCAGTGGTAGTTTAAAACTTTTTATCTTATCTATTAATTTTTTATGATCAAATCCTGCATATGAATCTATATCTACACATCCCCATATACACTGATTCTCTTCGTTGATTGGAATAATTCCTAAACTTTGTTCACCATTTAAATGCTTTAACCACAAATGATCTGTTACATGTTCTCGTACTACAAAAGATTGTCCTTTAACTTTTTCTCCATTGTTATTACTAGGACCAACTTTAGTACATCCATGGGCTCTCTGTAAGCCTTTAAATATATTTTTAAAATCTTTAATTCTATCTTCTAATATAATCATACAATTCTCTTATTAATGGGCGGATCCACTCTCGCTTCGCCGCCCACTACCTAGGATTCGGTTAATACGGTGTTGAATCTTTGTTTTCAGATCCGTGTTTAACTTCCACATCACCCTTGCCGACTCTCTCAGCAAAGTTTTTTGCGATTTCGTAAACACCTTTATCTTGAACTGGACCAGCCTTAGACACTTCCCATCCAAACCATGTTCCTTTGTCATTAGACATCTGAACAGTCTTTAGATTATAAATGTGGCTATATGTTGGCGGCGTAAATAAACCGTTCTTACCTTGCAACTTAATTCCCATCATAATGGAATTCCATTTACGACTAATTTTTAATTGAGTCGCTTTCATAGAAATTAAAGCTGTCTGTGGACTCTTACCTAAAAGAATTACAAAATGATTTGCTGTATTCTCTAGATAGTTTCCATTAGGTAGACGATCTTTGTATGATTTATCCCTAGTAGTTGTTTCGATAATACCACTTTCGGCATCATGAATTGCTACGGGAGCGCCTTTACCCTCACCTCTGTCTTTCCATTCTACATATTTTCTCTCATAGTAGACTGGTAAAACATCTATCCCCTTTGCACCATCAAACACTTCGTTTGTGACACTGTTGAGAATCATTCCAGGTTTAGCACCTTGAACGTATTTCCCATCCCTCT
>VTLG01014805.1_pt1 | contig 25643 bp, 53 predicted proteins | sample 4694571 | NCBI WGS metagenome assembly VTLG01 (sample SAMN12604809, study PRJNA352737) | marine metagenome | biome: ENVO:00000447; feature: ENVO:00000209|ENVO:00000569|ENVO:01000036; material: ENVO:00002151; isolation source: viral sequences binned using virsorter ...
TAGAAAGTAAGAGGTAATTAACAATGGCTTATAATGGAGTGTCAGAACCAAGATTTTACATAGATGAAATACAATATTTACAATCAATAGGATTTGACTTTAAACAATATTATTTAGACAATTATAGATATGAACATGCAACTACTGATTATGTACAAGGATTAGTAGGAATAAATAGAGAACAATATATGTACTTGCCTAATATATTCCAACTCACTCCTCATAATCAAACAAATTTGAATATAAGATATAGTCAAGACCCTTATTCTGGCTCTTTTCTTACAGAAAAGTTTTTAGACATTCCAGCAATTTTTTCTAATATAGAAGGAGATAACATTGGAAGATATGTAGGAATATTGAATCACAGGTTAAATTATGAATATACTTATAATGGTCTATCTGGACATTCTGGAAACGATACTGAAATAAACAATTTAGGAATAGCTTTCAAATGGCTTCATCCTTATTATGATACTCAAGTAGAACAAGAATCAATGACATCCGATGCAAGGTTAGGAGCTAAGGGTGTTTTAAATTATGACGAATCGGGGCTATTTCCAATAAATAACGATGGTTCATCTATCGCAATATTTGAGCCTTCTGCCGAGAATTTCAATCCAGAAAAAAGAGCATTTCATAGAGTTTGCCTATATAAAGATTGGAGAGACCCTGATGTGCAAGCAGGAGAGTCTACTTGGGAAGAATTTGGGTTTGGAGCATTGTCTCTTGGGATTTATTATGATTTAAGAAGTCCTGATTTAGATATAGAAATGACAACAGAGTTTGATGGTTTTAGCAGTACAAGAACACTAGGTGGCTCTACACTAACAAATGTAAGATATTCTGGAGCTCCTTATTGGTATGATATTTTAGGAAACAAGAGAGAGCCATTTCAAATAGGAGGAAGCAATCCTTTAAGCAAAAGAAATGGTCGCAGAATTTGGAATCTTAAATTCTCATATCTTGCAGACACAGATGTATTTGCATCTAATTATATGTCAAATAAATACTATGAAGATTCCAGTTCTGTTTCAATAAATGATATTTATAAAGATGCGGGGGATAAAAGTGATGATGGTAACTATTTTAGATATACATTAGAAGAAGATAATTCTTTTATGGCTCAAGTTATAAACAGAATTGGTAATGGTCAGAAATTTATATTCCAACCAGATAAAAACAATAATAACCCCGACCAATTTGCAATATGTGTATTAGATGATGACGAGTTTAGCATTAAACAAGTAGCTTACAGAACTTACGAGTTCTCTTTAAAAATAAGAGAAGTTTGGTAGATTACCATAGAGGATTATTCTTTTTTCGTTTGGCTATTTTCTTATTGTAATCAGAACTTATCTTTCTTCTACATGGTAGGCACACATTTTTTTGTCCTAATCCGCCAGTATAAAATAAAGCGTTTTCTTTAGTTATTTCTTTATCGCAATGTCTACATATCTTTAATGGTTTTGCAGCCTTTTTGATAGGAAATTTGGCTTTATTTGATGCCTCTGTGGATTTTAAGTAACTCATTTATCGTTCCTTTTCTTTTCTGCAAGCCAATCTTCAAATCTTACAAGCATTAATACTTCTCCTCTGTCCTGCTTAAATACCACAGCATCAACTTCTTCAGAGGGGATAAGATATTTGGGCAATCTTTTTCTCACTTTAGCCTGCACTTTATAATCGTCATCTATAACACAATCAACCTCTGCGTGCATACCTAAAGCCTCTCCATTGCTTCCCCATGCTCTCTTGCATAAGACATCCCATATCTCACATAGTTTAACTATCTCTCTTTCAAATCTATTACCCTTTTGTTTGCTTGGATGAGCCATAATATTTATCCTTTTTTAATTTATTAGTATATCTTTTCATAGCCTTTTTTCTATCTTCTTCTAATCTTTTTATTAAACAATTACTGCATATCATTTTTTAAATCCTGTATTCTTTCTTCTAATGCTTCAATATCATTAAATCCATTTAATTGTATTACCATATCTGTCATAGATGATAGACACCAAACACAAAATGCAACAGGGCATATACCAAAATTGCCTATTATATCTCCATTGTCTCGTTCTATTTCTGCATTACAAATGTTGCACTTTTCCATCTAATGCTCCCTCTTTTTTTTTCTTCTTATAAAATTTAGTCCCATATACCTTTTTATAAATACAATCTCCACATAGCTGTTTATAATGATGAGGAGTAAACCCTCTTACAAAACTAATGTTTCTATATTCATACATTTTAGCAAGTTTTGTTTTTTCACAATCTTCACATTTAAAATGACACTTTTGATTTATAATTCTTGCAAGTCTTTTTTGTACCATCAGCCTTTCATTTCTGTTAAAAAAGCTCTGTATTTTTCGTCAGTAATGTCAGAAAAGTCAGAATCTCCTCCAAGCTCTATATATCTTTCTAATGTAGTTTTAATAAGCTCTGGTGTTATGATTGTATTATTAGATAGTTCTGATTGTGCTCCTATCCCCTTAACTTGATAATGTTTTAGCCGAAGCATATACATTTCAAGAATAACCTGATGAGTTTTATCCATTGTTTTCCTTCGTTTGCGGTTGTTGTTTGATACCTTGTGGAAGCAGGGGACTCGAACCCCTCAAGTTAGAAAGGAATGTAATAACTTGTGCCGACAGCTTCCGAACCACTAAAGAACAGCTCCCTATTCTTTATGTGGTAAATCTGTTTTTTCTATTTCATCTAATGTCTTTTGTGCAACTCCAAGCGTATCAGAGCCATCAGAAATTATAACTTTTAAACCTGTTTTTGCAATAGATAATTTCTTTTCAAGGCTCTGCACTTTTATAGCAGATAATAACATTTCTTTTCTTATGAAATCTTCGTTCATTTTTTGCCCATATTGGTTTTTATGTTTTTTACAAAATCAATCCATTCTTCGTGAGGAGCAGACTCTATCATTGCTTCTTCTTCATACTTCTTCTGTTTAGCTATTTGTTTTTCCAACTTCTTATCCGACATAAGAACAGGAATCTGCCCCCCATTTTGACAGGCTTTTCCAAGCCATCTATTTGTAAAATTCTTAAAATCTTTTTTTGCTTTATTAGTGTTAGATAAAAGCCAAGCTCTTGCTCTTTCACACTCTGCTTTTATGTCCACATTTGGATACGCCTTTTCCCACATCTTTATTAATTTATCAGGCAAATTATCATAAAATTTATTTACTCTATCAGGGTAAGGCTCTACAACCTTACCCTCATAGTTTACCTTTGAATACTCTTTTATAAGATAGTCAAAGACTTTCTTTCCATCAACCCACTTTTCCTGACCATCAACACGAACTTTTATTTCAAAAAACATAGCCATCAATCTTCCTTATTAAACATATCGCCAAATATAAAATAAACGACATAATCTAAAATACTTTCTATGTTTTTACATAAGTTCTCAAACGAATCTGCTAACCCTCCCATTAAAACGGAACTTCTACATCATCAGTTGATGTTGTCGTATATTGTGGGGCTTCGCTTGTTTTTGGCTTATATTCGTCAAATTTCAGACTCATATACTTATTTCCCGATTTGGCTTCATTAACCCAAGCACTTATATTCATTTCTTTACCATTAACTTTGCAGTTTCCAGTATAGTCTGGGTGTTTATCTGTCTTTTTGTTAGTTGCATTATTAAATAATGCCCCTGTGTTTTCTTTTCTTTCGTAATCTGACATTGTATCTCCTTTTGTTAACAATTCTAAAATTTCTATATTTATCCCCATGTTAAAATGGTTTATCATGTAGTTCACTTCTTTTAGGCTGCTTAACATCTCTTTTTTCCCAAAGATGTAACCCTAGACCAAATAATCCCATAGCCTTAACAAAGCATCTTGCTTGTCCATCTGATATATCTCTTGATGTTGGCTCTGGTATAGACTTCATAGGCATTGAAGCTGTCATTATAGGTAAACTCCAAGACCTCTCTAATTTATCTATATATATAGTGCAAGTAACCATACAAGTTCTTTTGCCCTCTGTGCCATAGAATGTAGGCTCATCAAATACATAGGTTGCTTGTGGGTATTTGCTCATTAATAAACTCCAAGCATCTGCCCAACCTATATAATCAAGATTCATTTTTTGTACTACCACTTTAGAGCAATCAACTGCTCTTAAAGTATTCCAAACTTCTTTATATGTTATTTCTTTACTCATATTATTCCTTTCTTTGATTAAAATAATCTTATTCTATTTTCAGCCATATTTTTTCTATTGTATATATCTTCTATCATTCTCAAATTATCTCTTTTATCTCTACACTTCTTCAAACTATTTCCTTGCCATTTCAATTTTTTTATAAATTGGGAATGGTCATATTCTTTGTTTTTAAAACACTCAAACATAGCACGACAAAACATTCTGTCCGTCAATCCATCTTTAGAAAAGTATGGTTCTATTTGCCACATCATTTCAGCCTTTCTAACTGCATTATTATAATCTGTTATTTTTAAAAAACCTTCTACAAGTGTTTGTCTTTTATAATATCCAGTAAGCAAAATGCAACATTGTTCATTTTCAAACTTATATTTCTTTTTAAAATCTCTATATATAATGTAATCTTTTATCCCTTCCCTGCAATAAAATTTTACCCAAGTATTTAAAGTCCAGTTTGATGTGTTTATATTTAATATTTGGGCTTCTTTTTCCTTATATCCATTTTGTATTATATATGGAACTGGCATTTTTAATGATTTTTGTGCTTCAAATCTATGTTGCCCATCTATTATCTCGCCTAATTCATTTACAAGTATAGGAGAAACAAGCCTTCTTTCTTTCATTGATTTTACTAACTTATTAACATGCTTTATATTAATATCCCTATTGTTTGCAAGAAATTTAAATTGATTGTAATCTTTTGTTTCATAAACTTCATTTATTTTTTTCATACTATTCCTTTCTATATTACATTTTTATTAAACCAAGCCTTCAGCTTCAGGTTTAATTTATAATTATCATCATTATTAAGTTTATTAAATGTTTCTCTTAATTGTGAAATGACATTGAGAAATATAACCTCTACATCTTCATTAACTTCCTTTTCTGCATCATCTACAATCTTTGAAAACTCTGGCTCATTTAACATCTTTGTTCCTTCTCTTAAAGCATCTCTAAAATCTTTGCTTATATTTTTATCGTTCAATGTATCATCTAAAATATTCATTTTATTCCTTTCTAAAATGGGATTTTTGTTTTTGTTGTTTTTTGTTTTATTCTTACTACCTTTTTACAAATTCTATTATACCAAGTTTCTAATGTAGGTTTCCATTTACCATAGTATTTGGAAGTTTGTACATGATATTGACAATCCATACAAAGATTTATACCATCGCAACAGCCTAAATAACCTCTTTCTTGTGCATATTCTTTCATTTTACCCATTATTATCCCTTTCAAATTGCTTATATAATTCAGATACTTGTTCAGGTTTTTCAATAACCCTGATTATATCCAATGATTCATACCTTTTAATACAAGCTAACCATTGCAAGAAATGTATTCCGTCATTATTGATTTTTATTTGCAACATTGTAATCTCCCTCTTTGATTTCCCAATAAGTTCTTCTCTTGGCGTTAGGATATAAATCACGAACAGATGTTTTTAATATACGAGCCATCTTTAATAATTGTGATTGTGTAGGATACCTCTCCTCTTTAATCCACATAGATATACTCGTATTAAAGCAATCTAATCTATCTGCTATGTAACTCAATTTCAATCCTTTATCCGTTATAACTTCTTTAATTCTATTCATAAAACCCTCCGTTTCTTATCATTAATATAAACATTAATTAACAATATACAAAACTTTTTTTTCATTATTGTTAATCTTTAAATAATTCTGTATATATAAAACCTGCTATTAGATATACAAAAACTACAATCAAGAATATTTCCTTCATTTTATTTCTCCATTTTTTATTCTATATAACCATTCGATTGCTACATCACAAGCGTCTATAACATTTGGTTTCCAAGAAGGCTCTCCATCGTGACAGCCTTTAAGCATATCTATATAATCAGCAACTTCATTTAAGTATAGTATTGTTTTTTCAATATCTCTTTTATCTTGTTTAGTTGGTTTCATTTTTGCTCCTCTCTTATAGTCAGTTCTCTATTAATTTCTAATAAATCGGTCATAGAATATAACTCGTTGGTTTTTACCCAATATTCTTCTATTTCATCAAGAAATTTTTGCAACTGCTCTGTTGTGTATTCCTCTACTTTATCTAATTCAAACTCCATTTTTATTCCTTTCGTTTTGTTTATTTATAAATTCTTTGTAATATATAATCTTGTTTGTTGTGATTTTTATATTGGTTGGTCAAATACTTCTTGGATATAAAAATATATAAGCGATTACAAGAAGGGGATTAGATTCAAAGTCGCAAGGTAGGTTGGAAATGAGAGAAAGCCTGAATCAAAAGGGAACATCTTTTTAAATAAGCTCTCCATTATTATAAAATGATTCTTTATAATATACGCAAATTGCTCGACTCGGAAGGCAAGAGATAGCGTAGAACCGAACTTCTACAATTGTAGGGGATTCTAGGTTGCTACGCTTAACTCTCTCAAAAGGCAAGATATAAGGTGGGATATAGTAAGGTTTTATTTAGTATTAAAATGGAATATCTACTTTATTATCTTCTATCTTATAATTTCCTAAAATAGAATTTTCTCTATAATAAGTTTTAATATCATACCCAGCGTTTCTTAAATGTTTTATAACAGAAGATAATCTTGTAGTATTAAATTTTTCAAAAGCATCTACGCTATTTATACTATTACCTTCTAATAAATGTTTTAAGATTCTTGTCGTTTTACTATTCTTTCTATGCTTCATTATATTCTCCTTCTTGTTTGTTATTGTAAAATTTGTTCAACACAAGTCAAGAAAAACAAGGGGGCAGATATAAAATACGAGCCGTTGTAAACAATCTCACTTTTGATTTACATTTATATCCACCCCCACACAACAAGGATAATTTTATTTTAAATTATTCCTATAATAGTCATACTCTTTATTATAATATTTAATAGAATCTTCGCTTGGGGAATTTTTATAATTATATTGCTCTAACTCGCCCAATAAACCTTCTATTATGTTTTCTAATAATTCATATTTATTAATCATTATAAACTCCTATACTTGTTTTTAAACTCATAAGGACTATCAAATCGGATATAATAATAATCCAAATCTGTTGGTTTTTCTTTAATATCGCAAGACCAATTATAAGCAGAAAACCAAGATTCTTCATCTTCATTACCATACCAAGTCCCAGTAACTTCAAATATTAATCTTGAAAGTTTAAATATAATAAATATATCAGAACCAAAATTATTCTTGTTTGATTTATAATAATTCCACCTTGCAGTTTTTAATACTTCATCTTTAGTAAGTTCATTCCTAAAAAACATAGCATTTATAACTTCTCTAACAATACCTGCTTTAGTATCTGGAATCACATCAATCTGTTTTGTAGTTATCATTTTTCTCTCCTTGTTTGTTGTTGTTAAAAATTTATTAAAGAAACTACACGCTCTGTTTTTGGCTTCCCATTGTCTTTTTCAGACTCCCTTCCAACCTTGTTAGGTTTTCCTCGTTTCTTTAATTATTGAGGATAGCCGAGAATCGCACTCGGTTTAAGCACTAGCCTATCCTTGTTGATTATGAAACCCAAGAATCTCTCAATAATCCTTTTAACTTTCTTGGACAATCAGATACTAAAGTTTTACCTTTATATTGAATTTCATATTTCATATTACTACGATGTTTATATAAAGCATTAGAATCTAAAAACTCTTGAATCTCGTTTTCTAAATCTTTTTCTGCTTTATATTCAAGCCAATTATCATAAGATAAATCCTTTTGACAATCTAAAGGATATAACATATTACCACTACTATCAGGCTCATCTAACATCATTTTTAGTTTATCTTCAGATATAGTATAACCTTCATAAATAATATCATATACATCTTCAGCATAACAATCAATGCCTTCATCAAGTATATCTTCCATAGCATCATTATTTATATCTACATTCCATTCAGCCATACCAATTTCTAATTGAATATAAACTTTATCCATTCTTTTCATTATAATCTCCTTTTGTTTGTTGTGTTTACTAATTCCTCTCTTGAGGCAGAGGCTAAATTAATAGCCTCTCGCACGACTTTTACGCCAATTAGTGATTTTTCTTTTATTTTTTTTCATTATTTTGCCTCCTTAAAGTTGTTATATCATCTAAATAATCTAATATATCTCTATCTTTTGATGGTTTTATAACTTCAATAATTCCATAGTGTTGAACACCATTAATAGCAAAAAACCCATATCTATACCTATTTTCCGTTTTCATTATTTTCTCCTTTTGTTTGTTGTGTTTTACTAATTCCCTTCGATAAGGGCAGAGGGAGTATATAAGCCTTTTAAGTGTTCTTCTACACACTTACATACTTAATCCCTCTCGCACGATTCTTACGCCAATTAGTTACTATTTATTTAAGACTTCTTAAAAAGTCTTCTATTTTATATAACATTTTTTGTGTTATTTTATCTCTGCTTTCTTGGTTTAAATCAGATGTCCAGCCGTATGTATTCCATTCACATTGAGGGCTTAAATAATCTCGTAACCTGCTTATTGCATTTGTTACATCTCTAATATCTTTATACTCTCCTCTGCAAGCATATTCATCATACCAATTATATAAATCCTCTTGATATGTTTTTTGTGACGGTTGTTCGTGTCCCTTTAACCAAGAACATTTTTCCCTAGTTTTATTTTTTTGTGATTTAGCCATTTTAAATCTCCTTTGTTTGTTGTGTTTCTTAACTAAATAACTTTAGTAAAGTCAGAGGGTATTGCTACCCTCTCGCACGATTCTCACGCCTATTAGTTTAAATATCAATACTCCAAGTTTGAGTAACTAAAACTCTTGTTTTTGTTCTCTTTGATATATAAGGTTTGTTCATCAAAGTTTTACCTGAACAATCCCAATCATTATCATCAAATATACCTCTATCAGTATCTTCTAAAATATCCATATTTATAAGAGATTGATTTATTTGACTATCACTCATACTGCTTGGAAATACCCAATAATTTATACCCCAATCATCATCATTTTTTCCTCCACTATGTAAACAACTATTTCTTGCACATTTTAATAATAGTTTATTAGAGTATTTTAATGACTTTAATTTATATTCAAGTTCTTTGATTTCTTTATCATTAGAAAACCATTGTTTTATTGTATTCATAATTAATTCCTTTTGTTTGTTGTGTTAGTATTTTATAAGGCATTTAGACCTTTAGCACTTCTGCTATGACTTTAAAGGGCGTTTACACGCCCTCCTATCAGTAATTAGTTATTATTAAAAGATTCATTATTTTTTATAACATAATCATAAGCAGGATTGATTTTTTTTGCCCTATTTAATGCTTTTCTATCACTTGTAATAGGTAATGCACAAATAGTAATATAACAATGTTCTTGTGGAATATTGCTAAAATCATACCATATATTTTTATCTGTTTTATGGAATCTTTCAATTATAATATATTCTTTCATTATACGACCTCCTTATTATGTATTTTATCAATATGGTTTGTATTTTTATTATAATACACTAGGCTATTATCTAAAGATAATATAACATATTTATAGGCGTTTATATATCCGTTATATACTTTATAATCAAAGCCCCAATATTGATTGAATCTAATTAAATCTATCATAATTAACTCCTTGTTTTGTTTGTTGTGTTTGAGAGATTAGGGGGGGAATCGAACCCCCCTTAAATCCAATCTAATCTATTTATTAAGATAGTTATTAAAACCCCTTTGCAATTCGCTTTTTTTATTGTTTAATAATTCTATTTTGTTATTTAATTTTTTAGTTTTATTAACAACATTTAAAACTTGTTTCAAGGTTTTAATAGGCTTTTTATTAAAAGATTTTGTATAAGTGTCTTTTATATAAAATTCTTCTTTTTTACTATCCCATTTAGTGTTATTAGTCCACAAATAAACATAATCTTTAATATATGTTGTAAAACTTGAATGTTCTTTCCCTCCATAGCCTTCATTATATGAAATATCAAATTTTATCATACAACTACTTTGATTAAAATCTAAAAAACATCTAATATTTTTAGGGCGTTTTTTATAGCCTATAATATTATTTATTTTATCTTGATATTTTTTATATAGTGAGCCATCATTTTTTAATTTAAAGGGCGTATAAACGCCTTTTTTAAAATCATTATTTAAAATATCCATAATTTGAGGAATAACTTTATTTATATATTTATTTAATATATTTGTGTGAATTACTCGTTCATTTATACTTTTCATAATTACCTCTTATTTGTTTGTTGTGTTTTGTATTAGACGCCCGAAGGCGTTTCGATTATTAAAATCTCATCAGTAATACTATTTATAAATGACTTTACATACATACGGCATAAAACAGCCATCAAAATATTTAATTACATAATCATTATTATTATATTTAAATGATGTTAGCATATAATTATACTCATCAATATATTTATGAGTTTTACTATACGCTTTTATATAATTTCTATTTTTAAGTGCTTTTAATACTCTGCAATCATTTACTATTTTATAATTAATTGGATAATTAATGTGTTTATGTTCAAATATCATTTTAACTCCTTTTGTTTTGTTTGTTGTGTTTTTGAGGGGTTGCAACCTCTAGCCGTTAAGCTACCGATTTAAAGGGGCTTAAAGCCCCTCTGCTCATCATTTACTTAATTCATTATATAAAAGATTTAAGACGTTTTTTATATTTTCTTTGCCGTTTGTATCAAACAATCCAAAATATTTTTTTACGTCTTTTAATCTCCAATTTTTATTAGGCTTAATACCTTTGCAAAATAAAGATAAGTCACGTTTAGAGCATATCAAATTATACATTGCTTTATTAGTTCCCATAAAGTTATTTGGAGTGTGTAAGTCCTTTAAAAATTGACAATTTTCATCTATATTAATTGGTTCCATAATAATCTCCTTTTGTTTGTTGTGTTTTGAGGGGTTTAGACCTCTTGAAGATTTACATCTTCAACCGATTTAAAGGGGCTTTAACCCCTCCTATCATCATTTAATTATTGCTAATAAAACTATCATTGCAGGTAGCAATAAAAAACCACCAAATAAACTTATTTTTGAATTATCCATCTTCATACCTATTAATGAAAAAACTATACTTATTAAAGGAAAAACTCCCATAATTATTGTTAAAAATATTGTGTTAATTAATTGAATATTCATAATTACCTCTTATTTTGTTTTGTTGTGCCTCTCTGTATTTTCAAGGGCTTGAGACCTTCTTTATTTGGCTACATTAACACAACAACAAACATTCGGATTTTCAAGCGTTTTGGGTATTGCCACCCCTTTATCAATGTTGAATAATTCGCTTTTTAGGTCGTTTTTCGGGTTTATTGGTTACCTACTCTATCCTCACTCTCGTAACTGCTATAGTTACCTATAGCAACACCACCTAAACCTCAAATTATCCTCGCTGGAGGGTAATATTGCTTTTTAAAGGGGCAAAGCCCCTCCCTCACTACACTCTCTGATATGTTAAAAAGCAGTTCAAAACGAACAGAACTCATAGTTAAATTAACAATTATGTTAATATTTACAAAGGTTTTTTTATTTATCTAAAGAAAAGTGCTTAAATGCTTGTAATTCAATGACTTAACCCCCTATATCCTCTAAAAATTTTTTTTTGCTTCGCATTAACTCAATTAACAATGCTGTTAACCCTCCTTGAAAGTGAGATGCAGGCATTATCACGCTATATGTAGTGTGTTGGTATAGGTTAAGGTATTTGTGGCTTAAATGGTACTATTTAGGGCTTAAAACGGGGTATCTTACCTTTCTTATAAATATTTATATCTTTTACTTGCTTTTATGCTTTATTTGTTGTAGTAGTGCTTATTGATATTGAGATTCATTCTCATTTAGGTATCTATACAACATTATTTACAATTAAACAAGTATTTTATTTGTTATTGATATTGAGACTCAATCTCATTTGGAAGGGGTGGAGGCGGATGAGTAGAGATGACGAGGCGGGGTTACCAATCCTCACAAAAAGTAAAAACTAACTTTCAAAAAAATAAAACTGTTGAACTTTGAAAGTATCTTTGAATGGTATTATATTACAATATGGACAAGATTGCTAAATTAAAGAAGAACCCATCTAAAGTACTTGCTGTCGAGCTTTGTGCTTTTAATCCAGAGATGACTGTGCAACAAATAGCAGATAAGGTAGGTGTGTCAAAGGGATGTATTGAAAATTGGAAACGCAGCCCAGAGTTTATTGATGCGGTGTATGATAGATATATGCTTCAGTTTGGTATGGAAATACCGCAAGTTTTAGAGTCTATGGTAAGGGAGGCTAAGGCAGGCAATGTGCAGGCAGGAAGGCTTATTTTAGAGCATAGCGGCAAACTTGTAAAGAATATAAATGTTACTATTGATTCTCCATTTGAGAAGTTCTTAAAGAATATACCTAATGCTGAGGTGGTGGAAGATGCTGAAATAATTGAGGCGGCGGATTCTGTAGATGTTTCTTTTGAGGACTTGCCGCCAAGGAATACTGAAAACCAAGTTAATAGAGAAAAAAGAGAAACCTCTGCAACTAAAGATTTAATTAAAAAAGCTGAAACTAATGCTAAACAGAAGGTTTGGTATAATTGGAGAAAGAGAGCTAAAGCTGTGGGGGTAGAACCACTTAAAAGTAGGAGACCAACACCTGCTCAGAGGCAGACTTGGGAGAATAGTATAATCGAGGCTGAAAAGTTAGCTGATTCCAAATAAAGATATAGATTCACTATCTATAATATCACAAATTTCATCATAAACATCAGCAGGTAGTGTTAAGGGGGTTTTTTCTGAATCTTCAGCAAAATCCGACTCATATTTTCTTATAAGCTCAGATAATCGCTTAGTTATAGTTATCATTTCTTGAAATTCTTTATTTGTCATTATAATTTTATGTTTCTTATGTTTTTTCCTCTACCTGCGAGTCTAAAACCTTTTCTAATGTCTTGTTTTAGTTTTTTCATATTTTTATCGCTTACTATCATACTTCCACCTTTGCCTGTTTTAAGCCTCATCCAGTTTCTTTTGGGTCTTATAAAGCCTTTAACATGCCAATCTCCATATTTATTAAAAGAAATACCCTTATCTGTAACTCTTATTGATTTCTGAAGGTTTCCTGTTGCTTTTAATGGATGAGATGTAGTTCTTGGCTTAGTTCTTGGATAAAATGTATTATATCCTTTGTATTTTCTTCTTTTTACTGTCGCTGGAGCTAAAGGTTGGAAATTTCCTTGTTCGATATTGTCTTTCCATTGATTCGCTATGTCTCTTTGGCTTCTTTTCGTAGTTTGAGGCAAAATTGAGGCTAATTTCTTGTTTAACTTCCCAAAACTGAAGGTTACTTTCGTTTTTATCCTCAAATCAAACATTATTCTTCGCTTTCTTCCTTAGATTCTTCGTTTTCTTCGTTTTGAAGCGGATTTCCATTAGGAAACATATTATCCATAGCTTCTTGGCGAGATTCTTTGTTTTTTTCTACAATTTTCTCTGCTTCTTTGCGAGATAAGTCGTTATTATACTCCATTAATAAATCAACTTCGTCCAGCATGTGATGTTTTAGCCTATGTTCATCTAAAAGTATTTGGTCTTGTACTGTTTTTGGATATTCAGGCTCTTTAAAGTCTAATTTTAGTTTGTCAGGAAGTTTAATGTTATTATAAGCAGCAATTTCTCTTTCTACATTATAAAATTCATGCTCATACATACGCCAAAGCTCTAAATCGTCCTGATAATCTTCAAATCTCTCTAAATCTTTGATTTTCAAAGCGATGCCCGAAGGAGTTTCACCTCCATCTTGTGCAAATTGGACATATAAGTGGTTATTTTGAGCAACTAAATCAACTTGGAACTTAATATTCTCGATAACTGACTCAATATTGCCTTGTGGAGATACAATATCAAAAGTTGCACCTTCAGGAAGGTCAATTATTTGGTCAGAACCTGCTCTTTCTATCCTTTTATCGCTATCAACGCCTGTCATATAAGGCTGCCCGAACATTTGAAATCTCAAGCCAAGCTGCATTTCAGTCATAGCGATGTTCACTTGCTCATTACAATCAACAATATCGTTTGCTCCGTCTACAAAAAATTCATCTATTTGTTCTTCTCTGTGGGTAAATACAAAAGGAAGAACTCCATATCCATGCTCATATTCATCTATTATATTGCCATCTTCGTCATAATGAATATACACAGAGTTATCCCAATAAGCCCATTCACATTTTTCAATAAATGAAACATCATCAGGCTGCATTAAAAGTGGGTACATTATAGCAGAAGGAGTAAAAGCATCAGATAAATGAACATCAAAATAATAAACAGGTCTGTAGTCAAAGTAAGGCATACCATTAAATTCTTTATAGATAACTTGAGTCGCAACAGTTCCCATTAAGCGAGTCATTCTCTCTACATGCTTAAATCTAGCATCTTTTTTTATTGTAAGTTTATCATATTGGCTATTTACATTACGAGATGTGCCCACAGTATAAATTCTACTCATTTTATTTATAAATCTTCTAGTAAAATTGGCGTTATAGCAAGGAACTTCTTGAAAGGCAGATGAATTAAAATAGTTTTCTATATATTTATTAGTTCCATTCCCTCCATAATAATTAAGCAACCTTCTAACCCATTCTCGTCTTTTCTTTTGAGTTAATTGCTTCGATTCTTTAACCGATTGTTGTATTATCTCCTCTACTGTCATATTATTGTTGTAAATCATCTTGTCCTCACTTTAAATTCTCTGTTTTTAATTGGAAATTGGTTTATAAAAAAATATCTTATCATATCAGCCCCATGGTCGTGATAACCATCTTTTACTGGCTCTTGTTTTAAGTCTGCTCCTTCTTTTGGTTCAGGATAGCGATAATTCTCTAAATCCATCATTATGCCTGTGCATTTTTCGTTCACATGAAAAAATCTTTGATTTTGTGCGTTTTCTATAAATCCTCTGACATGAGAAACCCCAGAAGCTATACTTTTTGACACTTTATCTCTTTTTGTATGTATTTTTATTCCTTTTCTTCTAAAAATTTCAATATCTCCCAATCCTGACTGCCCTTGTGCCTGCATACCAGCAGGGTCTCCATAATATCTTCTTACATTGTATTTTTTTGCTAATATCATCCCAGCTAGAGTATCTGTTTTTATATTAGTCTTATGTATTATTTCGTCTATCATATTTATATGCCATATTCCACCAACTCTATGAATTTGAAACCATCCTACTGCTGGCATACGATAACCAAAGTCTATGCTGCAAAAAGTAAGAAAGTTTGGGTTATAAGGAAACTTTCCTACATCTAAATCTCTCTCAAACGGATAAACACGACCTGCAAAAGAAGTAAACTTAGCTCCATACTCCTGCTCATACACTTCTTTAGCCATATTTCTTTTTCTTTCAAGAAGAAATTGGTCGCTTTTACCGTCAGGGAAGGCAAAGTGGTTATCCCAAGAGGGAGCTTGATGAGATTCCCACAATTCATCATCTTTACCGAGGAGATACAAATCGTACACCCAGTTAAAACCTTCGGGAGTAGTGATAAATATAGCCTTCCCTTTGCGGTCAGATAAAGTGGGAGAAAGATACATATCCCAAATTTTTCGTTTTACTTTAGCTGCCTCATCTATTATAAGCAAATCTAATCCTTCTCCCACAAGGGAATCAGCATTATCTGCCGATTTAGCTTCAACTACTGTATTCCACTTAAATTTTATAAATCTATCTTTTTCTGAAGCTCTGATTATGTCGTTTTGATGACCAATAACCATTTTTTGCCAAATTTCTCTAAACATTAAATCGGCTTTGTCGTAAGATAATCCTACAAGCCATATTTTTTTATTAGGCTGGGAAGCATAGTATGTTGCTTCCATTGCAGAGGCAGTAGTTTTACCAAATCTTCTTCCGCAAACCATGACAAAAAACCTTGCTGTATCTTTATCTGGGAAATGCAATTTGCTTTGCCCATAATGTGGTTTATACTCCATATAATCAAACCACTTTTGTTTATATTCTTTATGTGAATTATCCAAAAATTTGCATTATTACCTATAATTAATTTAAGTTATCTATTAGTATTTTGCAAAAAAAGGCAAAATACATTTACTTTTAATTATAAAAGGGGGACAGTATGTCCGAAGACAAAACACAAGCAGCAACAGAAACAGTTAGTGAAAGTCCTGCTACAGAAACTACTCAAGATAGCTCTAATGAGCAGTATATTGCAGAAAGCAAAAAGTATAGAAAAAGAGCTCAGGATGCTGAATCTCGTTTAGCAGAATTGGAAAAAAGTTTTGCTAAAGCAGAAGAAAGTAAACTTAAAGAAAAAGAAGAATTTAAAACCTTATATGAACAGGCTTCTTCTAAAGTCGAAAGTTTAACTACTAATGCTGAAAAGTGGACTAAGTACGAGGAAACTAAAAGGGCAACTCTATTAGAGAACCATCCTGAAGATGAAAGAGAATCTTTATCTAAATTAGATTTAGAAACTCTTGAATATGTTACTAATAAAATTAATACGACAAAGGCTAATGCTCCTGAAGTTGCAGGTCATTCTAGGAAGGATTACAAAACCCCTCCAAAGGATTGGACTAAATTATCTCAAGCAGAGCTTAGAGAAAATTGGGATGATATAGTTAAAGATACAGTTGAAAGAAGCAAAGCTAATGTTAAAAACTTATAACTCTCAAAATGAAGGCTTCGGCAGTTGAAAGAGAGTTAAACTAGGAGTCTATAATGGCTTATTTAGATACAACTACAGGTCAGAATTTTATACCTGAGTTATGGGCTGAACCTATCTATAAATACTTTGAAGCTAATTTAAAGCTAAGAGGTTCTGTAGAAGATTACTCAGCATTGGTAAAAGGTGCAGGAGATACTGTGCATATACCTAAAATCCAAATGGATGGAACAAATGATAAATCAGCTTCAACAGCAGTAACTTTTTCTGCTGCAGGAACTGAAGGAAAAGTTGATTTATCTATCAATAAACATAAATATCTTGCTAATATTTTTGAAGATATTGCATTAATTCAATCAAACTCTGAATTAATTTCAAAATATACAAGAATGTTTGGAGAATCTTTAGCAAGAAAAGTTGAAGATGATTTATGGGCAGAACTTGATGGCTTTCAAACAACAGTAGATGTAAATGCAGATAATTCGTTTAATGCAGATACATTAGAGGCTGTTCTTTCAAGTTTGTATGGTCAAGATATTGACCCTAATACTTGTTCAATGGTTTTAAATAATCAATGTTTAGCTGACTTCATGAATCCTTCATCAGGTGTTGCTTCTTATTTTATAAGAAAAGATGCAGGCGGAGATGGTTCAGAGCTTAGAACAGGTGCTGTTGGTTTAGTTTATGGAATGAATGTTTTTTATGGTCGTTCTATAGCTTCTGCTACTGCAGATGGTACTGTTGTGGGTGCTGTTTATCCACCTGAGGCTTGTGTTTTTGCAGCACAGCAAGACATTAGAGTTCAAGCACAATATGATGTAGAATATTTGGGAACTAAAGTAGTTGCTGATATGATATATGGTGCTAAACTTATAGATGAATCAGGTCATACAATGGGATTAAATTTAACTAATCCATAAACCGAGTTCTGATGGTTAATCTAAAGGGGGTAGTTTATCTGCCCCCTTTATACAAATAGGGGCAAAATATGAATTTTATTTGGTTAAAAGATTTAAACAACAATGTTAAACAATATAAAGAGAATGATAAAAAGACTATTGATGCTTTAATTTCTTCAGGTAGGTGGTCTCGTATTAAGAATAGAAGGGATTTATCTCCTTATGTTGAAACAAAAAAGACTAAAAAATTAAGTAAAAAGAAATAATGAATAAATATAATCCTGTTTTGGTATATCAGATGGGTAAAGTAGGTTCACAAAGTATTAAATTTTCATTAGAAGAAAAAAAAATAAAAACAGAACATATACATTGGATAGGTAGTATCGAGCCTAAAGCTGAATTTCCTACTCCAAATGAAAAAATTTTAAAAAGTATTAAAAATAAAGATAGCAATTATATGGTTGTGGTTTTAGTGAGAAATGTAATGGCTAGAAATTTATCGGCTTTTTTTCAAAGAATCAGGAGATGGACTTCTAAAAGACCTGAATATATGTCTGCAAAGGAAATACAAAAAGATTTTATAAATCGCTATGATGTCAAGTATGTGGATAAATGGTTTGAAGAAGAATTATTTGGAGTATTAGGTCTTGATGTATATGAAGATACTTTTCCACACGAAGAAGGATATAAAATTTACACTGCAGGAGGAAATAAAATACTTTTACTTAGATTGGAAGATGCAGAGAAAAAAATTGAGAAAGCTATGAGAGATTTTCTTGGAATTGAAGGTATTAAAATGAATCGTCTTGGAGTGTATGAAAAAAGGAATGTTGGCAAAGATTTTATAAAAAAATATAAACATATTAAAAATATGAAATTTCCTTTAAGTTTTATAGAAAAGAATTACAATACTAAAGTTTCTAAGTATTTTTATACCAAAAATGAAATAGATAAATTTAAAGGAGGTTGGAATAATGGCTAGAGACCCAATGATAAATACAGTAACAGGTCAGCCGAGGGTTATTCGTAAGAAAGGCGACCTTACTACAGGCAAAGGGGATTGGCTAAGAATAGATTTACAAGATGAACAGTATAAAAAAAATTACGATAGAATATTTGGCAAAAGAAATATGCTTATTGAAAACAAATTAATATCTGATGAATCTAATAAAACAGATTAAAGAACATGAAGGATTTAAATCTTCTGTATACCAATGCAGCGAAGGTTATGACACTATTGGATATGGTTTTGCTATCAAGGATTTAGAAATAGATGAAGATATAGCAGAGCTTATACTTATGCGAAAAATAGACAAACTTCAACAAAGAATAGCCTCAACATTCGGTTGGTGGTTTAATAGCAAAAAAGAGGTCAAAGATGTTGTTACGAATATGTGCTATCAGCTTGGAGTTTCAGGCTTCTCAAAATTTAAAAAAACAATATACTATTTAGAAACAGAGCAATACGAAGAAGCCTCTGTAGAAATGCTTGACTCACTATGGGCAAAGCAAACTCCGAACAGAGCTAAAGAGCTTAGCGAAGCAGTTAGAGCTCTATCCTCAAATTAGGAAATTTTAAAATTCTATACTAAATTATTCTTAAAAATACAAGGGAATTATATGGCTTTTAAAAGCAGGGGTATTACCAAAAGAGCAATAGTAACCCCTGATAAACATTTTCCTTTGCATGATAAAAAAGCTATAAATGTAGTATGTCAAGCAATAGAAATGGTAAGTCCTGATGCCTATATAGATTTAGGGGACACTGGAGAGTGGGAACTTTTTAGTAGACATTACTGGAAAAATAAAGAAAGACCACCTTTAGAAGTTTTAATTCCAATGTTAGATAAAGAAGTAAAAGATGTAAATGATGGAATGGATGTAATAGATGCTTCTTTAGATAAAGTAAAATGCACAGAAAGATACTTTATTCAAGGAAATCACGAATTATGGTTAGATGAATTTGTTAATAGACATCCTTACTTGCCAGAATATAAAACAGAAAATGCCTTAAAGATAAAAGACAGAGGCTACGAATATTGGGAATACATTTCTGATAATAAATTAAAGATAGGTAAGTTAAATTTTACACATGGAGATTATGTGCCTATTCATCATGCTAAAAAACATCTAGCAGCTTATAAAGAAAATATTATGTATGGACATACTCACGACCTGCAAAGATTTACTGAAACTGGATTAGGTGGCACACAAAGTGCTTGGAGTATGGGATGTTTGAAAGATATGAAGTCTTCAAAAAATAAGTGGCTTAGAGGAAATCTTCATAATTGGAATCATGCTTTTGCAATAGTTGATTGGTTTAAAAATGGAGATTTTAAAGTAGAAGTCGTAGAAATAATAAATGGAAGAACTTCTTTGTGGGGAAAATTAATTGATGGGAGCAAATAAAAATTAATGAGGTATAATGGACAAGGAAGCTATAGAAGGATTAATCGGTCAATATGGATGGATGGCTATAGCTGCTTTTATATTTATAATAGGTAGGAATACTATAGAAACAGCAATAGAAGCTATTAAAGTTTTTGCTGGAAATGATTTAAACACAGATGATGTAATACATTTTGATGGGAGACCTGCTAGAGTAGTTAGAGTAGGATTATGGAAAACAATTTTATTTGTATATGAAATAGGTTGTGCAGATGGAAAGCCTTATGTTAAAGGTGGAAATAAAGTGGCTATACAAAACGATAAGATAAAAGACCACATAATAGAAAAACCATTACCAATGCTCGACTTAAAAAAATGGGATGAATGTAAAAACAAATGAAAAAAAATTTAGATGAATATAGAGGAGAAGTTCTAACACACCTCGAATATATAAAAGAAAAAGTTGATGCAAACCACAGTCATTTAGAAGTAGTTAATGGTAGATTGAACAAGGCAGAGAATAGTATTACTGCAATAAAAACAATAGGAACTACATTAGCTGCAATTATGGGTGGTTTTTTAACTTGGTTAGGAATTAAATGATACAAGCCTTTATAGCAAAGAAGTTAATTGATGTTGCTATTAAAAAAGTAATGCAAAAAAAAGCTGTAAAGAATATGCGAAAGTATGTTGAGGAAACAAATGAGCTTGACATAAAGGTAAGAGATTTAGAGAACGAAAATGTTATACTTATGAAGCAAATAGATATTCAAAATAAGAAAATAGATAAGTATGGCAAGTATATTGAAGAATTAGAAAAGAATGTAGCGATTCTATCTAAAGATTCACACCCTCCTGTGTTCAAAAAGAAAGAGCATAAGGATATTTTAAAACGACTAACAAAATTAGAAAAAGGAGAATAATATGTTCGAATTTATAACAGCTAACTGGGAATGGTTTTTATTAGGTTTATATGTAGTAGAAAAAGCAATTAAATTAAGCCCTACACCAAAAGATGATTTGGTGTGGGATATGGTTTTAAAACCAATAGTGGATGCAATTAAAAGGAAATAGTGCCTAGAAGAAGGTCTATATCAAGCAGCAAGGTAGAAGATTTTGAGCCTAGAAAGAAAAACCCTTTAGGTTTATTAGATGATGCTAACTTAGATGCTCATCTTAAAAGTATAAAAATAGGCGATAAATTAGCTCCTATACTAATATCTGATGATGAGATTAGATTTAATGCAGACTTTTCTTTGGATGGTAAATTTAAATTACACACCTTAGAAACCGATAATCAATATTTGTCGTTAGTAGTAAATGGTGGAGGTGGTGGAACAGATATTACTTATATTGAAATGAAAGCTGATTATCTTGTGCATAGAACTAAAACTGGAACATATCCAAGAGAAACTTATAATGCTATTGGGCATATATATCAATATACAAGAGGTTCTATATATTCGTATGCACAATCAGGGCATTATGTTTTTAATTATTGGAATTATCCTTTAAACCAAACTCGAAGTTTTGTAGAGTTTAATGCTGGAGCAGGGGGTATAAAGATATATAGCTCTGATGATGATGATGATATTTTAACAATCTCTTGTGGAGCTGATGGAGCAAGTACTATATCTACTGTTGATGATGCTGGTTCGGATGCTCATTTAACTTTAGCTCCTGATGGTAGAATAAATCTTGCACCTGCAACAGGTCGAATGTTATTTTATGATAGCGACAACTCAGATGATTATGCAGATATAAGAATAGATTCAAATGGGGCATTAACTATAAATACTGTAGATGCAGCAGCAGCAGCTGCTCATTTAACTTTAGAACCTGATGGAGATTTAATATTAGACCCTGCAAGTACAAAAGTAATCATAAATGCAACTGATGCACTGTACCTTGATGGAGGTGGAAATACTTATATAGGAGAAGCAAGTGCAGATGTGGTAAGATATGTTGTTGGGGGGGATGTTATGATGCAAATGACAGAAGATGCGAATGCTGGTAATAATACATATTTTACAAATTCTTGTGTTACTTTTCAACAATTAGAACCTACTTATAATGCAACCACAACTGCTGTTGATTTCAGACATTCTAATAAACAGCTTGTAACATTTGATGGTGGAAATATAACAAATTTAGCATTTTATTTTCCTGAAAATTCAGGAAATTTTGTGTTGCTTTTAAAACAAGATGGAACAGGAAGTAGAACTGTTACTAATTGGAAGTCTTTTGAATATGATGAATCTGCAGCAGATGGAGCTGCAGCTGTTAAATTTGCAGGAGGAAGTAATCCTACATTAACAACTGCTGCTAATCATGTTGATATTATAAGTATTTATTGGGATGGGGATAATGAAATTGCTTATGCTGTAGCATCATTAGATTTTCAAGACTAATGGCTTTTAAGGATAATACATTAGAGTTTTTTGATAACAAGATAATAGATACAACCAATCCTTTTCAAGTAGAGGTTATGATGGATTGGGAAGCTCCTATAATGGAAAAGAGTGCTGAATATGTTTGCCATAATAAAGGAGATGTTTTAGAGATAGGTTTTGGTATGGGGATTTGTGCTGATTATATACAAGCACAGGGTGTAAATTCTCATACAATAGTTGAAATACACCCACAGATTATTGACAAATTAAAAATATGGGCAGAAGATAAGTCTAATGTTACTATAGTTGAAGGAGATTGGAATAGTGTAGATGGATTATCTGTTTACGATGGTATTTTTTTAGATACATTTGGAGATGATAGTTTAGATAGTTTTAAATCATTTTCATTATCTAAAATAAAAGATGGAGGCAGAATAACATATTGGAATAATGAGGAAAATAATAATAATCCTTATTCTTTTGATTCTGTTTCTTATGAACAGATTTCTGTTTCTCCTGAAGAAAATTCATATACTAATATTGAAAGTGTATATTATATGCCGAAAGTAGAAGTTTAATGCCTAGCATATATGGTTCAACAGGAGATGGTTATGCTGCAAGTGCTTTAGTTTCAAGTTGGGTATTAGCAAGAAACTCGGCAGGGAATACTGCAGATAATAATAACCTAAGAGACCCAAGTGCTTCATTTATTTATGTGGAAGCAGGTAGAGGTGGAACACTATATGGAATAAGAAGAAGCTTTATGTTTTTTGACACATCAAGTATATCGGTTGCTCCATCTGAAGCTACATTAAAAATAAGAGGATTTGGTTATGGAACTTCAAATGTAATTATATTGCGTTCTACTGCATCTGACCCAATATCATCTTCAAGCTTTAATGACTTGTATGGGGTTACTGATGAATTTTCAAATAGTGATGGTGCAGGAGCAGGTTCATTATCAGGGATTAGTGGATTAGAATATGCAACAAGAACTACAAGCTGGGATAATTCAGATTACAATGACCTTGATTTAAATTCAACTGCTTTAAATGATATGGCGAGTTTAGATGATTTTAAAATATGTATTATGGATTGGACTTACGATTTTAGAGATGCAGCTCCATCAAGTACAGTACAATCAGGATGGTATTGGACAGAATCTTCAAGTACAACCCTTGACCCATATATAGATTATACAGCAGGAGTATCAGTAACTGATAATGCAACATTTTTTGGATGTAATTTTTAATAAAAGGGAGCAAAAATGACTGAAGAAATAAAAAAGTATGAGGAAGAAGCAGAGAGATTAAAATCAGCATATCTTCAATGTTTAGGTATATTGCAATATTTAAAAAACAAAGAAGAAAAAAAAGATAAAGAAAAGGAAAAGAAAGAAGGTAAATAATGGCATCGTTTACAGGGAATAGTATTAAAGATGTATATAAAGATATACTTCATACAAGTAATTCAAATACTGGAATAGGTACTACTATTAAACAAATTACTTGTGGAGACGGGGATACAACTTCTTTGTATTTATCTCAAAGGAATCTAAAGGTTCAACCATCTGCTGATACTACTACTAATACTGTTATTTACGACAAAGATGGAAATGCCTTAGTAACTGTTGATTCTACTAATGATTTAGTAAAGGCAGGGATAGGACAACATATAGTAAATACTCAGTTTAAAGAATTTGGAGTGTTTGATTTTAGTCCTACTGCTGGAACTCATCATCCATTAGTAGTTAATGGTGGGCTTTCTGAAGGCACAGCATATACTGCTGATGTTAATGGCTCTGATTGGGGTGGAACAGGAACTAATCCTGCTACATCTTTAACTGTGTCATCTGCTGCCGAGCAACTTGTTCCTTCTTTATGGTTACTACAACAAAATATAACTATAGACCAAATTCAATATGTAATGTCTGCTGATGGTTCTACTACAGTTAATCTTCATGTTATGTCTTATGATGTAGCAACTGGAACTGGAAGTACAGCAGGAGATTTGTCTAATGGGGCAGTTATTGGAGATTCTTCAGCTTTAACTGTTGGAGATGACAGGGTATCAAATGGAACTATAACAGTACAAACAGCAGATAATAATTCAGGCAAAGCTATAGTAGTTTTCGCAGAGAATATCGGAGGAACAGACGATATAAGTGTTCAAGTAAATTTAAAATATCATTTAAGGTAAAAAGGAGTAAGTATGGCACAGGCTAATATTAATTTAACAATAAATGGACAGAATTTTACAAAATCAAAAGCATATAAAACTGTCTATGAAAATACACAAGAGGTAGATAACACAGATGGTTTTATTGATGTTTTGTCTGTTAGTACCACGAAAGCAGCTAACACAGTAAGCAATATAAAGGCTTTATGTATTCATAATCAAAGTAATGTAGGGGCGGAAATACAGTTTACATATCAAGAATGGAAAAATAATTCTAATACTGATGATGCTAATTCTGTTGATACTGGGGGAGGAGCTACAGTTACAAGATATGCTACAATGCTTTTACCTGCAGGCGAGTTTTTATACTTGCCAAATGGAAGATTAATTGGCTATAATGCCGACACTTCGGGTGCTAATGCTACATCTATTTCTAATACTGCTCCTAATTCAAATGAATATGTAGATAGCACCGCTGATGTTGATACCGCTACAAGCGGAGATGTTGCATCAGATGCAACCATAACTACTATTAATTTAGAGGATGGTCATTCTAAGTTTTTCAAAAGAGGAGATTTGATTAGAGTGGATAATGAAATTATGGAAGTTACTGCAATAGGAACAGGTGCTGACTTAGCAAATAGTACATTAACTGTTATAAGAGGTACTCATGGCTCAACTGGTGCTACTCATGCAGATGATGCTGCTGTTAGGTTTCCATTCTTTAATGCTTATAATAATTATGATAGATATACTGTTGCTCAAACAAATAAAAATGGAAAATTTAAGTGTATGAACTTTTTTGGATATGGAAGAACTTCTGATGTTATATCAGATGGGATAGTTGCAGGGTCTGTTTGTTTTAAGTTTTATGAAGCAGGCTATCAAGAAGTAGGACTGTCAGGAATCACTCCAAATACAAATTCAGGACTT
>VTLG01016544.1_pt1 | contig 25643 bp, 31 predicted proteins | sample 4694571 | NCBI WGS metagenome assembly VTLG01 (sample SAMN12604809, study PRJNA352737) | marine metagenome | biome: ENVO:00000447; feature: ENVO:00000209|ENVO:00000569|ENVO:01000036; material: ENVO:00002151; isolation source: viral sequences binned using virsorter ...
CCCATCCAGATTGTTGAGGACCGAATTGTTGTGAGGTTTGTGTAGACCCCATAGGAGCGCCGTGAGCATAATTGCCGAACCAGCCTTCCCTTCCAAAAGGAGACATGAATTGAGGTGCGCCTCTTTCTTCTAGGAATTGTTGGTAAGCAAACTGCCTTGGACGTTCTAGCTGTTGTTGGATCAATTGACCCTGCCTTATTAGGGCATCTGCGCCTGTGAGACCTAGCTGTTGTCCTGCTCCGGCAAGTCCCTGTAGTCCTGACGCTGCCGCCAATTGTCGTTGCCTGTTGGCCTGGGCAATTTGTGAGGCTCTATCAAAGGCAGACTGCGATCCTGTGAGTTCAATATCTGCTAATTGTTGATCAAGATTACGCCTTCTTTCAGCCTCAAGAATTGCACCCCTTGCACGATCCAATCCACCACTCTGGGAAGTTCTAGCATCAAGTGCTTGCCTGTCGCCTTGTGAACGTCTAATGGCTTCATCTGTAGCCCTACGGGTAAGCAAATCCTGATAAGGAGAAAGTCCTGCTTGTATATCTTGAGATGTAATAGGAGCGGCACTAGAGGCAGTTAAGGTTTCGGCTGCACGTAAACGGGGTTGAAATCCTCCAAGGGTATCCCTAACCTCTTGAAATCCTGTAAGTTGATCTGGTGTCGGACCTTCAAATAGTTGACCTTCATAAGGAATATATTCTTGAAGAGCAATATCTTCGGCTCTCTCAAGACCATCCACTATGTATTCTTTAATCCCAGGTGGAAGATCCTGAATAATCGTTTGTGTGCCTAAAGGTGCTTGACTACCTGAAGATTTACCCATTACTGTTCTCCATCACATAATTCCCACCGATTTTCTTAAAACCTTTGCGAAGTAGGAATTTTTCTTTTCGGTCCAAATCAGTACCATATGTTACACTAATCTGTAGGGGCAATCCTAATTGCTTGGCGAGATCTTTACCTTTATTTATAAGCATTGAAGCGGCTTTAGTAGCTCTTTTCTCAGGATCTACATAGAAAGCTATATCTATTAAGAACCATTCGTCTATCCACCACAATGTATCAAAAGCTAAAACCAGTGCTCCTACAATTTCTCCTTTATCGATAGCCACAAAATTAAGTCGTTGGCCCATAGCATAAGTTAAAGCATTTATGCCCTTATCGGAATTTGGTAGAGGAATCTCATATCCAAAACCATCTGCCGCACCCAACAATAACTTATACTCATCCCAAATCTCAGTTGGGGTAACCTCTCTGACTTCCATTTATCTAAGACCAAACCCATAAGACGGCCTCATGTTAGTAGGGGAAAGATGGGTACCCCCTTTGTTCATAGACTCGGCTTTACGCTGTAACTGCATAAGATAATCCGCTCCTGCTTCGGTTTCCTTATTCGGGGGTGCTCCCATGAGTTTACCCAGACCAGCAACACCACCACCGGAGATAACTACTTCCCCATTATTAAGCCGCGCTTCTTGTACAGCTTTTCCTCTGCCATCATGTATCTGGGTGTGTACACCGTCAACAGGAAATGTTCCATCTTTGTTCATCTTCCCACCTACAACAAGACCACCACCAGTTGTTAAGGTAGAAGAAGGACCAACAAGCATTCCGCCATGATTTACTGTACCGCCCTTACGGTAACCTATAATTGCTTCTTCAAGTTCTTCATCTGAAACATCCCCTATACCCACGGACTGATCAAGACCTAGATCTGATTCGGAGTCACCAAGACCTAAACCGGAAGTTTCAATTCCTGGAGTCTGAGGAGCCTGTAGTTCTTCTGCCGAAGCAGCTATAATTTCATCTAAACCAGTATCTTTTCTTTGTAGAGGTTCTACTGACATAGGTGTTTGCGGAGGAGGCTGTTCTTCTTCTTGTTGGTTAGCCTGATTAGCAAGTCGTCTAATAGCATCTCCATAATCAGGCCCCGTTTTATTAGTCATAAATTCTGAGCCAGCTTTAGTAAATTGACTGCCTACATTAGGATTGGCGTATGAGTGCATTAAAGGAGTATTTGCTACACCTGTAATACCACCTGTTTGTGCGCCAGAGGCAGTTAAAGCTTGTGGTCCCATACCATAACTAAGTCCTTGTACGCTATAAGGTGCTGCTGCCGATGACATTGCTGCTGTAGACATTGCGGGATAGGCACCTGCGGCTGCTGGTATTGCTGAAGCGCCTGTAAAACCTGCTGCTGTAGCTGCCCCACCTGCTGCCATCCATCCACCTGCTGTACCGCCAGCTCCAGCCGCTAATAGGCCACTTGCTCCGGCTGCTGTACCCATAGATCCAGCAGTTGCTGCCGTTGTACCGCCCATAGCACCTAAAGCTGGTCCTGTTCCGGTCCCCATTGTAAAGTAAGTAATAGCCGCTATAGCAAGAATGGGTAATATTTTTTTGAACATGTCACCCAGACCACCAGCTTCGGGATATCCGGTATAAGGATTCTGAGTAATAGCTCCGGGGAATAATGACATGAGACCACGCACTTCATCTGGAGTAACGTGCATCATCATTGTGTCATCACCACGCCCATATATTTCAGGACGTTGAATTTGATCTATTAAACCTCCTGTACTTCTAAAAAGCGGCTGAAGGTAGTTGGTAATCGGAGCCTTGTCAGATAAAAGACGAGGAGGCTGTGCAACGAACGGCATCGTGTCAGGATTAAAGCCCTCAAAGACACCACCTTGCTTACTTCCGGGAGACCACGGATTTCTCCTTGGCTGCGTATAGTCATAATGTTGCGGATATGGTAAAGGATCTTTTATAGGTGGAGGAGAAGTATATTCTTCGTCTACCTGAACAGTACCGCCTCCATGAAACGCTAAATTAAGACGGGCGGAAAGACTAGAATCGTCATCATCATGCCGCCCCTTCAAATTTAAAATGGCATCCTCTATACCTAAAGGTTCGCGTAGATTTGTCTCAAAGCCTATAACATCTTCTCCAAGAATAAGTTCTGTGAGATCATCATCAGTAAAACCAAATTCTGGAGTCTTTATTGCCTTTCCCTGTCTTATTTTATTAGCTGCTTGTAACATGCCCAGAATACCCTCGGCACCCTCTTCAGATATGTCAGCTTCATCCAGAAAATAATTTTTAAGATCATCCATGACTGCTTCAACTTCAGGCGTAGGTTCCCAATCAAGTACAGCTTTTCCTGTTCCCGTGGTATCCAATTCAAGAATTTTTGTTATACTATCAGCCATTAGTGGAAATCTTTCCATCCAGGCGAACCGCTACCTGTGTTAGCAACGTATCCCTGAAATTTATCTGTCGCTTGATTATATCTTATTTCACCCACTTGAGCATCCACTGTTGAATCAGGATCTGTTAGTGTAGAGTTTACTCGTATTCGGCCTTCTACAGAAATTCCTCTTCCCTCATCTATTCTAGGAAAGGTTGAAAGAACTTCACTCCTATAATTATCCAGTGATTGCACCAAGACAGCCGCCCAAGTCACAATTTCCTGAAAAGCTTGTGGTCCTGGAATGGTTGGTGTGCCACTGAAAAGTCTAGGGAATAAAATCATCTTTTACCGTCCGGTTTAATATCAAAACGTAATCCGCCAAGTCTCCATCCAGTTGTGAAACCAGTTGCCGAGGTGTCTATGCGAACTCGTGCTTGACGGCCCCGTGCTCTTGTATTAACTTTATTAGTGGTAGGTCCGACAGTGTATGGTCCCTTTTCCTGTGACGCTGTATCTTGCGGAAATCTCTTGGTTATGAGGCGCAAGGAAATTTGGGAATTGGGGCCAGCACTTGTGTTGAAGTCGAAGTCGGGGATGATGCGATCTACAAAGAGAACATCGTCTCCGTCTTCGATATCAAACTCAGCACTCTCTAAATAAGAAGCTACAGGACTGCCTCCGTCATCAGTATATACCCCTAGAGGTTCATTATCGAAGAGGTGGGCATCGCCTGTAGAACTGACACCTGTAGTGAGTATTGAGTCAAAGACACCTTTATCCTCCCATGCCGTCCATTCATGCGTCCCGAAGGTCCAGTAATTTTCTTCAGGACTAAAGACTACATAACGGTTACACTCGGTTGAGTCAGCGGAAGGATAAAGCCATACAACTTCCTTAAACTCCTGATTAACCCCACAATAAATTTTCGCCCTATTGTCTCTATTTATATCATCGAAAACATAGAGACGTACTGTGGAAGGAAGAACTCTTACGGCACCGTCAAAGACATAAAAGTTATCATCTCCCATCCAGAAAGCATTACCATTATAGTCTGTGGCTGCATGAGGAGCAACGAGACCGCACTTGGTTCCTAGTTCATTAAGAGTAAAGGTAAAAGGCGGTCCTACAAATTGCATTCCATATAAGGCTGTATCCGTCCAGACAAGAATATTATTACGGGAGGGAACAGCACCTATAATTCTGTTGCCGTTACCAAGTCTTATCTGATCGGATGTTGTTGAGACTGAAGGTGTCCACTCTTCAATATTTGCCTGATCAGAGTAGCGAAGTATCATAGGATCTAAATTTCCGGTTACAACATCAGTACATCCCAAGGAGATAACATGTCTGTCACGAGGAGAAACCATAATAAAATTATTACTTAGAGGTATACCTGTTGAGACTCCCGCTGTAGTAGTAGTGGAAACTTCAACTGCATGTATTTCCGGACCATTACTTTTAAACCATCTGTATATACGTCCGTCATCATGTGCTGCTATAAGATCTTCACCGAAATTGTCCAAAGACCATTGACGTACATCCATAGTAATATCTGAAGAAGCTGCTGGTGAACTCCAACCGCCAAGGGTGACAACCGCACCTACAGTGACAGAGGCTCTTGCAGTATTGTAGGTATATGCACCGTAACCAAGTCCGGGAGTTGCAACCGATGTTCCTGAAGCAATATTATACCAAAGCCAAGACACGGCCCCAGTTGCTTGATCACTAGCTGCGGTTGATTGAACGGATACATGAAAAGTATTATCTGCGACAGAGGTTATCTTGTAGGTATTTCCTTGTACACTTACTCCGCCAAGAGCAGAACATGTTACAAATACAACAGTATCTCCATAGGATCTACCGTGCGCCGTATTAGAAACATGAAAATTTGTAGTCCCTACACTAGTCGTAATATTTCCTGCTGTTACGGATACAGAAACAGAAACAGGCGTAATATCATAGATGTAACCACCGTAATAAAGTTGTAAGGCTGACTCAGATCCCCAGGCAGCATACCTTTTACCGTCCAAGGCTCTCCATACATGTAAATCTCTAGGTGTTCCAAGGACAGCAGTCGTAACTCTCTTCTGCCAGCCTCTTATGTTCTGGGGTTTACCTGCTCTAAAACGAACCTTGTCAGCAGAATACCAACTACCTTCCGCCTCATACTGCGTAGTTTCACGTAGTATTGTAGGTGCAAATTTTAATTTTGTTGTTCTGGTATCTGTAGACATTTAGCAATTTATTTCCTACTTATCCGTCTTTTCCTCTGGTGTCATACCAACCCATAGTATACATAACGACATCACCGGTACTGTTATTACTTCCGGACATAACTTTAACTCTTTGCGATTCATCTATACGTACCCTTAAAGTATTAACCATACCTTGAGCTTGTCCGGAAGAATTACCGTAACCAAAAGAACCTGCTGGTCCTGCCCCTGCTGCTGGCTGAAAATCATTATCTATGGTGCCAACTGTTACGTCGTAAGGCCAAACCATATAAGGTTCATTATTTGTAAAGTTATAAGAAGTAATCTGGAATATACCTTCAGTCGCAAAACCGAGAGGAAGATCTGATACCGTCACAATATTTATTGCTTGGTAAGTCATATTTTCAAGATCAGTTCTGGTATATCCCGTTGTGGTAATGGCCCCGTAATTATAACGGAATTCATCGCCCCACTGTTTGAAGTTGAGGATGTTCTTGGAACCGTCAGTCCTTACAGAACCAACACGTCTATAGTCTGTTGCTGAATGGTCTGCGACAAGATTAGCTGCGGTAGTAGAAGTATCGAATCCTGCGTCTGCCGTATCTCCGACTAAGATAACAAAGACGTGATACCAAGTGTCTGCCGCAAGGGTGAGAGAACTGGCAAGACCTCCATTCCCAGACCCTGCAACCCAAGAGGAATCAATTCTCTTAACCATTGCAGAGGAAAGGGTTATGTTATTGTCGTTGTTGTTGTCCCTACAAGTTCCTGCTGAAATACTGATATCATGTTCTGCATCTGTGTCATTAGAAAGTTGCATTCCTGTAAGGTAGTTTTGTGGTGTAGTAATAATTCCTGTGAGGTTACTGCCATCTCCATAATATTCTGCCGCACTAACATTACCTGAGAAGACTGCCGAGGCTGCTGATACAATTCCCGTTAAGGTAATAGCCGCAGAAGATACCTTAGTAGTAAAGTTTCCTGTCGCCCCAACCATATTCGTTGCCGAGACACAAGCCGACCAAGAACCCGTAACACCGTCTATAGTATCTATAGTTCCGGTTACGGCACTTACATCTGTGGTTTGAATTTTTACCGCTGCAATAGAAGTGGCTACATCAAAGAATTGACCGGAGCCATCTGTGTAAGCCATCGTCCTCACGCCTTGAGGTACAATTAAATTGGCGGCAGAGGCAGAACGGCTTATAGGTCTCAGCTTAACGGGAAAATCTTGGTCTACATTGTTATGTATAAAGTAACCTTTTTCTACGTCACGGGCTAAAACGGAAACGGTAGTCGATACTGAACCATGAATATATAGGGTAAATTGACGAGCTTCATTTGTAACACCTTCACCTGTAGATAAGGTTACAGTAGAATCTCCGTGAGCATCTATAGAGACAACTCCGGCAATAGCTTGATCGAGACAGGTAATTTGGGTATTGAGAATTGTTCCCCACGTAGTAGCATTTTCACCCGTACCCTGCTCTTCCAATTGAAGTCTTGTTGTATAAGTGGAAGACATAGAAAATTTCCTTTAAGTAGTAATTCCAGCCAATTTTAGAAGTTCTGGTAAATTAAGACCTCCCGGTTGGGATAAACCAAGACCTGTAGGTTCACCCCCAGCATAAAGTTCCGCTGCTTGCGCCGCATAGTCTGGATCTTCAGGATCTTCTGTTCCGGTTATATTAGTAACATTAGTAACATTTGGATTAGTATGATACAGATCAAAAAGTGCCTCAAGACTTTCGAGGGGTTCTCCGCTAGGTCCGGCCACATAAGTTGCAGGATTCTCAACTGCTACTGAAGTGTCTAATTCCGCAAAAGTTTGAGGTAATGTTGGTCTTGGTTTGGAATCCTCTACAGGAGCCGCTGGGGGTGTTCGTTGTTTTACCTTGGAGAGTACCGCTCGTGTAACTGCGTCAGAACCTTGATGGTAAGAAGAAGGAAAAGAAGTACCATAAGATTCTCTCCACTCACGAGGTGTTATACCCAGCATCGAATTTAGAAATCTAGCATCCGCCTCATATTTTTGTTGCAGGCCACCAGGAGCGTTGAAGCCGACAGTTGGACCGCCTACAGTTCCTTGTACAGGATTGCTGCCAGGAACTACGCCGCCCTTGGACATACCTTTAGGCATACCCATAAGTTGTCGGATCGCATCTTCAAGGGTTGGATCGCCGCCTCTCTCTTCACTAAAGTATTCTACGATGTCTGAGATAGTGGGACCACCAGCAGCACCTCCAAAGTTAGTAATAAACTCTAGGATATCTTCGCCTGTAGAAGTCTCTTCAGCTTCAACTTCATCCCCTTCAGCATAACGGGGAATAGAAGTAAGACCGCCTTCAGCATAGGAATTTGCTGGCATTATAGCCTTACGGGGTTGAGCGCCTCTTTGAAAAGGAGAGCGTGTAATGTTTCTCATAATTGACCACCTGATAATGTGTTGGTTCCGGCAGGAGAAGCAGGGAACATCTCATCATCCCTTCTTGTTCTGCGACCTTCATTCTGGAGCGACTGAATAGCACCACCATATTTTTGCTCCCAGAATGGTGTTGCCGAATAGTTTTTCATAAAGCACGTTGCTTCTATCATACAAGCATAGAAGAGGGCATCAAAGCACTTGTCTGTAAAGAAGTTAGTCTCATTGGCTGCTGAGAGGGTAGCTGGCTGTGTAACACAAGCTATCTCAGCTAAATTGGTACTGGCCGGGGAAGGAGCCACTATATAGTGAGAACCGCCATAGTTTGCATAGTATTTGGGAGTTCCTGTACTTGTACGTGTCGGCCAGTAATCAGCTATAAATTCTTCTGTCTTTAGAAGGAGCTTTACAATACTACCATCATTGTGGACATAGAGGTTCTTTGTCAGAAGGATGTTATCGGGCTTGGTAAGAAAGGGATCTCCTTGAGCGAGAGTTGCATTCAAATGGGAAGTTAGCTCTGGATGGTCAAGCTCTTTGGACAAACGCCTCTCGGACCTGCTTATGAAATCTGGGATGGCATCTGTAAATTCAGTGTCATCATTTTCAGCAGTATTCTGTATTTGGCTCTTTAGTGTACTAAAAGTTATTGACATGGCTAAATTTTATCACTTTCTTTGTTAGAACCCAATTGTAGCCGAAGTCCATGTTTCTGTAGGAGACGTATCTACTGAAGTCCAAACATCCTTAAAGATGCCTGTACTTGAAGCGGCTACATCCAAGGAGTTGACACCCAGGGTAACCGTCTTATTCAAAATAAAAGACCCATCAACGGTTACTATAGCTTTAGCTGCTAAGGTAACTGTATGGTTTATTACAACATCTGCTAACTTGATAGCATCGGCAGATACGGCAAAAGCTAGGGTTTCAGGTATAAGAATAGAGGCGGTTTCTGAATCACCCAGAGAGGTAGCTAAGGTAAAGGACTCGTCAATACTTACCTTGGCTGTGGGAGTAACAGTAAAATTATTAGAGAGTGAAACAGTATCGCTATAAATAAGGGCAATTGTTGTGCTTACTCTAGGAATAATACCGAGGGTAAATGAGTCATAGATATAGCCGTCTGCCGCATGTGCAGCAATACTACTAACCTTGAAAGTTAGGGTATCTGAGACATACAGAGTAGCTGTAGGGGTATCATCCGCCGAGACAGGGAAAGTTAGAGTATCAGAAGTCCAAGACCTGTCATAGATACCTTCACCATATGGCCCCGAACCAAAGCCATAATATACTGCCATGACTTATCACGATGCAGATGCGGAAAGCGTGAGACTTACATTTACAACATCACCATCAATTACTGAACGAATAGCTGTAAAATCACCTGCCCCGTAAAGAACACCTAAATTACCACCCACAGTTGACTTGGAAGCTAAGAAACCACCCGCCACACATACCGTCCCATTAACACTAAAGACAGCCGCCGTAGAAGTTACAACTGATTGCGAAGAAGCTGAAGCAAGAACTGCTGCTGGTCGTATTGCCGCTGCCCCTGACCCACCTGCTGTCGTGTAATCGGTAATTTCTGTAAAACCGTGAGTTGCCATTGTATCGCCAGCACTAATGGTTCCAGTAGCTTTAAGCCCTACAAACCATGTAGCTGAATAACCACTTCCATTGAAATACTGTTGGAGAAGATCGTTGAGTCCTTCATTGACAACAAGATTGTCGTACTCATCTTCCCACTTTAGATTTCCATCTTTATCGTAACAAACCCATGTCCAATGAGTTCCTACATTTGTTGCTCCAAACATTTAATCATCCTCTCTATTAATCACATGGCGGTCCTTGAGCCGTAGTCATACAAGGAGTCCAGCTAGAGTCTCCGGTAGTAGCTAATACTACTTCAGGTCTTGGCTGTAACAAAGCAGGATTATCAGAGGTATCAGGAGTTTTGTTTAGAGGACTGTTAACAATCCCATATGCTCCGTCGCTCTCAGACCTGCCTACAATGAAACCGGTTCCTGGTTCCTGTACCCTATCTTTGTACTTAAAACGAAAACCAGAACGGTCACATATAAACCATGAATGTTTGCCTGTTGCCATCAGATCCTCGAAATTTTAGGTATCAGTTTCATGGTAACACGTTCTGCATCAGACTCAAAAGCCCTCTGTAGCTTTTCTTCATAGTCAGCTTTAAGCCAATTGATTCGATTAAGATCTACAGCAGGACGTTTAATGCCCATATAATAGGCTAATCCTGAAGTTAGAGCCGGAAGATAACGATATACTATATCAGGGTTTTGAAAAGAGGCGTTAATATCCTCAAGCTTACGGACTCGCCAATAATAGAATACATCTGTGGTTCCTGTCTCAGGCGCGGGCCAGAAATGAACTATAGGTATTTTTTGACGATCCAAGGCGAATTGCGTAGGTCTGCCTGTGTTTTTCTTATTAGGAAGTTGTATGTATTCTTCCATAGAAATTCTTTGGATTTGAAGATCAGTCTGAACGCCCCCGTCTGTACGCCTTAGCATACCCTCAAGAATGTCCACAGTATCTGCATCTAGGGTGTAGTCTGAATCTTCCGCCACCAAGGATAGAGTCTTGGCTTCTTGAGCGAAAAGGGGAATTCCTCTATTCTGTAAATCAATGAATAGAAGGTTTAGTGACCGTCTTGCCGAAACAGGCTCATCACCGAGAACAGGTTCGCCCCCAAGCATGTCCATAGCGTCATCAATAATATCCGCTATTTCTAAGAAGAAGGTTGTCGTACCAGAAGTACTTGGCATTCACTTCTCCCTAACTTGAGTAACCAAAACCTTTTACGGCCCGACCAACTTCAGCAGTCTTTCCGAAACGAGCAGGGGGAATGGGGACATAACCTTTCTGCTTTAAGTGTTTAGCTTCTTTATGAGTCATTTTGCCCATCCCTGTCTTCCGGATACTTTTGCCAACAGCCGCCCCAGAGTGTTTGGGTTTCGGTGCTGGTCCTTCAATCTTCCGCATAACTTCCTCCTACACCATTCTACTTCATTAACCTGTTGTTCCAAAGCTCGAAAAGGGACTTTATCTTCTCTGAGGTACTTTCTTTTAAGGCATCAAGATCCGCCCTTAACTTTACCACTTGCACAAAAGTATCCCTCTTCTGAATGTCATCAACATCTTTTCGCAGATTTGCCACTGTAGCCTTCAGCTTCACAAACATGACTATAACCATGACAATTGCTAATATCTGAGGCCAGTATTTCAGTAGCAGATCGGCCATCTCTCCTCATTGTGATCTAATATTCTCCACTATTTCCTGCAACATGGTATGGTTTTCTTCTATAAGATTGAGGCGGTACTCTGTTACCTCAGATCTTTTATCCATAGCATGAACAGTAGAGGCTACCCAACCAATAAAAGCTATTAGAAGAGTTGTTATAACTGTATATAAAATCTTAGAAGTCATCAGGATTGCGAGAATTGCAAGAGCAGTCGCAATCTTCTGTGCAGGGGTTACAAGTGCATGTGGAACAAGAACAATCTTCGCATTGGCAGGGACTAGAGGTTTCCATAATTTGCCTCAGTCGTAGAAGAGTGTCAGGTGTCCTCCGGAAGTGGGAATAGAACAATGAATATCAGTAGAACAATACACACCCATATCATGGATGAAATGATCTACCGTGTCACCAGCCTTTACATTTACCTTAATAACGGTAGTACCTGTAGGCCCACCATCACGCAAGGTAAACTCCCCATCAGAAGCACCAGGATTGTACATGATAAAACTTTTAATTCGAGAGCGCCTGTCTACAACCGTTACAGCCGTTGAGACATTAGCGCAAAATATAGCTCCAGAGGCCATAGCAAAACTCCAAATTTCTTAAAAGTATAGAGGAGGGATCAGCCGTAACCAACCCCTCCTCAAACTTTTAGCTCGATCCTTGCGAACCGTACCAACCCCGCCAGTCGCTCCAGCCGAAACTGTAACGCTCACGAGCTTTGAAACGCATGTTACCTGTATCGAAATCAGGCTCCATTTTCGTTTGCAAAGGCGCACGGACAAACATCTTAGTGCCATTTGGAACATCAGTCTTGATAAAGAAAGCATTAGTGTCCGTAAACCTACGATTCACATAATAACCGTCTGGAATCAAGCCCATGTTATTCAAGGCATTGATGTCGTTGTTGGCCGAACCTGGACGACCTGGAGAATTCAGGATGCGTTCTGCGTTAAACTGATTGGTGGGGTCAATATGCAAGCATACTGCCGATGCACCAATTAGGATACCGCGATCATCCTTAGTTTTCTGGATCGCTATAAGAGCGGTTTCAAGATTAGTTTCACTCAAGTCAACGGTATCAAGATCATTGTCTTGGCTACCATCACTAATCGTTGGATGCGAATCCGAGATTAGCGGTTGACCGTCGCCGCCCGTATAAGACGTGGAAAACGCATTGTTGAATACGTTAGCCGCTTTGGTCTGCTTCGTGTTCGCCATTGCACGAGCGAGAGAACGTGACTTGACCTTGGAGAACGTATCATAAAGATTGTCCTCCATAGCTTCTTCCGTAATGGCAAAAGCTAAAGCCACAGTCTCAGCCGTATAGCGAGCCGTGTAGTTTTCCTGTGCGGAATCGTATTGAACTGCTGCGCCCTCAGTCTTAGTTGGGGCAGTAGCAAAACCAGTGAAGAGCACTTCCTCCTCGAAAGCACGGTCTGAATTTTCGACAATGTACAAAGGTTCATGTTCATTATCGACAGATCCGTACTCAAGTCCGAAGACAGCATTAAGGCCGGGAAGTAGCTCTTTCGCAATATCTGCGCGATTAATAGCCATTGTTTATACCCTCCTTACGGCCCTGTACATACGAAAGCGTCTACGTGTTGAACGATACGAACTTCCAACTCTGGGAAAGCACGGTCTGCTGTGCTCTCATTATCCGGAGACTCATAGAAACGGATCGGCCTCAACATAGCACTGGCAGAAGTACGAGTTCCGACCTCAAGGCCAAAACCAGAAATGCCAGTAACCGTTGAGCCTGAACCCAGAGTTACCGAAAAGTTGAAGGAATTCATATCCATTGCAGTAACCGAAGCATCCGCCTGTACAATGTAAGTACTGGAAGGATCATCGTTTACAAACGCATAGACATTTCCATCTGCTGAAGAAGTTGCACTTGGATAGTGTTTTGACCACACCGGTTGCTTAGTGGCGGAATCGACATAGCGACAGCCCATAAACACACCTATGGCGAGGTCAGTTGTGGCGGCAATTGGAGCCACGGTTCCAGCCGTAGTCTTCACAATATCACCGAGGAAAATAGCACCAGAACGAGCATTCGCAATAGGATAACTATTGAAACCTGCCGTGTTAGCACCAGCACCTCGTATACGCGAAGGATGTAAGCCGGAAAGTTTTTTGGTACTTGACATACCATCAACCTCCTCTATGGTTACAAGAGGCTACTCATCAAAAGATGGTCGGCCTCTAATTACTTGTGAACGAGATGAATTAGTTACTGGCATGCGAGGATCATTACCGTGCATCAGTTGCTGGTTAACAGCGTCCATTTGCTCCGCAGCTTTCCTCTCATAATGTTCTTTACGAGCTTCCACCAATTCACGAGGACATTTCATTAGAATGAGATCACCCCGAACTATACAATCTCTGAACCGCTCGTCCATTGTAGCCATGCTTCCAATAGGAGCCGCAATTTCTGGAGCTTCGTCTCGGCTAACAGGTTCCCACCCGAATTCTTCCTTCTTCCGAAGATTCATCCAATCCTCTTCACCCTTAATCATGTATCTAGCCCACATGAGTTCTAGGTTTTGAGAATCAAAAGAATTCTTCACAGAGTCAGGAATTTTTAGAGGATTGTATTCCTCATAGACTGGCCTCTGACGTTTCTCTCTTGTTTGGGTCTCTCTTGTATTCACAGTACTTGACATTTCAGTAACCCTCCGCGCTTAACCGATTGGAGTATAATCGCCATCAGCGATATCTATTTTGGCTTTTTCGGTAGCCATTTGATCAAGTGATATTCCCCACTTCTGGGCCAATGCCACATCTTTTTGTGTCAATCGGACCTTCTTGCCGGAAGCTGGTTTGCGCGATTGCCCAGCCACCACTTGAGCAGGTTTTCTCGGCTCCTGCTTGCCGAACTTGTGAGGAAGTTCCTTTGATAACTCATGGTCTACTTCCTCGTAAAAACTCTCTGATGAAGGATCTTTACCTTGTTCCTTCAATTTTTGATCAATCGCTAGAGCCGCTGCTGTTGCTACTGAGTCCTGACCAAACCATTCATTTCTTTGCGCCCACTCTACCGCCAAGGGATCATAAGTCTCCTGTGGAGGTGCTTGCATTGGTTGTCTTTGAGGAACTTCAGTTGGCTGCGCCTCTAGGTAATTCTTTCGTACCTGCAACAATTTTAACTCAGATTGTGCATCTACCATAGCCTCTTGTGCAGAAACAACTTTTTCATTATCACCTTGCTCCAAGGCATCTGCAAAACTTTGCTTGGATAAGGAGATTTTGTCAGACAGTTGCTTTTCTTCTGAGTTCAAAGATGCAATCTCAGAATTGTTGGTTTGAACCGCCGAATGGTCTAGCCGTTGCTCTAACTCAGCAATCTTACCCAAAGCTAGATTTAGCTGGTCCTCCCGCTCTTTTCTCTGTTTGACAAGTTGTCGGATACGCTTCTGAGCACCTTTTGTTTCGATACCCTGAAGCTCTTTCTCTTCTGAAGATGGAGAAGGCTCTTCTGCAATTTCATAGCCTACTTCTTCTTCCTGTACTTCTACTTCAACTTCCTTATTCTCTTCAACCATTGTTCTCTCCGTAGGTTGCGAATCCAAACGAGTAACGCTGCATTAAAAAACTTAACATAATTCTCAATAGTAACAAAACAATTTAATCGTCTTCGGCAGTAGCCTTGACATTTTCATATATAGCGTCTAGTCTTTCCCACTCAGTTTGCTCTGCATCAATAATAGTTTGATATTTTGTTGTTGTGTCTGAATCCAAACCGCCCTCAAGAATTAATAGGCGCATCCACATAATTTCAGGATTTTCCACAATTCTTCCATCGTCACCAGACCAGCGTGGATCAAGTTCATGCCCTCGTGGGCCGCCATTCATCCAACAAGAAATACCACACACTCTTTCCTGTTTAGCATGAGCAATTTTTTCTTCTTTAGTTGCCATTAGTTTGTTCCTTATTTTTACTTGGCATAAAAGAATACTGACCAATAGGCGTATTTAGAAGTGGGATATCTAGTAGTATCAGTATATAAAGCATTACCACCATTGTAATAAAAGTTCACTTCAGGTCTATATGCTGTGGTCCCACCAAAATTATTACTATGACATCTGAACATTCCTGTTAGACCCTCTGCATAAGTTGAGGTCATATTCACTTTACTAGTAATAACTTGTCCTATAAATTCACCACTTCCCATATCATCAGTATTCAATACAATACAATCAGTATTAGATGCCTTATATCCTGCTGGCTTGGAATTAAATCCAGTAGACGCATCAAGAGCTTCTGGAACAAAATCACCAGTTACGCTATCATTCATATCGGGATTTAGGGTTGTATTTCCAGTAGCTGGATCCCAACAATGCCCTGATACAAACATTTTCATTGTTCCGGCAAAGTTCAAAACACCAAGCAAAATTATATTTAAACGTCTTTCCCACAAGGTAGGATATTGCATATAAACTTGATTCCATTGAGCAGCAGCAGAACCAAGATTTAGAGTTCCGTCTGCATCGGGTATAGTATTTCCGCCTAATTCAATTTGCTCATTACCTGCATCTACCTTAAAGAGACTAGTATCCGTATCGCCTTCAACTCTGAAATCGAAGTTTCCACCTCCGTCATTAAATACAGTTTCTGTGCTATTAAAGTACATCCTGTTAGAACCTTCAAAGATGTACTGCCAAGCAGGAGTGCCATGATCGTATTGAATTTGTCCTGCGCTATTTGAACCAGGATCACCAAACATTACATAACCATGCTTATCAGCAGGAGTAAGAATACTTAATCCAGCATGATCAGAATTTTCTATCACCAATTCGTCAGCTAAAGCGTTAGCAGTAACTGATCCTGCATCTCCTTTTTCAACGTGAGCTAGAGAGACTACAGTTAATTCGTTTACCTTATATTCATCTACAGAAGTAGGTGCTGTAATTCCTGTTATGTTTGCTCCACCACCATAAAACTCTGCTGCACTTACATGACCTGAAAACTCAGCAGCAACTCCTGATACTTTAGTGGTAAAGGAACCTGTAGCAGCGACAAGATTAGTTGCAGACGCACAAGTAAGAACCTTTAAGTTGTTTGTCGTAAAATCACTAACAGATGTAGCCGCCGCTCCGGTAACGCCGCTAATAACAGAAGTTCCGTCACACATTAAGACAAGGGTTTCTCCTTGACCTATAGTAGTACCATTAGTTTCTGAAGAAGTCTTAACCTTTAAGGTAAAACTTCCAGTCGTATTATTGAAGACCTGATACCGACGAGACTTAATAGGAACATGAACAGCAATATTTCCTGTTAGTTCCCCTGTATATATGTGATTGGCATTGAGAGCTTCGGCATCTGTAAGAGATACATTGGCAGAACCAGCTACCGACTTGGATAAGGTACCCGCAACAGCCGTGTCAAACCCATCGGAACCTGTATTGAGTGTTGCTCCCCAAGTACCTGCGTCTCCTCCTGGAGTAGGTTTAGTAATTCCTAAATTGGTTGTGTCTGCCATAACTATCCTGCGTAGCTATACATCGGATCGAGATTTTTTGGATCTTCGATACGCATAATTATTTGATCATCATACATTATAACTAGACGGATACCCTTATACAAAAATTTAGTTCCTGTGTGTTTACCATAGCAAACATAATCGCCTTCCTTACACCAAGGCCCTTTCGGAAACTTATCCTTGTCATGGTAAGCAAGCTCCCCTGTGCGAAGAACACGCCCCACAGTAGAGAGATACTGGATATCGTCTTTTAGTTTGTCCGGTAGAATGATACCACCCTTGGTCTGTTTCCTGATAGGCACAGGACGAACCATTATGTGATAGCCGGAAAGTTCCAATTCTAAGGTAGGGTCAGCCGTTTCCTCATCAGTCACCCATTCGTCATTAGGTAAGGCATTTCCGAGATGCGGTTGTAACACCATTAAAAGTCCTCCTCTTCGTCTTCTTCCATTAAACGAGCCTCTATCTCTTTGATACGGATGATAGTCCATTCCAAAGAAGCGATAGATCCAACAATATACTTATATTGAAGATGGTCGTCAATGTGTCCAGACGCGAGGACTTCCTTCAGACGGTCTTTTTCCCTCTGAAAGTCTTTTATGATGGCTTCAATCATGCGCCGCTATAAGGACTTTTCTTGAAAGGATTGTGATTGCTGTAGTTCGTCTTACGCTTATGTTCATAAGACCAGTCCGGCCAATCACCAATGTTGCCATCACGAGAACGCTCCTGATAACGGTCTATAGGGATCTGACTCAAATTCCGAATCTTAGAATGTTTGCGTTCAGAATTAGACGCACCCTTGATTTCTTTAGCTTTCATCACCATTAAACTTTCCTCCTGCGAGACATTTTACCTTTTTTCTCACTACTATACAAAGCTGCTTGCTGCCTTTGAGCCTTAGCTTTTGTTGAGTGAGTGCCGACAACTTTGCCGTCTTTCTTAACAACCTGAAACTTATTACCCTTTTTTCTTACATCCCAAGGCATCAGGCTTTCTTCTTCTTCTTTTTCTTTCCACGCATCTTTTCCAAGGTCAAGGCAAGCCGTGCCCTCTTAGCATTCGTTCCTTTTCCCTTAGCTAGTTTGTTCAAGGTACTCTTAGGAATCTTTTTTCCTTTAGGAGTATCTGTAGCCTTACGGAGTGCTCCCTTGTTCTTGGTGGCCTTCTTTATCCAACCACCTTTCTTCATGGAAATCTCCTTGGGAATATCTGATCTGGTAATGGGCATGATATAAGTGAACAGTAAATGCCCTATCACGACTTACGCTTCAAGCCGTAAACAGGACTACGCCCTTCCTTCTTAGAACTGGCGGCTTTACGAGACGCTTGAGCTTCATTCCGCCTCTTAGCTTGCTTCTGCTTCTTGGTACCCTTGAAATCCTTAGAACTTATCTTGCCCGTTTTTGCCGAAAGCCTTTCATTTTCACGGTCTTTCCAGCCTTGCTTGTACGCCTTCTTCTCCTTATCAGACATACCTGCACAACGTCCTCTAGGTATAGCCATCAGTCTTCTCCTTCATATGATAAATCAAACTCATCAAAATAACGGGAATCATCTGCCCGTGTGCGCTTCTTTCCTCCAGTAGCACCCCAACGCCATTCCTTAATAAAATCTTCTCTAGTCATACCTTTTTTATTTAGAATGTTTTGCATAAGGACTTTTGCTACTTTTTCATATTCTGTTCCTCTATCAGCTAAATGTCCTGATCCGCCATAATCATATTTAGGATCATACTTTTTCTCATCCTCTGTAAGTTTCCTACCCAAATATTTTTCATAAACAGGAATTTGTTTTTCGTCTACCTTTCCCTTCTTTTTTCCTCCTCCGTGAAGTAAAAAGAGTTGGGCTTGGTTTTCCAAATCTTCTAAATAACCAATTAAACCTTCATCTTCCATTTGGTCACGTAACGATCCTTTTTCCAAGGCATTTTTAATTAATCCTAAAGTCATCTGAGCCGGACCATAGGCAGCAGAACCAGCGCCAGCTTTAAGTTTAGTTCTAATATTAGGATCTTTTTCGTTACCTGTTTCCGCTCTAGTTATTGCTTTATAAGCGCGGTCTAAGTCTAGTATTGGAGGTGGAAATCGTGAAAGATTGTCTACTTCTGCAACGATAACATCTTCAACTTCATCCGGAAGAAGACCTGCATCTGTAACAGCTTTTTTTCCGAAACCATAGATATCTTCTCCGACACCTTTTAGGGTCTCGTGTACATCTTCTGTGAAGAAATCACTTATTATATTGAAGATACCTCCACTGTCAGAATCCTCTGCAAAGCGCACCTGCCCGCCTTGGTCAAAACACTCTGTAACCGGAACTCCTTCTGAGGATTCAAAGAGGATAGGAAATTCTTCGACAACAATATTCTCCATAGGAATAGATGCTTCTTTCTCACCTACCTTCGACATGAGCTTGAGAAGCTCTAAGAAGACTTTCATTTTACGTTCTTCAACATCTTTTGATACCTTGACATCTATCTCTACCTGAGATTTTACAGCATCAACTTGTAGTTTACGCTCTCTTAGCTCAAGGTCTTTCTGACGCAACATCATATCAGCAGCCTTACCGACAGCCTCTTGTTGTATTTCCTGTTGCTCAAGTTGGACCTTATATTTCTGAATATCAAGGGTCTGTTGTTCGATGCTGCCTTGCTGTGCTCCCTGTGCCGCCATCTGTTGCATTTGTGCTAATTGTTGTGCAGCTTGAGCCATAGCAAATTCTTGCTGACCAGCATCTACCGGACCCTGTTGTTGCATCATCGCCCCTATGTTCTCCTGATATTTGAGAAGCATATGCTCGGAAATGTTTGCTTGAAGCAAAGGTCCGATTACTTTCATCTGGGGATTCTGTTGCTGAGAGGGATCAGAAAGGAAAGCTCCCTTAAATTGTATATGAGCGTCATGGTTCTGTCCTGGGAAAGCTTTAATGGGCATCCCCTGAGAGACAGATATAATGTCAGCCATAGGACTCTGAGGCATGGCTTGTTTCTTCGGAGGCATTATCTGATCAATGTTATTGATATTAGCCGCCGCCATTAACCTTCTATGGACTTCCCGCATATCATATATGCCTGGAGGTGCTTGTGAGGCTAACTGAAGAACCATCTGCGCCAAGGCGAACCTATGGGCATTAGAAGGTACATTAGGATCTGATACGGGTAAGACATCTATGCGTCCGTCAAAGTCATCACGCATAATAACCATTGCACCGCCAGCTATCTCATAAGGATACCTATCAGGCAGATAGTCATAGTTAATACCTGCTAGGATGCGGAACTCGTCTCTCTGTGACTTATGGAGACGTTTGTGTACAGCAGAGAAGAACTTGGCTGAAGCTTCTAGGAGAGCAAGAGTAGTGCCGACAGGTCCATAATTGGTAGAATCGGAGACAACCTGTTCTGTAGTATCAGCAAACCTCTGTCCCTCACCAGCCACATACTGAAGCATATTGTACAGGGTCTGAGATGGTTCCTTATAGGGAAGGGGAATAATGGATTTGTTTAGGTCCATACCCGTGGCTTCAACTTCCTTAAATTCACCTGGACCTATAGGATCATTATCGCCAACAATACGCACACCCCTAGCCTTAAAGCCACCCGGCAAGTTAGCGAACTGACCTGCATCCACTAAGGAACGCATAGCCGCCGTCGCTGTCATAGTTAGGTTACCAAGGAAGTGAATGTAGCCGAGACCATAGAAACCGAAACCCGGAACAAACTTATAGTGTACAAAATGATTTATCTTCTTGTAGAGTTCGTCACCCTCAACCCAGTTACGCCGAATAGAAAGAACGGTGCCGGACTGTTCCTCTACAGTTACTATGTAGGGGAGAGCGAAAGGTCCATCAAAAGGTTCTGGAAGTTCTAAGAAACAATGCTGCTCTAGGAGACAGTACTCAGGATCATGTTGGGCATCACCGGAGAAACCCATAATGGTATCTATCTTCTCAGCAATACCGCTTCTTTGTACAGGAGAAGCTTCAGGTAGAGGAAGATCAAGATACATACCAGCAGCAATTTCCCGTGCAAGATCCTTGGGACTTCTATATATGAGGTGGGTGGTACGGTCTGCTTTCAGGAGGTCAACTGCATTAATAGGAACATAGAACTGATCTACAGGAACAAACTCTGAAATTGGTCGCCCCTCAGAAGCATCATAATAGACTTTCTTGAAGGCCGAACCGAAAAGGGGAAGATGGAAAAGGAGACGCTCAAATTCTTCAAAGTACTCAGGCATAACTTCAGTTATCTCGAAATTCATAAACTCCCGAACACGAGTTGCCTGTTGCTCTTTCTCTTGAGTTGTCTCACCTATAATCTGGGTGCGTATGGGACCGGTAGAAGGAAAGAGTTCACCGGATGCCTTAGACTGAAACTTTACAGCAGATTCTATAAGAAGTGGGTGGACAGCGGTACAGGCTCCTTCAAAAGGATCTGCCGCTTCATTTAACTTGAGACCAAGAAGATCGAAGCCGTCCTCGAACATCTGCTCCCATTCACTTCTCGATTCTTTATCGTCTTTATATTTCCGGATAGCATCACTACCAATTTCCTCAAGAACATCTTTCCCAAGTTCTTCAGCCAGATTAGCAGTAAAATCAACAGGAGCTTCTTCTTCTACAATCTCTTCTTCTTGAATAGTTACTTCCACAGATCCGTCAGAAAGGACTTCTACGCCTTCTGATGGTTCAGGTGCTATAAAGGATTGTTCGTCTTCTTCGTAGACAAAAGGGTTTTTTTTCTCAGTAGCCATTATACAACCTTCTGTTAATTAAAAGAATTTACTCTTAAACATGCCAATAACCAACCTTTTTCTTTCTTGGTGCATCTTCATCATACTCTGGATCATCAGGATGTCCAAGCCTCCAGGAGTCCCTAACATAATGAATTGCCATGACCATTGCATCAACTTGGTCATCATGTGCCGCATTTGGAAATGAAGTTGCCTCAAGCATTAAATCTTCGGCCCACGGTTTAGGAGGAAGCCACACACGTCCCGACTCAACAAGAGGGGAAGCCGAGTTCACCCTTGACACCTTATCTCTGTCTGGATTATATTCCAAGACAGGTAAGCCAGCCCGTCTCATGTCCTGTATCAGAGATTGACCTGAAGCTTTTTTCTCTATCAGGAGAGCATCAGGTTTGTGTTTATCATAGAGTTCCTGTGCCTTAGTTCTAAGTTCAGGGTATTCATAACGTCCTTTAACATTCGAGATGAGAATAAGATTAGGTACATTATATTCATTACCGTTGCTATCCTTTTCATACAGATCAAAAATACCCCATGTCTGTATCACAGAATAGTCGGCGGTAGTACGAACAGAAAAGGCGGTGTCATAAGTCTGGAGAATGAAATCGCAAGAGGGTGGTTCGTCTAGGGACCATTTCTTAAACCAATCCTTCTTTAGGAGTCCTCCTTCGGCGGGAACAGGATTCTGCATGAATAAGGATTCCCAGTAACGAGAACCATTATTCCTTTTAATTTCCTCTTCGTCCCTCTTCAGGAGTTCATCAGGCTTCCACTCGGGAAAATAACTTGAACCTACGGGAAGCTCCAAGAGTTCAGCAGACTCATCATTAAGCCACGCTGGAATATTAATGACATCCCACTCTCCTTCTCGTGCATTACCTAAGAGCCATCCTGCAAGATCATCTTCGTGATAACGGGTATTAATAACAACTATGGCACCATTAGGCATGAGACGTGTTCTGAGACCAGCAGGATACCACTCTTTAATGTATCTGCGTCCTGCTGCTGAGAAAGCGTCCTCCTCCGACATTACATCATCCAAAATAGCAACGTGTGCGCCACGTCCCGCAATTTGAGTTTTAACGCCAGCAGCCACGTATGTACCACCTTTATTCGTCTGCCATTTACCTGCGCTTCTAACATCTGCCCGAATCTGCACATCTGGAAATACCCCCGCATAAGTGTCTGATCTAATAATGTCCCGAACATTCCGCCCGAAATCTGAGGCTAGTTGGTCCGAGTGCGAGACTGAAAGTATTTCATGGGAAGGATTGTTACCCACATACCATGCAGGAAAAAGTTTAGAGCATATGAGAGATTTGCTACTACGAGGCGGCAAGAAAACCATAAGACGTTTAGAGTCGCCTGTAGCTACACCCTGTAATTTCTCACAGATAACCTTGATATGATTACCCATGACAAAATCTGCTACCAGTTCAGGCGCAACAAGCTTCACAAAGGTAAAGAAATCTGTCTTACCTTTACTTAGAACATAACCTATAAGCTTGTCCCTTATCTGAGAAGAGACATCAGTACTTAATTCCAATTAAGATTTTCCACCTTTAACAACCTTGAAACCTGCAATCTCAGCAAGTTTATCTATATCCTTTTTAACGGCCTCTTCAGAGTCACCGGAATCCAAGGCTCCATGACGGATCTTTTGTTCGCTTCTATCCACCAACATTCCGAGATGTTTACCTACAAATTCCATAGACCTATTGGCATTAGCAAAGTCTCCTTCTTCAAGAGATCTATCATAAATCTCAGAGAAGCGTTCTAAAACCTTATTGGCGCTGAACTTAATCTTATCTATGGTTGCCTCACGTATCTCTTCAATTCTTGCCTGTATCTTAGGTGAGGCTAAAAGAGCATGTGCATTACGCTCCCTAAAGGTTTTATATCCAGCCTTTTTATATGCCTCCAAGACATCGCCTGTACGCATATATTCAAGACAAAACTTTTCCTGCCTTGCAGAGAGACCGCCGAACTGGAGACCTCCCTTTGTTGTTGGTTCTTCAAGCATACCTTTTCTCCGCTTTAGTTCCCACCTAATACCCTCAACATCTCTGCCGTTAGGTTTCTCACGGGTGCTTACAAGATCCCTAAATAAATCTTGTAGTTCTTCATTACTATATTTACCATATATAACATGAGGTTTTACTTTCACGCTAGTCCACCATTTCTATACGAAACTTCCTAAATCTCCTCTTACACGTAGTTCTCCAGACTCGTCCCTCACCTTTATCTAAGCCTAATATCCTGATATCATATTGTTTCAGGGCCGGTTTGAGTCTACGCAAATTATCAAGAAGCCATTTCACATTCGGAGGAAATATTTTCCTGTTATAATTCTTTACAGTATAACACATCTGGATGAATTCATCATATGTTCCCTCGAACATTTTCTTCTCGGAGATGACTTCTATCAAGGCTTTAGCAAAGGGATCTACATCAATGACATTAGTAGCCGAGGCTATCCGATTATTGTTGTATACATCCAGAAAGTAACCTTTCTCCCAACCAAGAGCTTCGGCCCCACCTTCCACCCATTCCGCTACAGACTTAAAACCTGAAATTTCTCCCAGATTTACATTCTCATGGTTCCTGTAACAATGGACTAAAACATTGAAGATACCGCCAAGAATTTTAGCTTTGTCCTTCTCAAAGTTTTGTATGATATTCTTGATGGTTTTAGGGTCTTTGAAGGGCGAGTCATCTAAGTAGATTGCCATCACTCTTCGTGCCAGATCACCCTTCTCCACAATATCCGGAATACCGTTAAGAATAAGGGGTCTTGTCACAGTATACTGATTGAGGCCATGCTTGGTGTACAAGGCTCTCTTCATTACCGTTAAGCCTGTTGCCAATTTACAGAGAGAATCGGACATATCCTTCTTTAGACCACTGAGATTGTCATAGGCTAGGACGTGACGAGACCGTGCAGCTACAGCTATGTCCTCTTCCGACTGGGGGAAGGTAGCAGCGGTGTCGTGATGAGGGTCTATGAGGGACAGGAGAAGGTTAGAGATGGTAGTTTTACCGGACCCTTGTACCCCAGATATAGATAAAATGGGGTATTCTTTCTCTTCACGCATAGATGAAAGGAGAAATCCTACGATTAAAGCCCAATTCGTATCAGATAGTTGATCCCCACCTATATGCTTCCTTAGAAGGTTAATATCGCCAGAAGGGTCCGGAGTAACGTATTTCTGGGCATTATTAGCCCTTATTAGGGGTATATTAGAGGGAATACGGTCTACTATCTCCCATCCATCCCCATCTAAACGTATGGCCCTCCACTGTTCGTCACACATATTGTACCAAAGGCCATTACTTGACTGTTTAATTCGGACCATAGGAATAATAGATTTACCTACAGCCATAGCTTCATTCTCCAACCAGCCATATATGGACTTGGTAGCGAACTGTGAGGGTATACGCCCCCTATGCCGTCTGTATGTTGTCTGTATATGGTGCATAAATATGGGTGATTCTACAGGCCACATGACCCTCTTAGACCCCATACGCCATGCAGCATATGGTATATCGTCATTACCTACATAGAAGTCCACAGAATTCGATATTTGTTCTGCGACTAGGGTGTTATGATCTTCTTGCTCTTCATTATTATCAACTCTTTGATCATCGGGTATCTCGGTCATCATTACCTCTTGTCATCTCATACAGGTGTTGCTATATTACAAGTGCAACGGGGGGAAGCTCGGAGGGTGTAATAGCTTTCTGGGCTTTTCTTTTGCACTAGAAACACCGTATCAAAGAAATGTGGACCCGTCAAGACCCGAAACGACCCGAACTAAGTCTTTGAAATTAAACAATTGTCGGGCGCAGCGGGTCAGTCGGGTCGCTTTTTTCTAACCCTAATATATATCTATATAATTTTCGGCTATATAAAAGGTAGTTGACCCGCACGACCCGTCGACCCGACTATCCAATTAAATCAATGGGTTAAGTCGGGCCAGGGCGGGTCGTGATCTGAATTAATCAATTGAATCAATAAGTTAAGTGACCCGAAAGGAAGTTGCAAGATGGGGAGCTACTTGACCACCCGAAAAATCAAGATATGCTCGTGGCGTACATGTACACTTGATCAGCACCAACTGACCCACCTTGCGGTTTCAATATACTCTTGTGCCGTATAGGTGTCAATGGGAACCCGTGATTTTATTTTCAGGTAAAAAATGCTGGAATTTGCTAAATTTTTTTCACTTGCATTTCCCCCGACACATGCACCCCCTGTTTTTTCCTCCCCCCCTCCGGCTATATGACTAGGGATTTTATATCTGAGAATGAG
>VTLG01003576.1_pt1 | contig 25637 bp, 25 predicted proteins | sample 4694571 | NCBI WGS metagenome assembly VTLG01 (sample SAMN12604809, study PRJNA352737) | marine metagenome | biome: ENVO:00000447; feature: ENVO:00000209|ENVO:00000569|ENVO:01000036; material: ENVO:00002151; isolation source: viral sequences binned using virsorter ...
GGCGGACCATACCAACTCGTTGTCTTCCACTTCTTAATCGGAGTAGCAGCTTATGCTGGCAGACAGTGGGAACTATCATACAGACTTGGCATGAGACCATGGATCTTTGTTGCATATACTGCACCACTATCCGCAGCTCTTGCAGTCTTTCTTGTTTACCCATTCGGTCAGGGGTCATTTTCTGACGGTATGCCTTTAGGTATCAGTGGAACATTCAACTTTATGTTTGTCTTCCAAGCGGAACACAACATCCTTATGCACCCCTTTCATATGCTCGGAGTTGCGGGCGTGTTTGGTGGTTCTTTGTTTAGTGCTATGCACGGAAGCCTTGTTACTTCCTCAATCCTTCGGGAGACCACGGAAGAGGTTTCACAAAACTATGGTTACAAGTTTGGTCAAGACGAGGAAACATATAACATTGTAGCTGCACATGGCTACTTTGGTAGACTTATTTTTCAATATGCCTCTTTTAATAATTCTCGTAGCTTACATTTCTTTTTGGCTACTTGGCCCGTGGTTGGCATATGGCTCACCTCGATGGGAATTTGCACCATGGCTTTCAACCTTAACGGTTTTAACTTTAATCAGTCCGTCGTTGACGTTAACGGCAAGATCATACCTACTTGGGCTGACGTATTAAACAGAGCTAACTTAGGCTTTGAAGTAATGCACGAGCGTAATGCTCACAACTTTCCACTTGACTTAGCATCAGCTGAGTCTACAAACGTAGCACTTACTGCACCACAAATAGGATAACTCCGACGTCCGTTCATCGCTTATGCGACGCATGCAATCTAGTCATGGAACGGGGGCTAGGTATCGGAGGGAACTATGACAGTAACTTACGTTTACCGTGGTGTTACATATACTAAACTAATTAAGTAATGGCACATCAAAGCTCGGTTATGAGAGCAGCAGTCACAAGGTTAGAACCTGAGACTTACCCTGCTCCAGAACCAGAAAACAAAACTGAAGAAAAGAAAGATGATGCTCAACTAGAGACTCCATCTTACTAAACAGCCGGGGAGCACCTCAGAGTCGGACTCCCCTGCCATTGGCATAAGCCTCTACGGAGATACCTGATGCCGTCTAGACGGTGGGATAGACCACAAAAAAATCTCGAGAAAAAAATTAGTACTAAGCAATATCAATCTTTACTAATCCATATAAATGGCTCAACAGAACAGTACATTGACTACGGCTCTTACACGCCCCGGTCAATCCAATAGTGCAGGCGACGCCAGAGCACTATATTTAAAGCTGTTCAGTGGAGAGATGTTCAAAGGCTTCGAGCACAATGCAATCGCTAGAGACCTTGTAATGAAGAGAACACTTACAAACGGTAAGTCACTTCAGTTCGTCTACACTGGACACACAAAAGCCGAGTATCATACACCCGGTAACAGCATACTAGGTAACACAGATGGTGCACCTCCAGTAGCTGAGAAGACCATTACTATTGATGACCTTCTAATCTCTAGTGCTTTCGTTTATGAACTAGATGAAACACTAGCACATTATGAGTTAAGAGGAGAGATCTCTAAGAAGATCGGTTATGCTCTTGCACAGAAATACGATAGACTAATCTTTAGAGCTATCGCTAAAGGTGCTAGACAAGCTTCTCCAATCTCTAAGTCAGGCTTCGTCGAGCCCGGCGGAACACAGATCAGAGTTGGTACAAACAACCAAGCATCTGACGCATACGTTCCAGCTTCCCTAATTGCAGCTTTCTATGATGCAGCTGCTGCTCTTGATGAGAAAGGTGTAAGCCAAGATGGACGTGTTGCTGTGTTGAACCCAAGACAGTACTACGAATTAATACAAGGTGTTGGTTCTAACGGTCTTATCAACAGAGACGAGCAAGGTACAGGACTACAATCCGGACAAGGTATCATTGAAATTGCAGGCATCAAGATCTACAAGTCAATGAACATACCATTCTTCGGTTCATACGGTACTAAGTATGGTTCTGCATCTGCAACAAACCCCGGTGTAACTAGCCCCGGAAACGTAGGATCATTCGTTGGTGAAACAGCTGAAGACGGTAGAGCTTCTGTAACTGGTATCAACAACAACTACGGTAACTCATCTGACTTCGCTAACAGCTGCGGACTTATCTTCCAAAAGGAAGGAGCCGGTGTTGTAGAAGCTATCGGACCACAGGTTCAGATTACTTCTGGTGACGTTTCAGTTGTATACCAAGGTGATGTAATCCTAGGTAGACTCGCAATGGGAGCAGACTTCTTAAACCCTGCTGCTTGCGTAGAGCTAATCGCTGGTGCTGCTGTCGGATCTACAGGTAACGCTGCATTCGGTACATCATACCCAGCTAACGGTTAATCTTTATTTTTTATATGGGAGCTTCGGCTCCCTTTTTTATTATGCCTTTTCCAACCACAAATGCAACAAAAGAGTTGCCAGCTATAAATCAAATACTTACATCCTGTGGTCAGGCTCCTGTAACTACACTAGACCAAACCAACCCGGAAGTTGCGATTGCCTATGATACGCTGTTACAGGTATCTAAAGAAGTACAATCAGAGGGCTGGACTTTTAACAGAGAGTATCACTACGAATTTACAACAGATACGAACAAAGAAATACATATACCTAATAATATATTACAGATAAAACTAACAGAAAACGCACAGAATACACCGTACCATGCTGTACGTAGAAGTGGTAAACTGTATGACAGACAGAACCATACATATCAATGGACATATAGTCCTATCGAATGTGACGTTATATGGGAGTTTGATTATATAGATTTACCAATACCAATAAGTAACTATATTGTAGCCAGAGCAGCTAAGATTGTATCTGGCAGAATAGTAGGTGACGATGACCAGTATGCTAGACTTGAAAGAGAGGAGGCATTACAAAGATCTACTGCTCTGGAGTATGAAACATCACAGGGACAGTATACTATGTTTGGACATCCACAAGATTCACAAAACTACTATCAAAGCTATCAACCATTTCACGCTTTACAAAGATAATGCCAGCAGTAACACAAAGAGTTGACAACTACCTTGGTGGTGTATCTAGACAATCAGACGATAAAAAACTTCCCGGTCAGGTAGTAGAGTGTCTTAACGGATACCCAGATCCAACCTTTGGACTTACTAAAAGACCCGGATTTCAATGGATTGCTAATCTAGGTACAGGCACTACACACGATAATTCAAAATGGTTCTACATATCTAGAACAGAAGGAGAAAGATATATAGGATGTATTAAACCAGTACCCACAGGAGGCACTGTAGGAAACATAGATATATGGAACGCTGTTACTGGGGCAATATGTACTGTTACATATGCATCAGGGTCACAGGCATACCTTACAGGGTCACGTAACGATTATGATGTACTGACTGTACAAGATGTTAGTGTTATAACTAACAAAACAAAGACAGTAGGTGTAACAGCAGTACCAAATCACTACGCAAAAACACAGGGTACTATCAAACTAATAGGTGATGCAGACGGTGTACCTTATGAAATTCAAGTAAATGCCGTCGGTGCTACTGAAAGTCCTGTCTCGTTCACGTCAGGTGAAACTGATGACTATGGTGCTGTACTAACAAGTATGAAGACACGAATAGAGAATAAAGGTATATCTGGTTTAATAGTAACTAAATTATCAGATAGTTTACATCTTGAGCGTCACGGTAATAATCCTTTTGATTTGGAAGGTGCAGGGGGTACTAATGCTAACAAGCTAGGTGTATTTCAAGACCAAGTTGCTACATTAGCAGAGCTACCAAACGAGTCTAAGAATGGACATACAGTTAAGATACTTAACAGTGGTGCTACAACATCTTCATTTTATATGAAGTATACAGCTGATAACGGAAACGCAGGGGCGGGATTCTGGTCAGAAGGTGTTGCACCTGATGTATCTACAGGTCTAGATAATTCTACTATGCCACATGAGCTGATAAATACAGGCACAAATGCTTTTACTTTTCAGCGTGTAACATGGGATGCTAGAACTGTAGGTGATGATGACACTAACTCACATCCTAGTTTTGTAGGTAAAAAGATACAACAAGCTTTTTTTCATAACAATAGATTAGGATTCTTGTCATCTGATAATATATCTATGAGTCAATCTAAGGAGTTATTTAACTTCTATCATACATCAGCTCAGGTAGTTACAGATGCAGACCCTATTGATATTAAAGCATCTGCAATCAAACCAGCTTCACTACACAGTGTTATACCTACTACACAGGGTTTAATATTATTTAGTGCTAACCAACAGTTTTTGATGGCTTCTGTTGATGGTATACTTACACCAGCTAAAGCATCTATCCGTACAATTTCTAACTATGAAATGGATACAGATGTAGACCCAGTAGATATGGGTACAACTATAAACTTTATCAGTAAGACTCCTAGTTATACCAGAATATTTGGTATGGTTACACGAGGTCAGGATGATAACCCTATTGTACTTGACATAGGTAGAGTTGTAAACGAGTGGGTTCCATCTACAATAGATACACTGATTTCTAGTCCACAGAACCAGTTCATAGCTATGTCTGGACAAAGTTCTAGATACATATATTTTTTCCGTACATATAATGATGGAGAAAGAAATTTAGTAGAAGCATGGTTTAACTGGGAAACTATGGGTAACGTACAGACTATCGCCGTTGACTCAGATGACTTTTATGCCGTAACCAAACAGGGTGGTCAAACTACACTTAGCAAAGCTAGTCTAAGTCAGAGTCCTGACGACGCTATTATTGTTAACAACGAAGGTAAGAAAATTAATCCTTGTATAGATTTGTATGCTACAGCTAGCTCAGTTTCATATGACACAGCTGGTAATTTTAGTAAGTGTTTTATACCATACAATGATGCTACTAACTTAACACCTGTGATAATTATTAAAGGTACTACAGCTTTTGGACAAGTTATTGAATCTGGATTTACTATATCTCCAGAACGTGTCGTCGAGAGTGGTAACACATATTTTAAAGTACCATTTAAAAACTTGACAAGTGTAGCAAGTGATGTTATAGTAGGATATAAATTTGACTTTGACGTTATACTACCTAAGACATACTTTAGAAGTGATAGCGAAATGAAGCGTAGTGACTTTACTGCTAATCTAACTATAGCACGAATGAAGTTTGCTGTAGGATTATCAGGAACCATGGGCTTTAAGTTAAAATCTAAAGGCGTACGTCAAGGTAAACGAGAGTATACAGGAGATGGTTCTACTACAGAGTTTTCGTTTATAGATGGTGACTTGAGCTATATAGATGATGACCAAGTAAAAGTTAAACTAAATAATGTGGTAACAACAGGATTTACAGTTAACAGATCAGGAGCTGTACCTAAGATTGTATTTAGTGCATTATCTGGAGCAGCAACTACTTTACAAAATACTGATGGTTCGCCTAAAACTGGTGTAAAAATACTTATCTATCTTGATGAGTGGTACAGTCTTAACCCTGTTATCAATGCTGACCAATATCTAGCAAACGATATACCGATTGCAGATCAAACAGTATTTACATTACCTATACACCAAAAAACAGAAAACTTTACATTAAAATTATTTAACGATACTCCGTTCCCAGTTGCCTTAAACTCTATGATGTGGGAAGGAACATACTCACCTAGATTTTACAGGAGAATATAAATATGATGATGAATGATTTCGGCGTCCCAATGACGGATGCTGATATTAACATGTCTTCAAACCCTGCCAAAGCCATGCTGAATGAACAGATGGCTACGACAGGTATGGAAAATCAATTCAATCCTTTAGCTTTAGTTCCCATTGCGATAAGTCTTTGGGGTGGCAGTCAGTCTGCCAGTGCAGCACAACAACAAGCAGATTTATATAATCAAGCTGCGGAAAACCAACTCACGTATGATACTGATGCGTGGGAAATGAAAAAAGATCAGCTGATTGCACAGCGAGATTATTTAATACAACAGATACAAACAAAAGCAAACAATGAAGGTAAGCTAGCTGCCTATAAAGATGCAGTAAATCTACAGCAGTATAACTACGATTTACAGATTAGGAATAGACAACAAGCAGCTAATGAAGCACAGTTTCAACGATCTAATGAAATCTATGCAAATCAAATAACACTTAACGAACAAGCTCATGTAAGAGGTCGAGAACAAGAGTTAGCAAAACTAGACGAAGTAAAACAAGAAGCAGCTTACGACGCTAACGAAGCCTATATAGAGTCTTTAATGGCAGAAGGAGCAGTACGAGCACGAGGGGTCTCAGGAAGATCAGCAGACAAGTTAGCAGCTACTACAGCAATGAACTTTGGTCGGCGAATGTCTATGCTTAATGCACAGATGCTTAATGCTGAAGCTAATACTAACTTTGCATTAGAATCTATAGGTATCGAAAGATCAGCTGCTGATTTACGAGCATATGCTAATAAGATGCTAGATCCCGGTGAACTACCACCGCCAATACAACCACTCGCTACGCCAGTATCAGACTATGTATTCCCGCCAGCATTAGAAGATTATGACTTTGGACCTAAGCCTATTAAGGGAGCTACAATGTCTGCAAGTGCAGCAGCAACCGCAGCATGGGGTAGTACTATTACAGGCATTGCTGGACTGGCTGGAAACTTGTTCAAGACATAATAACATAAGGAGATAGTAATGGCAAAAGGTTTTAAAAGGCAAATCCAAGGAGGAGGCTTTCAAAACTTAAGTATCAGTGGAGCCGCACAATTACAAAACATGCGGCTGCAATCTGATATTGAAATCAACGCCTTGAAACAACAACGAGCAAGGCAAAAGCAACTGGCTGATTCTTACTTAGCTGATCTACGGAGAAGTTATAAAAATGAACAAGAGAATAGAGACTCAATCCAGAAGCTAGAATTAAATAGACAAAAGCTGGAATATGACAATCACCAGCTTATGGCAAAGCGTGACCTCGAAAACAAACGAGCACTAGCTAAACAGAAAGGAGCTGAAGCTCAGGTGTGGGCTCAATTGTCACCGAAACTTGCTCAGAGTTTAGGTGGTCTTGCACAAAATATAGGGGATTATCTAGACAAACAATCTGGACTAGAACAGTATCGTGAATTAAGAGCAAATGGTGCATTTAAGTCATTTGATGCTGTTATGTCTACAATGAGTGAAGAAGCTTCTAAGGAAATACAAGACAAACGTAATGAAGCACTCCTAAATAAGGATATAACACTGGCTGATTACTATGGAGATATTTATCGTACTAATGGTTATTATGTTCAAAAATTAGTAGCTCAAGATGCTGTTAATAGAAAAGATGAGATCTTTACTAACTTTGAAGATTATCTTAGTGCAAATGACTTAATTAAAAGCCCACACGATATAGCAGATCTTTATGAGTTTCGTGGTCAAGAATACATACGACAATTTGGCATAGATGATATGTCTGTTGCCGGTGTACAGATACTAGAGATGTTTCGGCAAGAAGGATCTAAAAAACAGGCTAGAGCTGTATTAGGATCTAAACTAGAAATATACGAAGAAAAACTTAGGCAAGATAAAGAGAATCACTCAGTTATAAGAAGTCAGGATACCTTTGACCAGATGGTATCTACATATATGTCAGGTTATACACGTACAAAAAATAAAGCGATTATATCACACTATGGTACTGTAAATGCTATGGAAGCAGCAGAAACTATACTGACTGAAATGGCTACAAACGGTGACTATGCAACAGACTGGAAAAGATTTAAGGAAGAACAGTTGATATGGTTATCACCTGTAGGACCCGGTAATACTAAGCGTGAACCATGGATAACAAAAAACCCATCTATGGTACAACGTATTAAAGAAGAATGGACATCTAATTTTGCCAGATTAAAAAGATCAAATGAAGCACTAAATATGCAAGAAGATAGTGCTGCTACATTTGACATAGATGAGCGAAATAGAAATGGTGAGTTTACAGGAGATCAAGGTACAGCTAGATTAGTAGCTGCATACTATAGTAATCAAGGTAATCCTGATGCACAAGCTCGAGCTGCAAAGATATTACATGTAAACACTACTGCAAATAACAAAGCAACTGTAGACCTAGTTATAAAATCTATTAGGCAAAACGATGTTAATGAGTTTGTATCATTACTAGATGGTATGAATGAAACACAGATAGCAAATATAGTTGGTGCTAAACCATTTGTAGAAACTGTCAATTCACTCGTAGAGTCACACGGTGTTGACTTTGATATGCAAATAGATAGTTTTGCAAGTAGTGTTGTTAAAGATTTAGCAGCAAATAGTTTTAGTCTATCTGGTGATGCAAATGATAATGCTGATAGAACTGTAGATGCAACTAAACAGTTGTATTATCATTTATTTAACAAAAGATTTTCTGGTATAGAAGAGCCAGATTTACGTAGAGAAAAAACAGAAAAGTTTATTCTAGACTTAGCTAGTGATAGAAGTCAAGAAGTAGTAGGAGATCAGACATATATAGGTAGTGGTATATTTAGACGTATAGATGCTGGTTCATCAGGTACGAATACTGTACTATTTACACAGTTTTATAATGGAACATTACCTAATAATGCTGTAGATTTTAGTGTTGGTGGTGACATAAACCTTAATGATGGTAGATCATTACCACAAATATTAAAGTCAATAAAAGATAAAAAATTAAATCTTATATCCACTACAGACTTAGAAGATGTAGCTGTAGCTATACGAGACGGTAGAGATGTTGTTACCATGCCACAAAATATTAGATTACTTGAGAAAAAGTTTAAGAATTTTGATGGTAGAAAATATCTAAATCAACTGTTTAGAGAAAACGAACAATATAAAAAAGAAGGTATATTTATACCACCAACTATGTATGATGCTGCAAGAGCAGCTGGAGGTCCGATGCGACAGGTCGACGCATTTAAATATATGATAGGATCGTACAAAGATGGAGAACTTGTCAAAAATGATGCACTATGAACGAAGAAGAACTACTTGAAGATGGTGAACTGATTGCTACAGCAGAGCCTATTACAACAGAAGATATAGATAATGCTATTTTAAATTCAGAACCTAATCAGGTACAAGAAACTGGTGGCAAGTTTCCATCTGCATTTGGTAAAAAATATGGGTATAGCTCTGTTGATTTATCTGACCAACAGAATGAAGATAAAATGCTAGAGGAATATAATACTTGGTGGAGATTACCACAAGGTGAAGAGCGTGATAAGTTACGTGAAGACTTTAACCAGAAGTATTATAATTTATCTACGGAAGAGTTAAAAGAGATTAACTCAAAACCTAGCGCAATCGAAGCATTCAACGACTATACTGGTGATGCTATCAAAGGTTTAGCAGCTGCCGGTGCTGGTGGTGCAGATTTTATTACAGATGCTATAGGTACACTTGTACCCAGTGGTAATAAATTTGATGACTGGTGGGATGCTAATACTAAGTTTGACAACCCTGCACATCAACAGATACGTAAAATATCGTCTATATTATTACCAGCTATTGTTGGTGGTAACTTGACTAATACAGCTGTAGCTAGTAGATTTCCACAAGCTACAAAAGCATTTAGCACCGATTGGTTTAAAAGATTAGGTGCAACGTTAACTGCAAACGGTATAGTTGACACTGCCATTGTAGGTCTAAGTGATACTTCAGAAGAAGATACTGCACTTACTACACTTGCAGAAATAGCACCGGATGCTTTCGGACCTAAAGGTGTAGTACCTATACCTGAGATATTTAAAACAAAAGATTCTGATAGTCCCGGTATACGTAAAGCCAGAACTATGTTAGAAAATGGACCATTACTTATTTTAGGTAATGTTTTAGGTGCATTTGTTGACATTAAAAATGGTCGTAAGACTATGGACTGGATGGAACCACTAGATGACGCTGCTGTACAATATAAACAAACACAGCTAAAACTTGGTGGTGACAATGATATGCTGATACGTCTAGCAGAAATAGATGAAGTGCTATCTGCGAACACCGGTAAGAAAAAGATTATGGGTGCACAGACTGAGAGAGCACTGATAGACGAAAAGCTTAGAATCGAGAATGAGTTAGGTATAGTCAGAACTATAGATGATGTACAAGCTCGTAGTGATTATAATGTAGACGTAGAGACTACAGCAGCAGCTGATTCTAAAAAAGCAGAAATAGAACAGTTAGAGTTAGATCTAGGTGTAGATCCTGACATATCTCCTAACTTATTTGATGATGCAGAAAAGGCTCGTACAGTACCTAATACTGGTAATGTAGCTCGTAACATGGCTGATAGTACAGCTATAAAAAATGGTACATCTAAAGGCGACCCTGCTCCTGTGATTACAGATTCCATGTTAAACAAAGGTCTAATGGTAGGACCTAAGTCACGTGGTGCTGTGATGGGTGTAGCAGAAAGTTCAAGAGATGCTGGTAGGTTTAACGCTATCGTAGATGGTGTTAGAATTACATCTAGAGATATGAACGCAGCAGCATGGGGTATATATCAAGATATTATTGATCCACTCGCTACTGTTGACGATGTTAAAGAATTATTCCTAGAAAACAGAGACGTAAAGAATCTCATGATGGGTAAGTTTAAGATCGAAATGATAAACGAAGATCAGGCAAGAGCAGCAGCGTTTGCTATGCGTGATCTTGTTGACAGATTCTTAGGCAGAGATATAGGTAAAGCATCTGCAAGAGCTATGGATTCTATCGGTAGAGAAGCTGCGAGTATTGCAGAAGCTGTAAGTGATCTAGCTCCAGTCATAGATGATGAACGTGCTATGGATAACATACTTGATAAGCTATTTTTCTTAATGGATGAGTATGCACTTAACAAGTATATATCTGGTTGGCAGTTACGTAATAAAAACTGGTTTGACCAAGTACCTCCCGGTAATATTGATGAAGCATTAGACACACTACTAACTGAGTTTAAACAAGCAGAAAACTCTATACATGCTAGAAACAAAAGATTTACCAAAGAACTTAAGAGACTTAAGAAAACTAATCCAGAAGCATTACGTCCTTTAGTTGATGCGTTTGCACATACTAACGGTGACGTAGATAGCCTAGCTAAATTATACAAGTGGGCTGCTAATCAGATTACACCTATGGGTCTTGTTAAAAGTCCTGATCCTAAGAGCATGAACTTGTTTGCTAGAGGTGCATGGGCTGTAAGATATAATAATGTATTATCTGGACTATCTGCATTTAGAGCTGCTGTAGGTAACGGTGCACAATTAATGCTGAAACCTGTTACATCACTTCTAGGTCATGGTTTCTATGGTTATCAAGATGGCTTTGAAGGTTTTAAACGTACACTATTTTATAATGGTGCTGTGTTTGAGACTAACAGACGTGCATTACATGACGCATTTGAAATGATGAAGAAAGCACATAAAGATCCGGAAACTATGGTTAAAGCATATCGTAAGGACTTTGTGTTTAAGACAGATAAGACTTGGGAGATCATGGAGGAAATGCGTCCTCTATATGAGAAAGAAAAAAATGTTGGTAAATTAATGCAGCTTGATACAGCTATAGCTCTGAAACAACTGGGTGCACACCCTGCGTTACGCTATGGTATGACAGCTATGGTATTCCCAGATCAGTTTACTGGTGTACACTTAGCACATTATTACTCACGTATAAAAGCGTATGATGATGTCTTTAGTGACAAAGGTTTTGCTGACTGGACTGAAATATTAAAAGCAGAAAAAATCCATTATGACAAAATGTTTGATGGTGATGGATTAATACGTGATAATGTTGTAAGACAGTTTGCTGGTGAAATACAGCTAAACCTAGATGATGGTGTAGCAAACTATGTAAACCAAGCAACAACAGCTTATCCTATACTAAAGGACTTTATGATGTTTCCTCGTACTGCGAGTAACTATATGAAGGTAGCTGCATCTTATACACCTATATCTCTTATACCCGGTATTAGTAAGTATAGTAAAACTATATATGCTAAGACAGATGATGAGATAGCAGAGGCATTATTAGAGCATGGTATTACTATGGCTAATACACCTTATGCTAGAGTTCTATGGGAAAATTTACGTGCTGAATATACAGGCAGATTAATGTTTAGTGGCATGCTTGTATCTACATTACATTCTTATGCAATGTCAGGTGGTATACGTGGTAACGGACATTATAATGCGTCACGTAGAAACAAAGAGCGTACACAGATGGGGTATGAACCTAAGACAATTAGGATGCCTATACCCGGTACTGATAATGATGTTTATGTATCTTACAAAGGTATACCCGGTGTAGAACAGGTACTTGCTATGATGGGTGATGTTGCATACTATGCTAACGACATAGATGAAGCATTTTTACAAAGTTTACAAGCTAAACTTAGTTGGACTATAGCTGCTACATTTCTAAACGAAACACCACTACAAGGTCTAGAACCTCTTATATCTTTTATTAATGGAGATATGAGTGGATTATATCGTAAGGTAGGTCAGAGTTCATTTAGTTTAATACCATCTAGTGCTACTATTGGTGTACTAAATAAAGCTATTGATTCTACATTAAAAGATATAGCAACTGATGATGTAGGCGGATACATAAAAGCAAGAATACCTTTCTTGTCTAGCACAATGCCAGAGCAAATTGACATCTGGACTGGTACTCCTGTTAATGATATTGACAACCCATTCTTACGTTTTCTTAATGCACTTAGTCCTCTAGGTGTAAGTGGTACAAACGAGCCTTGGAGAGATCAACTACGTCAGATAGGATACAACGGTTTATCTATGCTTAAGAAAGATTCTACAGGATCTTACGAGTATGAACCAGAAGAGAGAGAACAAATATATAAATACATCGGACAAGAGCAAATGTGGAGACAACTTGAGCGTATATTTAAAAGCAAAAAGTTTCAAGATGACATAGCTCTATTACGAGAACATAGAAAAGGTGGTAAGAATAGTGAATTAATTACATTAGATACAGAAGACTTACCTATCTTTGCTGAAATTGATGGCATTGTAAAAAATGCACAGAAAAGAGCAGAAATCAGATTACTACGTGAACAACCTAACATAGCAAACACTATATTACATCAGCAAAACGCTAACTTCTTGATGCAACAAGGAGATGTAGAAGGTGCTATAGGTGTAAGCGATAAAGTAAAAGCCACCGAAAAAATACTTAACATGAGGAAATAGCAACTATGAGTGCTGTTATACAAAACGAATATACAGGTAACAATAGTACTACAACGTACTCCTTTACATTCCCATATCTTAAGACCTCAGACATAAAAGCAAGTCTGGACGGTGTGGAAACGACGGCATTTACATTGCCTAATGCAACCACGTTACAATTTAATACTGCTCCTACTAACGGAGCCAAAATCATAATATTTAGAGAAACCAGTGTAGACGATTTAACAGCAACATTTTATGCTGGATCAGCTATCAAATCAGAAGACCTTAACGATAACTTTACACAAAACTTATACAAAACACAAGAGGTAGGAGTTCGTTCTCTTAACACTCTTGGTGGTACGATGATTGGTCATCTGACTATCGGAGAAGATAAAACTATAATTTTTGAAGGTGGAACAGATGATACACATGAAACTACACTAACAGTAGCTGATCCTACAGCAGATAGGACAATTACTTTACCCAACGTAACAGGTACAGTTGTCACTACAGGTGACACTGGTACTGTTGCTACAGCAATGATTGCAGGCGATGCAGTCAACGGTACAAAAATAGCTGACAACTCTATCAACTCAGAACACTATGTAGACGGTTCTATTGACAGAGTTCACTTAGCAGCAGACATCGTAGATGGTACGAAGATAGCTGATGACAGTATAAACTCAGAACATTATGCAGCTGGTTCTATAGATCTTGAGCATATGTCAGCGAACTCAGTTAACAGCGATCAGTATGTAGATGGATCTATTGACCGTGTGCATTTAGCAGCTGATATTGTAGATGGTACAAAAATAGCTGATAATTCTATAGACTCAGAGCATTACGTAGACGGGTCTATAGATACTGCACACATAGCAGACGCACAAATTACAACTGCTAAAATAGCTGATACTAATATAACTACAGCTAAGATAGCAGATGATGCAGTAACAGCAGCTAAATTAGCTGAGAATTGTGTCAATGTTGAACAGATTGTAGCTGATGCAGTTAGAACTTCTGAAATACAAAATAATGCTGTAACGACTGATAAACTAGCAAGCAGTGCAGTAACCAATGCTAAACTAGCTAACAATGCGGTACAAACAGGAAACATAGTTGATAGTTCAGTACAGACTGCTAAAATAGCTGACGCTAATGTTACTACAGCTAAGATAGCAGATAACGCTATAACAGCTGCTAAAATTGCAGATGGAGTTATTGTAACTAATAGTGAGCAAGCAAGTCATAGTGTAGATGATACTACATTCTTTACAACTGCTGCTGCTGAAGCTAGATACTTTAACGCAACAACTACAGAAACAATAAAAAATGGTGATGCATTTCCAGACAACGATACAACAATTGCTACAACCGCAGCGATTAATGACAGGATTATAGATCTTGTTGATGATGTTGGTGGATTTGTACCAATAGCAAGTGAAACTAACTTTCCTACTGCTAACCCTGATGTAAACAATGGTAGTGGTACTCTTGTAAGTATCAAAGCGATTGGTAGTACACGTACACCTTCAAGTGGTACAGTTACTATTGCAAACGGTTCTGGATCTAATACTGTAACTATTACAGGCTGTGGATCTACAGTTCTTACAGCAGGCTTTGGTGTCATTGTAGAAACTACATCTACATTACATACATATGCATTTCACAGATTAGTACCAAAAGCAACAGAGGTTACAACTGTAGCTGCAAATGCTGTTAGTATATCCGCAGCTGGAGCTAACGTAACTGATATAAATAACTTTGTAGATCGTTACCAAATAAGTAGTTCTGCACCTACAACTAGGTCAGATTCAAGCTCCTTAGTTTTAGGAGATTTATGGTTTGATAGTTCATCTAACAAAGTTATGATGGTCTACGATGGTACTTCTGGTGATGGTTTTAGTGCAGTTTCACCTGACGCATCGACTATTACTAATGTTAATACTGTAGCTGGACAGATAACTTTTCAAGAAGACTTAGGTGCAATTACAGATGCTGTTAGCACAGGTACAGGTAACTCAACATTAAATACAGTAGCTGGTATAGCTTCTAATGTAACTACAGTAGCTGGTATAGCTTCTAATGTAACCGCTGTAGCTAATGATGCTACGGACATAGGAGCTGTAGCAGGCAAGGCTACTGAGATAGGAAGATTAGGTACGGCTGATGCTGTAGCTGATTTAGCAATACTTGGTACTACAGATGTTGTAGCTGACTTAAATACACTAGCTACTACTGCAATCGTATCTGATATGGATACACTAGCAGACATATCTAGTAATATAACAACTGTTGCTGGCATAGCTTCTAACGTGACTGCTGTGGCTAATGACGCAACAGATATAGGAGCTGTAGCTGCTAAAGCAACAGAAATAGGTAGACTTGGTACTGCTGATGCTGTTGCTGATATGAATACTTTAGGTACTACAGCAATAGTATCTGACATGGATACACTAGCTGATATATCAAGCAACATTACAACTGTAGCTGGTATTTCATCTAACGTAACTTCTGTAGCTGGCAATGCAAGTAATATAAATAGTGCAGTATCTAATGCAAGTAACATTAATGCTGCTGTATCAAACGCAAGTAATATTAACACGGTAGCTGGTAATAATACTAATATAAATACTGTTGCAGGCGTATCATCTAATATTACAACTGTTGCCGGTATTGCGTCTAACGTCACTGCTGTTGCAGGCGATGCGACAGACATAGGTGTAGTTGCTGGTAAAGCGACAGAAATAGGCAGACTAGGTACAGCCGATGCAGTTGCAGACTTAGCTATCTTAGGTACTACTGATGTTGTTTCAGACATGAACACTCTAGCAACATCTGCAAACGTTACAGCAATGGATAATTGTTCTGACGACATTGCAAATATAAATACAGTATCTGGCTCAATAGCAAACGTAAACACAGCTGCTGGATCTATCTCAAACGTAAATACAACTGCTAGCAATATATCAAACGTCAATACTGTTGCTGGTATTTCTGCTAATGTAACAACTGTAGCGGGTAACAGTAGTAATGTAACTACAGTTGCTGGGTCTATATCTAATGTTAACACTGTTGCTACTTCTATATCAGACGTAAATAACTTTGCTAATCGTTATCGTATAGCATCTTCTGCACCGACTTCTAGTCTTGATGTAGGAGACTTATATTTTGATTCTTCAGCAAATGAGTTAAGAGTATATAATGGTTCTGCGTGGCAAGGTGGAGTGACTGCTACAAGTGGTTTCTTACAGAGATCAGGTGGACAAATGACTGGTAATATAACCATGTCAGGTAGTCAGACTGTAGACGGTAGAGATTTATCAGCAGATGGTTCTAAACTAGATGGCATAGAATCAGGAGCAACAGCCGATCAAACAAATGCAGAAATTAGAGCAGCTGTAGAAGCTGCATCTGACAGTAATGTATTTACTGATGCTGACCATACTAAATTAAATGGTATTGAAGCAAGTGCAACTGCTGACCAGACTGCTGCTGAAATAAGAACTCTTGTAGAATCAGCATCTGACAGTAACGTGTTTACTGACGCAGATCATAGTAAATTAAATGGTATTGCTTCTGGTGCTACTAATGTCACTAACACTAATCAGCTTACAAACGGTGCTGGTTTTATTACTGCAACTCTTACTAACGAACAAGTCCAAGATATCGTTGGCGGTATGGTTTCTAGCAATACTGAATCTGGTATTACTGTCACATATCAAGATAGCGATGGTACTCTAGACTTTTCTGTAGCATCACAAACAGATAATAATTTTACAAACTCAGATCATAGCAAATTAGATGGTATTGAGTCAGGAGCTACTGCTGACCAAACAGCTAGTGAAATAGTAGCTTTGATATCTGGACAGACTATTGCGCCTAACGTAATAACTACAACTAACTTAACTTTAGACTTCGGATCAATTGCATAATGGCAAAATTATTAAAACTAAGACGAGGAACAACCTCGCAACATAGTAGCTTTACTGGAGCCGAGGGTGAAGTTACTGTAGATACAGACAAGGAAGCACTTGTTGTACATAATGGCTCGCAATCTGGTGGATTTCCACTTTTAAGACAAGACTTATCTAACTTACCAGCTGGAACAGTAGCTACTGCGGATATAGCAAATGATGCGGTAACTGCTGCAAAGCTTGCTAATACCTCTGTAAGTGCTGGTAGCTATGGTTCAGCCACAGCTATCCCAGCGATTACTGTTGATGCTCAAGGTAGAATCACATCAGCATCTACAAACACAGTTAACACAACTACAAACCTAAGTACTTCTACAGCAACAGGTTCTGTAACCATAAACAGTAGCACAGGAAACAATGCAACTATAAACGAAGCATCTGGATCTGCTGCTGGTGTTATGTCAGTAACACATCATAACAAACTAGATGGTATAGCTACTGGAGCTACAAATAACGGTTCTGGAAGTTTATCTAGTTATCTACCATTATCTGGTGGTACTTTAACAGGAACATTAAATTCAAGAGCTGTTATACCTACAGCTAATAATAGTTATGATTTAGGTTCTTCATCAAATAGATTTAGAGATATATACACCAATGACCTTAACTTATCTAACAAAGGATCATCTAATGATGTCGATGGAACTTGGGGCGATTGGACAATACAGGAAGGAGAATCAGACTTGTTCTTAAAAAATAACCGTTCTGGTAAAAAGTATAAATTTAACCTAACGGAGGTATCATAATGGCTATATATTTTAGTGATGAAGCGCAAACAAGAGCAGCACACCTTGTTAATTTTACCAGTTTAGAGTATACAACAAGACGGCAGTTGTCTAATAATGGTACGACTGAAATGATGTTTGCAGATTTTGGTAATGTAAACAAAAAAGAGAGTGGTAGTATTCTTGCTTTTACAGGATTTCTTTATGGTAGAAATGACCAAAGTGATTTTAGTAACGTAGATGTAAAAATAGGAGCGTCATTTGATGCCAGTTCATTTGTAGTTAGTGGAGGAACAAGGGCAGATCAAGCGGCTGGAACTTACACACACGTTGCTGCAAACGGATCAAAACTCTTAATGTTATGCGGACAGATCACAGGTTATACAACTACAGGTAACTCATCCCTTATAGCCACTTATAGATCTGGTAACAGTGGAGGTGGTAGACCTTTTGCCTTAATTAACCCTACTAATTCTGACCAAGGTCACATAAACGACAGTTACAAAGGTTCTAGAATAAACATTTGGGAGATTTTATTATGATTTACGAAAGCATTTTTTTATCTGCTGTTGAAAATCTTTGTGGTGGACCATACTTTAGTTTGGTAGGAGATGCAGATACATACGAAAATATCACACATTGGTATGTAGGAAACGGAAAACTAACTGACTCAAGTAAGATACCAACTAAAGCAGAAGTAGAAGCAGAAGTAGAAAGACTTAAAAAAGAAGAAGTCTATAAAAGACAAAGAACAGGACAAGAGGTGGATGGTGTCACTACTACGGATACAATATATCCTCCTATTGCAGATCAACTCGACTACATATACCACAACGGTATAGACAAATGGAAAACAGATATAGTCGATCCTGTAAAAGCTAAATATCCTAAGCCTAGTTAAATGGATATACCCAGCATAGTAATACCACCTGTAGAAGATATAGAAACAATATCTATACCATTACCTACTGCTGACGTACCGAGTTATGAACCTTTGGTTGTGCCTCCTAAAAACTTGCAACGACCAAAAGGTACAGAACCTGTAAAAACGGTTGACCCACCTAGACCTACATTACCACCTCCTCTTCCGCCCTACCCTTTACCACCAGCTGATGTTGTAGTTGCTACGACTATAGCTGCTGTTGCTGCTGTTGCTGCGACAACTATAACTCAACCGATTATAGAAAAACTAAGGAAAAAGATACAAAAATTCTTAGAAAAGAAAATAAAAAAATGGAAAGAAAACCGGAAGAAAAAAAGGGACTCTTTACAAAGCTTAAAGAAAACATAGACGATCACGATGAACAGATGCAGATCCTAGGTGCGATGGTGCGCCTAGGTGTCGTTATCTGGTCAGGATTTATTATAACTCTTAATTATGTAGAGTTGCCTATGGTCAAAAAGTCTGGTACTTCAGCGGATATCACTTTCGTCGCCAGCGTTTTTACGGGTGCACTTGCCACATTCGGTTTGACTACAGGTAATGGCAAAAAAGATAAAGAACAAAAACCAAAAGCATGAAAAAACTCATCTTGCTTTTAGCTCTGTTATCACCCAGCATAGCTAGAGCCAACACAGTGACCCCACAATTTACTACAGGGTCAATGAACTCAACGACTACTACAACTCAGACTATAACTGAGGTAGAACAACGTCAGGTCTTTGGAGCTGCCGTAAATACATGGAGCGGTACAAACGTAACACCATCAGCAGATATTGCTGGTAGCGGTACAACATTTACTGTAACTGATACAGCTAATCCTTGGACATTAGAGACTACAACTAGATCTGCTGGGTTAGTAGAACAATGGGATACAACAAGAAACTTTACAGTAAACTCCACTACTACATCGCTGTCTGTCTTCTCACAGTAGGACCAGCGTTTGCAGAAGGAGATACAAATAACACATCAAATCCTGTGGCAGCAGCTACAGGTAATGTGACGAATCAGGCGGTGCAGTTCCAAAACAATGGCGCATCGTCTCGTCAAAACTATGGTCCTAGTATATCATGTAATGGATCTACTATGACATTTAGTCCATTCTATATGGGCAATCACACAAAACCTTGGGAAGTCAATGAGGATATGGGTATGGACGCTAGTAGTTATACTTTATCTGAAAACTGGGGAGCCCAAGTTAACTTTATGATTCCTCTAGATAAACGTGGCCTTAAGCAGTGCAGACGTATTGCCAAGCGTCAAGAGGAAAAGATGCAATTAGATTACGAACTTGTACGAGCACTTAAATGTGCAGAACTACAGCAAAAAGGTTTTACGATAAGACCGAACACACGTGTCTATCACATTTGTTCAGATATCGTGCCAATACAATCATTGCTACCACCCCAACCAAAGAAAAAGAAATTACTACCATTCTAATGAGTACATTATCAAGAATTATAGCAGAACGAGCAGCTTTAGCAGAAAAAGCTGAAATTGAAGCTAGAAGAAAGCCTAAGAAAAAGGCTGCAAAGCGAGACGAGAACGGACGCTATGTTAAGAAAGAAATTGTTACACCCGGAGAAGAATAATGCTAGCACTTATTAAACCACTTGTACTAACAAGTTTAAAAAGCGACAAGTTTAAGAAGTTTGTAGTTGATTTACTAGAAAAGCTAGTAGAGTCTACAGACAATGAGCTTGATGACAGAGCACTACAAATTGTTAAAAAAGGATTAGACATCGAATGACAGATACCACAAGGGTAATACCTAAAAAAGCGGCAGAAGAAACTTTTAATGAGCTGCATTACCTAGTCACCCAAGAATTTTTACGTTTAATAAAATGTGGCGAAGCTAAGACAGCAGATCTAAAAGCCGCATGTGATTGGCTAAAGACTAATGACATCACAGGTGTTGCCCTTGAGGGTAGTCCCTTAGATAGATTAGCTTCAGTCATACCAAAAGTAGATCCATCTTTAGTTAAATCTAGATTATATGGCAAGAACCGGTCCGGCACTTAGCCCCAATCCCGGTAGAACAGCAAAGTTCTATCGACGAAATAAGAAGTCACGACTCAAGCATAGGCGTGACAATAGGCGGATTAATAATACAGCCGCTAAAAGGGCATACCGACGTGAGCTGATGCAGATACGCAGAAAGCGTAAACCCGGCAAACAAACCGATATGTCTCATAGAGGAGGCAAGATAGTTGCTGAATCTCGTAAAACTAACCGTGGAAGAGGCGGATCTAAAAGACGTTAATGACACCATTACTACCAACACCTGATTACTATTTACACAATTTAATAACCATGACAAGTTCAGATTCTAAACGGCTCTGGAGAAGGGCTATCAAAGAGCACTTTAATTGTCAATGTGTTTATTGCGGAGAATTTCATGAATTACACAACCTTACAATCGACCATGTACGACCCAAATGCAAGGGAGGTACAGATACAACGACGAATGTTGTACCCTCGTGTCGACGATGCAATCAGGACAAAGGTAGTAGAGAATGGCAAGACTGGATGAGGTCGACATTCGGTAAGACAGACAGAGAACAAACTATTTTATCACATATAACATGACATTTACACCCGGATTTGATGATGACAGAACAGATACCTATGAAGCTCAGATAAAGTTACAAGAAGATAACCAGACAGCTGAAGAACAATTTATTGAATCTCAGCAAGGCTTGAAAGATCTTAACGCAACACTTCAAAGTATTCTTGGTACTGCTGGACAGTTTACTGACACGATTGATGCTATATTTGGTCTAAGTAGACCTGACTTTGAAAAAGCAAATGAAATCAATAAACAGATTTCTAAATATAGTAGCGGATCTATAGTACAAACTGAGCAAGGACCATTATATAGAGCTGGTGATATACTTTCTAATGTATTTCAGATGGACAAAGATCCAGAACCTCTTAAACGTAAAACTCCTACTGAAGTAGAAAAAGAGCTACGAATAAACAGATTTGTTAATGACTTAGCTTTTACAGTAAACAAAGTCACACGAGATGGCAGAATTGTTCCTACACACATATCTAAGGTACAACCAAAAGATAGTGGGTATGCTTTTTTAGGTAAAGCTAAAGCTGAATGGAATCAATGGGCTAAACGTACAGGATTTATACGTGAGCTGTCAGATAAAAACATGACCGCTTATGTAGAACATTTAGTAGGTAAAGATAAGTATTATGATGTATTTTGGAACTTACCTAATGAGCAAAGATTTAGAAAAGGCTCTAGGCATGGTCCTAATAATGTACGGATACTGTTAGATAACCGTATGAAAAGTTTTAAAGATGCGTCCGAAGCTATTTTAAAAAAACTGTTACCAAAACCAACTAAAAACAACTTACTTGTATTTGATTATGATATTCCTAGAAAAACAAATGAGTCTATTGTATATAATACTTCTCCTAAAGATTTAATGCTTAAACGTGCTGATGGTACTGTTGTAGGAAGATTGGGTGACTATCATGATGTATTATATGCACCTTATGAAGAATTAAAAAAAGGATTATCAGAAAATATTGATACAAGAACTGGTAGACCTTTTATAACACTTACGTTACCAGATGGTACACCTTTACCAGAATCTGACATAAAAGCACAGATTACTATATGGAGAACTAACATCATACGAGATAAAATACAATTTATCATAGATGAAGCACCTACATTAAAAGGTATGACTCAAAAACAAAAATGGCAATATCAAGGTAGTGCTATACAAGAAGATATGGTAGACTTTTTAGACAAGTATAAAGATATCTTAAAACCAGCTAAACGTCTAAGAGAAAAGCTTTATAAAGAAGGTTGGGACAGAAAGTATGGTAGCATACAATCAGAAGACGAAAAAGTTGACTCTGAGTTTTTAACAGACTATGAAGCACGTAGACGTAAACTTGCAAACCGTAGAACAAAATCTCTTTTAAGATCTTTGTTTGGTGGAGGCAGAATTGATGACTGATAATGAAATAATTGATAGTCTAAAAAGTGATTTTAAGCTTTTTCTACAAGCACTGTGGGAAGAGCTTGATCTTCCTAGTCCTACCCGGGCACAGTATTCGATTGCTGACTACTTACAAAACGGACCAAAACGTTTGCAGATCCAAGCGTTCCGTGGTGTAGGTAAAAGCTGGATTACTGGTGCATTTGTGTTATGGACACTATTTAACGATAACGAAAGAAAGATTATGATTATATCTGCTTCTAAGGAAAGGGCAGATAACATGTCTATCTTCTTACAAAAACTAATTATAGAGACACCATGGCTAAGTTATCTAAGACCAAAGAGCGACGACAGCAGATGGTCAAGAATTTCCTTCGACGTAAACTGCTCACCTCATCAGGCTCCATCCGTGAAGAGTGTTGGTATTACTGGTCAGTTAACGGGAAGTCGTGCGGATCTGATGATTCTGGACGACGTGGAAGTACCGGGAAACAGTATGACGGAGCTGATGCGTGAGAAACTTTTACAGTTATGTACTGAAGCGGAAGCCATCCTTACCCCCAAAGATGATAGCCGTATTATGTATCTCGGGACTCCTCAGACTACTTTTACTATTTATCGTAAGCTGGCAGAGCGTTCGTATCGTCCCTTTATTTGGCCCAGCAGATACCCAAGAAGAAAAAAGCTTAGTCAATACGAAGGACTCCTAGCACCTCAAATACAAGAAGATCTGGATATGGGTGCAGAGGAATGGGAAGTAACAGATCCAGACAGATTTAGCGAAGAAGACCTACTAGAAAGAGAAGCAGCTATGGGTCGGAGCAACTACATGCTTCAATTTCAACTAGACACAAGCCTATCAGATGCAGAAAAGTTTCCCCTTAAAATGGCTGACCTTGTGGTTACTAGCGTCAATCCTACTTCTGCTCCTGATAACGTGGTCTGGTGTTCAGATCCAGCAAATGTTATAAAGGATGCACCTACTGTAGGCTTACCCGGGGACTACTTTTACAGTCCTATGAAGCTACAGGGAGAATGGGGTCCATATGCTGAGACAATATGCAGCATAGACCCTTCTGGAAGAGGCTCAGACGAGACCGCAGCAGCTATCATTAGCCAACGCCATGGCTTTCTATATCTACACGAAATGCAGGCGTACAGAGACGGCTACAGCGACGATACACTGTTGCATATACTTAGAAGATGTCGTAAATATAAAGTAACTAAGCTCGTAATCGAGACAAACTTTGGAGATGGTATAGTCAGTGAACTTTTTAAAAAACATATTCAACAAACAGGACAACATCTGGATATCGAGGAGATACGTGCCAATGTTCGGAAAGAAGACAGAATTATTGACAGTCTTGAACCTGTCCTTAACCAGCATCGTCTTGTTGTTGATCGTGGGGTTATCGACTGGGATTATAGGTCGAACAAAGACAGTTCACCTGAAAGTCGGCTCCTCTATATGCTCTTTTACCAGATGAGTCGTATGTGTCGTGAGAAAGGAGCAGTCAAACATGACGATAGACTCGATTGTCTAGCACAAGGAGTCAAATACTTTACAGATGCTCTTGCAATCAATGCACATGACGCTATTAAGCTACGTAAAAGAGAAGAATGGGAGTCTGTACTCGAAGACTTCCTTACAAGCCCTACAAGATCAGCAAACCACCTTGTATTGGGTATGAATAAAGAACAAAGAGACCTAGCTAATGGTTTAGAGGGTGATTCACCGGTTCCAACATGGACATAAGTCGATCCCTCACGTATACAGGGGACGAGAAGGGTGGACTCGACCCCACGAGGGAGACTCACATCTCCCTCAACACTATTACTGGTTATCTTATGAGTAGATAACTCTAAATACACCTACTACTAACTAATAAACATGAAATACATTGCAGATATACGTAAAATACGGGCTGCACTGAAGTTAAACAGATGGCCTCTGATAGATTACGTAAAACAAGCCGAAGAAGAGCAACAAAACCGAATAAATAAGCTGTACCCTAAAAAATAACATAAATTTTGGAAGTCATAATGCGTAGTCGCATGGTCGCACACCCCCCAGTGGCCTATTATAATCTAGAATTATTCCGTATTGTTCAGTATTATTAACTGTAATTAATTATTTTTACAAGTAATTAGAATGTACAACTACAATTTATATTATTATTTGTGTGCATCTGTGTGCGTTCTAGTCTTACGACACATGAGATTCACAATCAGGCGTCTCAAATAAGATGTGTGGTACAGCTCAAATCTCAACACAGTCTCAAGTTAATAGACTATAATAAGTATATAAGAGATCAGGAGATTCAAAACATGACAAACATCAAGACAGTTAAGAACATTGCATTCGGTAGAGAATTGCACTATGTATTAGATAACAACTATGCAGATGCTATTACACAACTAACAGGTAAAAAGACTATTAACAATAAAGATATTGCAGCGTTATTACAGTTAGGGCTTGCAGTTAACAATGTTACTGCTGACAGTCTAGTTGCTGTTTAATTATAATTAAGGAGAAATATATTATGAATCATCAAAGATTTAAGTTCTATAAACATTCTACTGAGTATTATAAATCATTATACAATACGATTCAAGAGTTAGAAGAATTAGATTTAACTCCAAGTTTAAGTCAATACAATTCAACAATTAATTATAATCGTAAAAGTAAATTTATAAAAAGTAATAGTAATACAAATAAGACACATAAGAAAGTAATGTGAGACTAATAGTGAGTCTTATGAGATTCACAATCATTATCACAATCAGTCTTATGCGACTCATTAGAATCATGTGGTATTCTTAAAATATCATGTTAGACTCAATTTGAGATGCTATAATTAATATATAAGATAATT